>Ga0079996_114589_pt1 | contig 16082 bp, 17 predicted proteins | sample PerSpoAPS_AMetaG_FD_69199 | JGI IMG/M metagenome (GOLD analysis project Ga0079996, IMG submission 69199) | Thermal spring microbial communities from Yellowstone National Park, Wyoming, USA - Perpetual Spouter A (PS_A) MetaG (SPADES assembly)... | ecosystem: Environmental > Aquatic > Thermal... | reverse complement strand
TAAATATGCGGCAATGAATAGACTGCGGAAGTTCATCCAACATGTCGGGGAGGTCCGCCGCGCGGTTGCCTCTCTTTATGGGGAGGAAGCCAGCCACATAGGCGGGCACAGGCCTGAACTCCGGCAGGCTTTTCCAGACCTGCTCTAAGAATTTTTCGTCCGCTACGCCGTGCTCAACCGCCCTGCTGAACAGCTTGTCTCTTATCACGCTTATTGCCTTCAGAAAGGCTATAAAGTGCTCTCTTGTAACGCCGACTCTCACGAGCACGTAGACGTCGCTGTGCATTATCTGGGCACCAGGCACGTCAAGCCAGATGCCGCTCAGCTTTGTGGTCTTTATACTTACATTCAGCCTAGGCCCCCTCCCATCGACGCTTTTAATGTCGCGCGGCAGATACTCCTCCAAGGGCCCCACACTGTAATCAAGCTCTACCCTTATGCGATGCCTCTCTCTTAGCCACTTGACAAAAGCAATCTCGCCCAGAAAGCCCCGTATTGTATCAGTCCACAGCTGGCCCAAGTCTCTCTGCCGAGCGGTGCCGTAGTCGGTTGCGGCGAGCTTAGGCGCTAGACCCAGCGCGTAAACCGCCGCAGAAAGATAGTCCATCTGCTCCAGAGTGACTCCAGCCGATCTGAGCCATTCAAGCCACATCTGCAGACAGCTACGCCAGCTCTGACTCTGCTGAGGACCGCACAAGGCGTCCACATCAAGACCCCTAACCGCGCCCTCGCACACCTCCTCCTCAAACCCTAAAAACACGCCTAACTCAGAAGATTGCTTCAGCCCTTCACTGAGGAACCTAACACAATCTGAAAGTTTACTCATACTTCTATTTCGTGAAACGTAAGTATATTAAAATGAAATGACGAGAAAGTATAGCTCTTGATATTAGCTCTTGAGAGTTGCTGGACAAGCCGGCGGCTAGTCTCGAGGAGTTGGAGAGCTACCTAACAGAGCTGTATCAAGAAATATCGTCAATAGCCTAGACAATATATCTGTCTTATCGTTCTGCCGTCTCTCCGCGTCTGCCCCTCTATTCTGCATCCTATCGCCGGCAGGGTCAGCGCTAGGGGGAGCACGCGGTAGGGTATTGTCCACATGGCTTCGTTGCGGTAGGCTCCGTCTTTGAGCCTTTCGAGCTCTTCTTCGGCCGGGGTTTTGAGGCGGCGGGGGCAGTCCTCGGCGGCGGCCTTCAGCATGGCCTCGTAGGCCTCGATGCCGCTTTTGAAGCTCCTCCTCTCCTCCACCAGCCTCACGGCGAAGGCTCTAAGCCAGCAAACTGGGTGCCCCGCCAGATGTGCCGAGTCAGGCGCGGCGAGGAGCCTCCGGGGGCTTACCTCTCTGTGGACGTCCGCGGCGGCGCAGACCTCCTCCACCTCGCACCTCCTGTACCTCTCCCGGAGGGCCTCTGCGACCGGCCTCGCGCAGTCTCTCGGCCTGAACTCGGCGAAGCAACGGACAGCGTCGGGGCCCAGGGCCTCCGCCAGCTTTTCGTTGGCGCGGCGCACCGCCCCGGCGTGGGGCGCCCTCAGAAGCTCCTCGGCGGCGGCGTCCACGGCGGCGTCTTCAGCCAGCGGCTGGGCTTTCCTCCAGAGCTCGTGGAAGTACCCCTCGACCTCCTTCAGCAGGGCTGGGGGCACCAGCGCGATGAAGTTCGCGGCGGCGGGGTTGCGGAGCCCGGCGGCGGTGAGGGGGGCGCCGCCAGCCGCCAGGCCCCTGGCGCCTATGTAGAGGTTGCCTACGTGGCCTGGGTATACGCGGACGGCGTCGCGCCACTTCTCGTACACCTCGCGGGGGACCGCGTAGTCCCCCACGACGACCCTCACCGCCCCTGCAACCTTGGCGAGCTCCTCCAGCGCCTCCGCGTCCACGAAGCTGGTAACGGCGCTGAGGCTCTCAGCGCCTATCTCAGCCAGGCACCTGACCAGCGGCCCGCAGAGGCGGAACTCCAGCCGGAACATACAACCTCCGGCGCGGCCTAATAAAACTGTTGCACATAATACAGACGGTTGAAGATGTGCACACCCCTCCCGCCCACGCCAGGGCCCGCGGCTTTCAAGACGCCGCAGACCTGCGTCCACTAGATGCATCAACTCGACGGGGAGGGGCACATGTTAGGTAGGAGAAGGAGTCGTGAAGGGGGAGGGGCCTAGGACGCGTCTATACACCTCGTCGAGAAGCTTCTTGACATACTGAGGTCTTACGTGCGTCTTCCGCTCCGTGATTTTACCGAGTTTCTGCGGCATTTTGCCGGCATTGAGCACGTTGACCAGCGTATTAAACATTTCTCTGCTTAATCCTGAAGAGATCTGCTCTTCCAACGCTGTGAAGAAGTAAAACTTGTGGCTACGGCGAGACGCACTTACGTTGTAATCATGTGCGTCTCTCCAGAAACCTCAATGCAACAGAAAGCAACGTGCCGGCGCCGTGCGGCCCATAGGTGCGCAACGCCGGAATGTAGACTGCCTTCGGGAAGTAATCTATTGAGGTGTATGTCTGCGTCGGTATGTAGCCGTGTCTGGCCTAGGCGAGAAAAGCGCGGCACCTGGAGAAGATACGGGGCCTATGGGAAGTCCGTACAATAGCCATAGGCGGGACCAAGCCAGATAGAGAGACGGCTGAAGCTGTGGGAGCGTAGAGAGGGGTGGGGAGTTCGGGATACCTCTCGACGTAGGCTCCGCAGAGCTGGTTGAGACAAGACGGCTCTGCGGAAAGGAAATAGGCGAAAGGCAGGAGGCGACAGCCGCGTCTCGCGTCCCTTGCGTGGGGAGGAGACTGTGAAGAACAGACTAATTACACGCGGAAGACTAGCGTAAATACGCCGCCTAGAGAGATTACGTCGCCTGGGTTTAGCTTGACTTCGCCGGCGCCTCTGATGTCGCGGCCGTTGACGTACGTGCCGTATTGACTACCCAAATCCTCGATATACCAGCCGTCTGGCCTCCGCCTAATGACGGCGTGGGTCTCAGAAATATAGTTAAGCCAAGGCGCGTTGGGGAATATTGAAGCAACCCACGACCGGCTCAGCAGGGCGTCGCCCGTCAGCGGCACGGCGAGGTTGTTTGGAAGTATCAGATACGCCCCGCCAGAGCTCTGTTGTAATTGTTTAGGTCTGCGGCGGTATATATACACCGCGGCGAGACTTGCAGCCACCACAGCCCCTAACACAGCTACGTAGAGGAAGTAGCTGGACACCGTAAAAGTGACTGAGGGCGTCATTTTCGCCTCGCCTAGTTGCCGTTCAAAAAGCCGGTAAGACAACCCAAACGCTCTTATCTCGGCGCCTACAGTAGGCACAGCGTAGAAAGTAGTGGTAAAAGTTGCGGTGCCGTATACCTTAAACTTTGCCCGAGAAGGCACAAAAACAGTTACAGTGGCAGGTTCAGCCCCGGCGGCTTGGGTGACGGCGCGTAGATCTACCTTCCCATAAAGCCTAAGAGTAGCTAAGCCGCCTATGGAAACATCGTAGCTACGCACCTCCCCGGGCCTTAACTCAAAACTCCAGCTGTAATGCCTCCCCCCTACCAGAGGTATGTTCTGAGGAATCGAAATCGCTATGTCCAACCGCCCGTTTTTAGCTATGTAATACACCTCCACCTCTTCCCCCGGCCACCACACGCCAGATTTTGAAGAGACGACGTCTACATCTGCCACATATAACAGAGAGACAGAAACCCCACTAAAGCTACCCTGCCAAGACGCAGAAACCGTAACACCCCAGCCCATCGCAACAAAAAGAACCACCAAGACAACAAGACGCATACCTTTAAACTATCAACAATTTATGTACTTGATGTCTACCGCGACTCGCAACGATTCGGCTTGGGCGGCAGAGCCCGCCTCCCACATCTACCTGGCGGCTTTCATCATAGACATAGCGCTGATTGCGGTAGTTATGTTGTACCTCTTTGGGGACTTTATTGGCATATCCACAGACCCACTTTACTTATTCGTAGTGCTTCTAGCCGTAATAGAAGTATCGCTGGTTCTGGCTTCGCTTACTTCGTTTAAGAAAATCAGCGAAATACTTCACAAACCCACAATATGGCACAACGTTAGAAACGGTGCATACAGTCAAGTAGCGTATCATGCCTCATTTCTTTTACTCCTTGTGCCGGCCAAAACAGCCCTCAAAGACGTCTTCTCCATTCTTAGGGACTTGTCTTCGCTACCCCTGGAGCAGTTAATCAAGATCTTAGATCTCTATATACTAGTTTTACTTTCAGATCTCCTGTTTCTATTGCTCTTAGCCCCGGTAGTTTTGGTGTTTGGATATTTCATGGAAAAATTTTATAAAGTTGCCTTCGAGGAGCTTGGGGAGGTGACTGGCATAGAGGAGTTTAAGCAAGCTGCACGTTGGCAGGGGAACTGGCTAAGCACCGTCGCCTACCTCTACACCTCCTTCGCGCTTCGTCGCTTGTCTGTTGCGTCTAGACCGACCTCGACAACACCTACGCATCCTGCTCCGCCGCCTCCGCCGCCTGTGTTTGCCTCTGTGGTGTTTCTCGTCTTGCCCGATGGTTCGCGGGTGGAGTTGAAAGGCGACGCCGTTTTGGGTAGGTCTTGGGTTGCCTCGATTTTTCCTAACGCCCCATGGCTTAACCACATCTCGGAAGCTCACGCAGTTATTAGGAGAAAAACCGATGGCTGGTATATTGAGGATTTGGGTAGTCAATACGGCACATACGTCAACGGCCGCGACATCAGAGGCGCCGGCGAAGTCAAGCTAAACCCAGGCGACGTAATCTCTCTAGGCGGCGTATTTACGCTAGTCTACCAGACCTAGACAACCTCTCCCTCTCGCCACCTTGCGGTTTGGACTCACATCTCGGCCAACTTCTTCCCTCTCTGGGCTCTTCCTCAGTTATTCAACACCTGGCTCAAATGTTTAAGACGAGAACATATGAGCGAATGCCACCGCTTATTAATTTGTTGACGAAGCAGTTATTGTTTTTCCTTCGTTGTATTTGTACTCTATGCCGCGGACCGTCTCAAGTACCTATTTCCTTTTGGAAGTGGGCGGGGCCGGCAGGTTAGATACGTATTTGTCGCCGTCTGTGTAGGCTGTGTGTCAGTGGGTGTCTGAGTCTTTTGCTGTGGGAGGTGTAGCGGCGTGTCGCTTGGCCTCCTCGGCGCCTTCTGTCGTCTCTTTCCATTTCTTCACCAACATCGTCGCGACGTCGGTGAGCCAGACGAGGTCGCGGCTTGTGACGTCGAGCGTGTAGAACTCTACGTCGTGTTCTTTCCTCAGCTCTCTCCTGGTCCTCAACAACAGCGGTAAGTAGATGACCTCCTGTGGGTTAGGCACCACGATCCACATCTTCCGCTTCCCGGCTCTCTCCACAGTCTCTACAAGCTTGTGAACCACTGAGCCGTAGAGAGTCTCGACCTCGACCACCAGCTAAGAACGCCTCTCCACGAAATCCCCCAGGCTGTGAGAAAGTTCTCAAGCGGCCCCCGAGATGCAAATAACTCCGTGAACAATGTACAAGTAGACACTTGATAACAAATCGCCTCGATAGGTTTTTTAACTACATAACATCTCATATTTCTACATGAGCGGCCATGTATGGGTTCCGTGTTTGGACCGCGTCAAAGATGTACTTGTCAGAGAGGGATTTAGGGATACTCCGTTGCAGATTTGGAAGCCGGGGCAGGTCTTTGGCCTTGTAAAGCCGCTAGATGACGTATATGAGGTTCATGTCAGAGGCTACCAAGATGGAACTCTCGATGCCGAGATTGAGGTGTCGCGAGAATATCTAGAACACCTAATCTACGGCTCCTACCCCTACGACCATTACCTCATGGAGATATTAAAGAGACACAACATCCCCCATAAAGTAGCGAAGCCAATAGAGAGTGCGCAAAAACCGCCGAAACCAGCCACCCTAATTCCGTGGAAGCCATTGCTACTCATCGCCGCCGTAGTAGGGGTGATAGCGTTCATCGCCTCAACCTCATCAAGCGACGGCGATAAAGAAGAGTCCCGCCGGAGGTAATTCCGTCGCCGGCTCTCAACTATAGTCAATCATCTCGCCGTCATGCAACGCCGGCTCATTAAGCGTCTCATATCACACCACGAACCAAATGCGTTAGAATCTGAAACACACCACCGGCGCGATTACGCCGAAAATTAAACAATTGTCTGCTGGGCGCTTCGCCAAGATGGAGACCGCCATAGTTCTCGACGACTGTGGGTTAATTGAGAAGCTGACAAATTATAAATACCACAGAAGCTGAGGTATGGAACGCTTTGAAGTAAACTTTTTGCTTAGATGCGCCGTAGGTTTTCCTCTGCGGGATGAGTTGGAGTGTTGCGGCGTTAGGTTGAGAGTTGACGGCGACATTGTCCACGGAACTGCGACTGTACACGCTTCGAATAGTGAGGAGGCGAAGCAAAAAGGACGTGAGCAGGCTGAGGTTGTTGCCTTGGCCCTAACCCTCGTATTCGGGAGAGCCTTTTCTGTTGAACAGATAAACGTAAACCAAGCTAGCCAACGGCGTGAGGGGGATAGACAGGTGATAGAGGCGAAAGATGTAGCTCTCATATATGACCAGGCCAAAGCGGCATCGTATACTATGAATTGGAAAGAATCGGTGGCTATGTACATGCGACTTTTAACTACGATTAGAGACAAGCCGGAGTCGAAGAAATTCATAAGGGTGCTTAAGTGGTGGATAGCTGGCGACGTAGACGACGACCCTCTGGACAAGTTCCTTAAATTTTACATCGCGTTTGAGCTTCTAGCCGCCGCGCTTGGGTACGGGAGACGGTGCAACAAGGAGTGGGCTAAACAGTTCTGCAGAGACTTCGGCATAACCTATCAAATCAACGAGGAGTTTAGCTTGCCTAGAATCCGTAACTCCTTGGTGCACGAACCCGGCGAAGAACGTGAAGAGGCGGAGAGACTGGCGGCGCAACATGCCGAAAGGTTCGGCCTAGAACTCCTAGAGGTCATAAAGAAGGTCGTCTTCCAGCCCTCTGGTCCTCCTGTTGACGCCTCGGCATCTAAAAACTGTGAGACCGAGAGCGGTTGCGGGGATCAATAAAGGCTTTCCCAACCTCAGCTGCGTAGGATCTCCCATCTCTCAAGGCCTCAGGGGCTCCTCCAGATGTCCAAGCGGCTTAGGTTACAGCAACGTCTCATGGACTTGGGCTTACTGCCAACTGTGGGGCCGCTCATACGGCGCCTCAACCGCCACGAGTAGCGCCTCGGCCTAGGATGGCCCCTTGGCGGTGTATGATAGCTCAGGTAACGTTAAATTTTGTTCAGTGCAGGTATATGTGACTTCTTGGCGTTGTCATGAGCGTTGTGCAGAGTTTGTGGGTATTTCTGGGGCTGTGGCGCGCTTTGTGGATAGGCTTATCGACAGGGAACTTGACGAGGTTTTGAGGGAGGAGGGGGCGGGGGGTCACGACGCCGTGTGCGGCTTGCTCGCATCGCCTATTACGGCCGCCGGTGGGTTGGGTCTCAGCGTGGCCGCGCTACACGGCGTGGATCTCCTATACGAGATCCTCAGGCGATACGGCAGACTCGACGAAGAGCATCTAAAGGCGGCTGTGCTCCACTGTATGTTAGACTGCGCAGATCAGAGGATGATGAGGTGGGACGGCACCTACCTCTGGAGGAAACACCCCCTCGAGATGTTGCGGCTGTGCCGCGACAGAGTTGTCGAGAGGTGGAAGGAGCTATACTACCGCTACTTCTTATTCCGCTACCCCACCCTTGAGCGTATTGAAGAACTTGCAAGTCTCGCGGAGGCTCTTTTGAGGGGCGAGCTGGAGAGGTGTCTTCTCGATTGCGTAGTGCCTGAAGCCGAGGGCAAGGGCGCGCCTAAGGTCGGCCCGAGGGCTGTTGCCGAACTTCTCAACTGCGTGAGGGAGAGGATGGGAAGAAAGGCTGTGTACTGCGTAAACTGGCAGATGCTTCCACAAGCCTCAGCTGCGATTAAGATCTACGCAGAGCTCAGCAAAGGCCGCACAGTGGCGGTGGGCTTCGCCGAAGGCTACAGTTGCGGACGACCCTTCGTAGAGGCAAAAACCCTGGAAGAACTCGTAGAAAAACTCCTGCCTCTTTGTAGACAGCAATTTTGATGGCTGTGTACGCGACGCAGAAAGCGTCCTAGCCACAGCGGTCTTCCCAGCGCCATGGGGCCTCAAAGGGCTCAGTCGCGCCAATCGACCCGACGTCTCTAAAGACGGGACGCATGTAGGCATTTTACTCCCCGGTTAGAGACGTCTTTCCCAGCGAGGCGAAAACGTCGAAGCCGCAAGCAGTCTGGTACTGGCCACTAGCGTAAGCTTTTTACCGCGTCTCTACGCAGTTTTTATGGTCTTGCTCTTCCGCCGTCTCTACGAGCTTAGGGCCGAGGCGGCGGCCGGGGGGCCTGTGGTTGTGGTGGGGCCGCCTTGCGCTGGGAAGACCACCTTCATCAAACAGTTTCTTGAGCCTCGCGGCGTTGAGGCGGCTGAGGAGACCGCTGGCCTGGCGCCTGAGGCGGAGGAGGCGCGGGGGGAGGGTTTGAGGGAGCGGGCTGTGCGCCTTCTTAGGGGGCTTGCCGGAGGGGGCTACGTGTCTCGGGACCGCGTGGAGAAGGAGCTGGCCGGCATAAAAGGCGCCGAGCTTCTCAAGGCCTTTGACGAGCTTCCGGGGAGCTTCGTGGAGCATCTGAAGAAGAAGTACGTCGGGTGGTCTCTCTACCTCTTCTACCTCCCGCCTGAAGTAGAGGAGGAGAGGGAGGCGGTGGAGGACTTGCTAAAAATAGCCAAAAGGGTTGGCGTCGAGTTTAGATGGCTTGGGCTGAAGTACGTGCCGCCTGGCATCGCGGCGATGCTTAAGGAGAGAGGCGGGGGATACGTGGAGGAGCAACTGAGGCTGTACAGAAGGGTTCTTGAGGAGTTCGGCGCCGCAGGAGGCAGACTCGCCATGCTGGCGAGGCTGGGCAGAAGCGTTGCGGAGAAGACCGGCGAGTCTCTGTTGGAGAGGTTTGCAGAGGCGGCGGAGGAGTTCGCCAAAGTCCTGCTTCCCCTTCTCCCCGGCGGCGTCGCGGCCGGCGCTGTGCTGGGCGTCGCCTCGTATCTTCTGGCGGGCGGCGGAGAATGGGGCGGCTGGATAAGACTGTTGGCCGACTGGTCTAGGCTAGACAGCCGGCTTAGAGACCTCGCGGCGGCTCACATAGCGTTGAGCCTAGGCCTAGACAGAGACAGAGTGAGGGAGGTTCTAGACGGCCTCGCCGCCGCGGGCGAGAGGCTGAAGGCTCTGGAGTCCGAGTTCAGCAGCCTCCTCGGCGAGGTCAAACGCCTGGCGCTGGAGGTCGCGGCGCTGAAATACGGCGTCACCGTTTACTTCCTCCACGACGCAGAGAGGCGACGCCTATACGTAAACTTCTACGTAAAGGACAGGCCGTATCTCGAAAGCCGAGAGCCCTCAGGCCTGGCCGCCGTGCCGCTGGTGGAGAGCGGGCGGTTCGGCGAGCTTGCGGCTGAGACGTTGCGGCGGCTTGAGGAAGAGGGCGCCGTGGTTCTGGTCGGCCCTAAGGGGGTGGGGAAGTCCACCTTAGCAGCCTACGTGGTCTGGAGTGCGTTGAGAGAGGGCAGAGCATACGGCGTGGTGAAGGTGGCCGGCGGCGTCGGCACGGAGGCCGTTCTGAGGGCCTTGGCTGAGGAGGCGGGGGCGGAGCTTATAGCTCTCTACGACCCCTCCCCGACTGAGGTGTACTACGATCCTGACTACGTCAAGCTGACGGAGGCGCGGCAGGTGGGTGAGACGTTGAAAGAGCTTGGGGCGCTTGCGGCCGTGGAGAGACGGGTGAAGGTCCTGGCGGTGCTTCCCAGCGACCTCTACGACGCCGTGTTGAAGAAGGCAGAGAAGTCGGCGTCCAAACTTCTTGAAAAGATGCTAGAGGTGGATTTGAGGGATGTGAAGTTCCTCGCAGACGTCATCTACGAGTACTCAAAATGCAGAGAGACGCAGAGGGGAGAGACGGAGAGGCTGGCGGAAAAAATCGCCGAGTTCAACGGCGGGTACACGCTGGTGGCTAAATACGCCGGCCTCTGGCTGAGGGACAACGGGTGTAAGGTGGAGAGTGTGGAGAGGGCTGTGGAGGAGGCGAAGTCTCAGCCGAAGCTTTTTCTCGCCCACTATATTTGGCAGGTATTGCTTCGTGGCAACGGCGACTTGACTAGGAAGGTCGCTGTGCCGCTCCTCCTCCACGCCCGCTTCGGCCCGGTGCCGATCGGCGTGACGTACATCACAAAAGCTGTGAAAAACGGAGTCTGGCGTTTCCTAAAGCCTGAGGAGCTGGAGGGCGCCAGCCTGGAGTCTCTGAGAGAAGACGAGCTGGAGCCCGTAGCCAAATGGCTTGCACAACAACACGAAGACCTCATAGAAGAGGCGCTGAGAGACCTAGCCGGCCTAAACGGCGAAGAGGCGAGGAAACCCTACAAAAAGGCCTTAGGCGACTTAATCAAGGCGCTGGACTGGGCCCGCGACGAGGTGCTTAAAGAAGGCGCCGAAACCCTCGCCGAGCTCGGCGTCCCAGAGGAAGACCGGGGATTGGGGACTGGTCTGTTGGCCTTTGTCGTCAGGAGGCTTGCCGCAGTTTTCAAAAGCGGCGAGGTCAGAAGTTGTTGGCGTAGAGCAGCCTTCATCGCCGGTTTCGCGTTGGCTGGATTTCCCGTTTTTCCTAAGAGGGAGTGGTTGCTTGAAGACTGCGCAGAGGCTTTGGGAGACGCCTTGAAGCCCTGCGCCGTGGACGACTACTTGACGATAGACGGCGAGATGCGGTGGCTTTTAATATACATGGCTCAACTAATGCCCATAAGAGAGTTAAACATACTCTCTCCCTTCGCGGACACGAAGACCATAGACGATGCAAGGAAAACAGCGGAAGGGCTGTTGGCGAGATGGAGAAGGGGAGACATCACACCACCCGAGACCATCTACGCCTTGGGTTTAGCGGCATTGGCCGCAGGGGCTGAGGTGGATGTGGACACGGCTGACTTGTTGCTTTACGTAACGCCTTTTGCAGTGCAACAAGTGGCTACACTGCCGCCTCTAGTAAGTCAGAGGAACTTCAATTACCTCAAGCCTGAGGCCGGATAGTCGTCTCTCAGCCGTCTCGATGACTTCGGCCGCCTTTCCATCCTCGGCGAATAGCTTCTTGAGATGGGCGTAGACCGCCGTCGCAATTCTAAACCACTTGTCCTCGTACAGAATGTCTCTAATTGCAGACAGCTCCTCCGCCCGCCTCTTCGCGCCGCCGCGCCTAGCCTCAGCCAGCTCTTTTTCAACCTGCCTAATCTCCGGCTCCACCTCCTCAGCCACACGCCGCAACAAGCCTCTAAGAGTCTCAAAATACCCTCCCACGTTGAACATACACTACACCTACATACCTCTGCCCTTTGATGAGACTAAGAGGACGAGACAGAAGATGGCGCATACCCTCACGACAAAGCCGCGCCTAACGTGCCAGCCAGAAGCCGAACACCCGCGTCGCCGAAAAGCCGTGGCGAAGAGAAGCGGTAACGAAGAAACAGCTACCAGCAGAGACCCCCGCCCGAAGCCGCCGGAAAAGGCCCCGGAGCGGGCAACGCGGCCGAGGCGCAGAACAGCGCAGACACGCCGCTCCAAGCTAAAAACCGGCCTCCGTCGGCCTTTGCGCCGTGGTGGCTGTTTCAGCCGCGGCGTCTTTTGACGTATGTAAATATGAGTTTTACGGCTTTACACGAGATGTAGAGAGACGACACGTCCATAAACGCGATGAGGGGTACGTTCCACCTAACATAGACGTCGAACCCTATGTCAAACGCTTGTGAAAGCAACCCGCCGGTCAGCGAGTCCACAGCCGCCAGAATAATTACGTGAAGCCACAACGACCCCACCACAGACAAAAAACCCCACAGCCACCCGTCGTAGCTCGCGACTAGTAACGCAACTACTACGTAGACGCGGCGCACTCCCTCTCAAAGAACCAGTTAGACCGGCTTGTGGCCTATGCTCACGGTTCCATGACTTATGAAAACGTGAGACGCCATGTGTATGTTGGCCACTCAGTACTTCTACAGCGCAAAGACTAAAAGGCCGACTCTGCCAGACGCCGCCGCCAGGGCGTTGATAAGTAAGGTGTTGCAGGCAAAACCGTGGAAAAAAGCCGCCGGCGTGAGGCGAGGCGACCTCATGCTCCTCCGCCGCGAAGTCGTAAAAACCCTCCTCTTCTACTACTACGGCGGAGAATTCGAAGTACCTCTCTTCGTCGTGGGAACAGTCCGCGGCAATGAGTGGCAACACGACTCCACGGCAGACCTCATGCCGACGCCTCGGTCTATCTCACGCTGAACCGAAAGCAAGCCAGACGCCCACTTGCCTCAGCCGCATTCGGAACCGGCACGCCGAGGCGGCAAGAAGCACAAGTGGAACAGACGCACCGACCTCCACAACGGCGCGTTGATTCATCTTACAAGGAGACGTAGCTTACCGCCGCAGAGAACCCTCGCCGGCTGATGAGCAGGCCCCGCCATCTGCCTCCTGAGCCTAAGAGCCCCGCCCACCCACGCGCATAGAGGGGGCCCGGTGTCCCACGCACTCAAGCCCCCCGTCCAGCCAGAGTTGAAAGAGGGTACCTGGTAAATGTCCATGACCACGTTTACAACTTTTCCATTTTTGAGCGCTAACCCCACAGCGAAGTAAGCCACAAAGACAGAAAAATGACGTGGTAATAGCCCAAGTGGAAAATCCAGAGAAACATCAAAGGGACGCCCCCAAGCATGTCACAAGAGAAACCGTAGAGCAACAAGACCATACAACTAAACAACTAGCCTCATGAATAATTTCAATCCACCAACCCAAGCAACTATTACGCACAACGTTTTTATACTTGACTAGAGGCAGTCACGTGGGTGATGTTTCTAGTATCGCGTATGATGCGGTTAAGATGGCGGTGGAGCATGTCTTGAGCAAAATCCGGGAGGGTAAGAAGCTGTCTACTGAAGATTGATGACTTGGCTAAGAGAGTGGATGAGTTGGCTAAGAGGATTGACGCCCTCAAGACCACCCTCCTGGAGATCCAGAAGCTACTGCTAGAGCTCGTCAAGACGCGGCAGTCGGCTCATTGAATGGAGGATACGCGGAGCGGCCCGCCTCTCTGACCCCCTATATCTTGGCGCCTCCATCTAGTCTCTATGCGGGCCGCCTCCTTGTTGCATACTCGTCTAGGAGGACGTATTCCGGCTCGCAGAGTGAGTTTAGCTCCGCGTCGCCTACTACCCGCCGGCTGGCAACTACGCCGTAGAGACAGGGTCTTCGCCACACCGCCGCCAGGAGATTCTATATGTACTTCAGCGGTTCCGCGATCCCCCAGAAGACGGCTTGCAAGCCGCGGCCGCCGGCGGCCTCCACGTGGCGCCCCCGGAGGTGCTTGACGCCAGTAATTACGACAAAAAAGCAAACTCTGCATCAAGCGCAGAAACACAACGAAAAACTTATAAGGCCGGAAAAAACAGACCATGACCTCTAAAATTCTAAGCATAAATCGGTTAATGTATGGCGTGCTACTTAGCGTGTTGTTGCTTCAGTTGGTTATTGTGGCTGTCGCTCCATTTGCCGTGCGTATAGGTTACCCGTTGGTTGTGGCCGTGTCTTCCGGCGTTGCTACCACAATATATCCTGGGCCTGTGCTAATTGTAGTAGCCGTGGCGGCCGGATTTGCCGTAGCTCTCGCAACGCCAAGGAGATACTATGATATATGGGCGGTTATGGCTATCGCTGTGGTCGTGCTGGCTCCGTTTCTTGCGCACATAGGCACTTGTTACTACTGTAAAGTGGCACTATAACTTATCCTGTGGCATCTTGTGGTGTTAGTATTGGCTTGTTGTACGCTGTGATTATGTGTACATGCCAGTCCTAATATAAATTTTTATGAGCTCTTTTATTATATACAATGTAAAATGTTATTTGACTGATATATATTTCATTATTTTATTGGCTTTAGTTCTACTTAATCTCTTTGCCGCGGCGGCGTTGCTGATTCAGCTTCCGGATTTCGCCACGTTTTTCGTGGTTACCTGGAGAACGCCGCAGAGGTCTACCTAGACATGGCGATATACGGCACTCAAAACAAATCCCCCCTACAAGACTCTATCCACACCACCTCTACGCCGAGGCGTAGCCGTAGAAAGACGTAAAGCCCGGCTGGTAGACGCGCCGCCGACACGGCCACGTTTGAAGAAAGACGCGGACACCTCTATACAACCCATATGCCGCCGCCTCACGCGAGACTTACGTATAGGTGTAATCCACCGTTGGACTAAGCGCCGCTATTAGACAAAAGACAGAAAAAGCCGGCGGTTAGTAGCGGCGGCTACAGCAATCCGGCCCTTTTGCTCTCCTCCATCAACAATTTCTGCATCTGGGCCGCGGCTGCCTCCGGCGTCAGCTCGCCCAGCACGGCCTTGTTAACTATGGAGATTAGGTCTTTGTCCAGTTTTATGTATATGGGGCTTGTCCTCGCGGGCATGCCCACCTTGGCGAGTTCTACAAACGTCTTGGCGAGTCTGCTCTTCTGTTGCACCTCTGGGTCTTCATACACGTTTATCCGCGTCGGGGGGAGGCCGGCATTGAGGTGGGCGTATTTCTGCGCCTCGTAGGAGGTGGCCACCTTTATGTAATCCTTCGCCAGCTCCTTATTTCTGCTGAAAACCGGCACCGCGTAGTACCACACGCCGGTCTGGGTCACCCGCCTCTTGCCAGGCATGGGTATATAGTGTATCTGCCCCACCACCTTGCTGCGGCTGGGGTTGTCCACGTCTTTGACCCAGCCGTTCCACACGGCGCCCATAGCCACCTCGCCGTTGAGGATGGCGTCGCCGAACTCCGCGTTGGACGACCAGCTCATGGTCTTGGGGTGGCCGCGTTTTGGCGAGGCTAGGTCCTTCACGATTTTTAGCGCCTCCACAGCCTCAGGCGTGTCGAGCATCGGCGTCACTCTGTCCTTAGGGTCGAACATGTAGCCGCCCAGCGACAGGAGGACAGTGGCGTATACGTCCGACACGACTCCGCCTGAGTAGAAGCCGGACCAGCCGTAGCTCTTCGGCGCCAGCTTCTGGTTTACTGTCTCCGCTATTCTGAGGACGTCGTCCCAGCTCTTGGGAGGCGACTCGCCGACTTTATCCAGAATCTCCTTATTATAAAACATGAAGTTGAAGTTGCCAGTGATAGGCATCCCATAGGTGACCCCCTTGTATTTGCCTAGTTCTGCAATGGGCTGGGGGATGCCGGATGTGTCTACGTCGCCTAGGGGCTCCAGCCAGCCGTTTACGTAGAACTCGTAGAGCCAAGGCTCGTCAAGATACATGACGTCGTAATCTGTGGATCTGTTCCTCATGGCCAACACCGCCACTTGGTAGGTGTCGAAATAGCCCTTGGCTACGTAGTTGAACTCCACCGGCGGCTTCTTGCTGTTGTAATACTCCATCAAGCCCCGGTTTATCTCTTGGTGGTAGCCAGACCGCGCCAAGATAGCGAGCCTCCGGGGCTGATTCGCCGCCTGGGGGGCGGTCTGCGGTTGGACGGTGGTTTGTGGTTGGGTGGTGGTTTGGGTTTGGGTGGTGGTTTGCGTGGGTGTGGAGGGGGTTGTCTGTTGCCATGTGTATATGATTGCGCCGGCGGCGAGGGCCGCCACGCCGCCTGCCGCTAGGTACAGCATTTGTCTTCTTGTGATTTTTTGAGCCATGGGGGGCGGGGGTTGCGGAGAGTAAAGCCTTGTTCATATGCAGGTCGTGGGCGTCTGGCGGCCCCACCCGCTGGGGTCTGTTGCTTTTTCATAGCCTCATCTCCACACGTCCAGGACGGGGGCATTAGGCGTTCGCGGCCTTTCATATGGATAATGGTTATACGGCCGTATGTTCCGCGGGGCATGGTGGTAGTTTTGAGGAACGTGGAGAAGTCTTTTGGAAGGGTGAGGGTTCTGAATGGGCTTGAGCTGGAGGTGGGTAAGGGGGAGTATTTTGTGGTGTTGGGCCCCAGTGGGGAGGGGAAAAGCACGTCGCTCAACATAATTGCCGGCATTTTGAGGCCGGACAGGG
>Ga0079996_103633_pt1 | contig 16087 bp, 18 predicted proteins | sample PerSpoAPS_AMetaG_FD_69199 | JGI IMG/M metagenome (GOLD analysis project Ga0079996, IMG submission 69199) | Thermal spring microbial communities from Yellowstone National Park, Wyoming, USA - Perpetual Spouter A (PS_A) MetaG (SPADES assembly)... | ecosystem: Environmental > Aquatic > Thermal... | reverse complement strand
GCCACACCAAGATCTAGCAGGGATATCACCTCATCATCAAAACAACTATGGATTGGATACTTATAAGCTTAAGCTGGAGAACAAACCAATGAACATGAGCACTACAAATAATAATGAAAGCTGAAACAGCCCCCAACACCTACTCACCTTTCGTGGGGTCACGGAGGGCTTTATAGGCGGGCACTGCTTAGGCTGCCTTGCAGTGGATCACAGGTCCGCCTCTGATGACTACTATGCCGTCATTGAGGTGGAAGGCTTGTATCTATAGTGGCTAAAAGTCTATATATAGAAACATTAACTAAACCAACAAGAGATATTAGTGCTATTAATTTAGAAACATATGGAGAGGAGCGTCTCTATTGAAGATCTACTTCTAAGTTATTTAAAGCTCACAAGTTTTGCACGAAGGATCTATATAGCCTTCTACAGTAAACTTCGGCATTCTCAAGCCCTTAGAGCCTGAAGTAGCTTGAGCCTGATGTTTCTGCTCCTGCAGGCTAGCCTGAATCTGGTGCTGCTCCTGCCTCTCCTCCCTTCTAATCCTTTCAGCACTCTTCAAGCCAAAGTATATAACCTGCTTGCTCTTAGACTTATCTCTATAGACCGTTATCCCTTTGACCCCTAGTTTCCATGCTAGTATGTATGCCTTCTCAACATCTTCCTCAGAGGCTTCAGAGACCATGTTTATAGTCTTGGAGACCCCAGCATCTACCCACTGTTGCCACGATGCCTGGTGTAGGACGTGGTATATTGGGCTAACATCGTGGGCTGTTCTGAAGAGTTCTCTAAGGGTTCTGGGCATGAATGGGTTGTGAGCTATCGATCCTGTTTCTGCGACCGCCTCAACCACCTCTGGCGTGTCGAGCTCGTATTTCCTGAGATATTCTAGGAATACCCTGTCGAGCTCTATGAACGTCCCGACAGCAACTGATCTTACAAATGCCAGAGCGAATATAGGCTCTATAGAGCTCGATGTGCCAGCTATAATTGATATAGTGCCTGTGGGGGCTATCGATAGAACCTGGGCGTTTCTAACGCCGTGTTCTAGGAGCTCCTCCTCAAGGGATCTGGGGTCTACCTCAAGCTCCCTTATAAGTCTAATAACCTTCTCTGAGGGCTTGTCAGCGATACCAGCTATCTTGAGTATCTCCTCAACGCTCATTGAAAACTCCCACGCGGGTCTATAGAGCTTTGGTATGAATGTTGGGAAAGCCCCCTTCTCCTTTGCAAGCTCTATGGATGCCTTCAACGCATGATAGTATATGAACCTGGCTAGGTGCCATGCTAGATAGATAGCGTCTACACTGTCATACCTTATCCCGAGCTTTACCAAGGCGTGGGCCCAGCCCATAACGCCTAAGCCGATCTTCCTGGTGAGCTTTGCCCCCCTCTCTAGCTGCGGCAGCGGCCACTTAGCAGCATCTATAACGTTGTCTAGAAACCTAATAGCTATCCTGATATCCCTTGCAAGGGCCTCGAGATCCAGCCTGGGCACTCCCTGATCATCTACAACATACTTAGCAAGGTCTAGGGATCCCAGGTTGCAGGGCTCCCAGTCAAGGAGTGGTTCCTCCGAACATGGATTTGTTGCGTTTATCTTTCCTAGATACCATGCTGAGTGTCTCTTATTGATTGTGTCTATGAAGACGAGCCCTGGATCTCCTGAGTCCCACGCCCCCCTCACGATCTTCCTCCAAAGCTCTCTGGGATCTATCCACCTGACTATAGCCCCTTCCCTCTCGGCTATTGCTAGTGCCTCCTCCCAGGTTATGATTCTGGTTTCGTCTAGCGGTACAGAGCCTCCTCTCTCCTCTAGCTCCCTCAATATCTCCTCTTGAACCCACTCCTCATTAATACTATGCCTTGCCCTTACAACTGCGTAGTATCTTGAATCGCCTGATCCTGGTCTCAGCTGCGTCTTCCTCGGATTTATAAGGGGGTATTTCTCGCCCTTTTCAAGGGCCTCCATAAATGAGTCGTATATGCCGACGCTTATGTTGAAGTTCTGCAGGTGCACGTCCTTCAGCTCCCCCGTCTTGCTCACAATGAACTTCTCTATATCTGGATGCCATATATGGAGAATACCCATGTTAGCACCTCTCCTCTTACCCCCCTGCTTTATGACATCTGTGTTCACGTCGAAGAGCCTCATGAAGCTGAGGGGGCCTGAGGCGACGCCAGCTGTCGAGCCCACGACATCCCCCTCTGGCCTTAGCTCTGAGAAGTGGAATCCTGTGCCGCCGCCCATCTTCTGGATTATAGCCTGGGCTCTGAGGGCATCCATTATACCCTCCCCATCTGGTGTTACGAGCGAGTCTCTGACCGGGATTACGAAGCATGCTGAGAGTATTCCGAGCCTTGTTCCAGCGTTCATAAGCGTGGGGGTGTTTGGGATGAACTTCAGCGATGACATAAGCTCGTAGAACCTATCCTCAAACTCTTCAACCTCCCTATCTGACTTGCCGTAGAGCCTCTCAACAGATGCTATAACCCTTGCAACCCTTCTGAAGAGCATCTGAGGCGTCTCTACATATCTAAGGCTCTCGGTATCCTTTAGGAGGTACCTCGACTCGAGAACCTTTATAGCCTGATATGTTAGCAGGAGATCCCTCTCGTCGAACGAGCCATCCCACCTATCTCCATATACATCCTGGTAGATCCTCGCAAGGGCATATCTCTTGGCAGCCTCGAAGAACCTCTGATCCCTTACGCCCATCATCATGAACCTCTTCTCAACAAGATCTGCAATGTCCCTCGAAGCTATCTCGCAGATCTCTTGTGTGCGGCATCTATCCTCAACCTCCTCATAAACCCTATCTATAACCTCCTCAACGAAGCCCACATCGAGTCCAGAGCCCTTTATAGCCAGGGCAACAGATCTTGCGAGCTTCCCTATATCGAAGTCCTCCCTAGAGCCGTCTCTCTTGATCACGACAATTAACATCTGTCTAGTCTTTTTTTCAGATCTCGAGGCCTTAGATATCTCTGTATCTATAGCCCTTGACATAGATCACCACCCCATATATAGCGTCAAATATTTTGTTTCCCCTCCCTCATATATTATCCTAGTCTTTTTCACTGATTGGGTCACCCTATCCCATGTAATACCTTGTTACAAAAAATATAATAAATTCTATTGCGCCGGGAATACCTTAGAGGGGTGGGCGAAAGTAACAGGTTCATGTTAAATCTATTCAGATATTGGATTTTAGTATTTAGGCGCAGCGTATCTATAGGGCTGCCTATGCCAAGGAAGAAAGGCGCTAAAGCAGAGGAGAGGAAGGGTGAGGCTGAGGAGAAGCCTAAGAGAGCTAAGAGGGCTGCGAGGAAAAAGACATTCGATCTGGAGGAATGGGTATCTGAGAGGCTGGACGAAATATCCTCTAGACTAGGTCTCGACATGCTAGGGCTATCTAGAGAGGAGCTTCTAATTATATTGACCAAGATAACAGAGATCGTACTTGGAGAGTCGAGGCCAGATGTAGATACGATTGTGAAGAGGATAAGGAGGAATGAGGATAGAGTAAGACCCCTAATAGCCTTGGGAATTCTAGAGCTGAGGGAGAGTCTTAACGAGGAGCAGCTTGAATATATAGCATCCGCCCTTGGCCCGTGGATATTGAGCTATGCTGGGAAACTCTATAGAGAGGCTAAGAGGCTGGGTAGGGATGAATATCTAACCGCGGCAAGGTTTGAGTGGAATAAACAGTGGATGATCCAGAAGGATAGATCGCTCCCACCAGAATGCCCAGTATGTGGGTTCAACTCCCTGATGCCAGACTATACATGCCTCGTATGCGGCTCAGCGCCAAGCATGAGATCTATAGCTGAGCACTATAAACTAGAGGAATATCTAGAGAACATGGCTAGGAAGGGCGATATAGAGGGGTTAAAAAGGATCCTAGATTTAGGCTATGTGCTAATATCATCAACAGGCATAAAGATCCCAGGAAGGGACTTGAAGGAAAAATACGACCTAGAGATCCACCTAACGACGACCATGAGGGAGAAGATAAAAAACCTAGTAGAGCAGAGGAAAGAACAGTCCCCGCCAAAACCCTGATAGCTAGGAAAAATAAATAAGAGGTTATCCCATAATAATTATATGGAGCCCCCCGTAGCTCAGTGGCAGAGCGCCCGGCTGTAGTGGGACGGGCGGAAACCGGGTGGTCAGGGGTTCGAATCCCCTCGGGGGGACCACTGACACCCCCTATATATGTTATTTCTTTGCCATTCCTACCAGCTTTATCAGTATTACAGTTGACGATATTAGTGATGATGCTGAAATTATAAAGGGCAGCCTGGGATCTCTCTCAAAAAATATAGCCTGGATCATAGGCGATGGTATTAGTGCTAGGCTTGAGAGAGCTCCCATAGATGCTAGGGCTGATGCCTTCAAACCGCTCTCCAAAGACCTCGCGATTAGAGCAGCTGTTGAGACCTCGGCTAGTTTGATCATGGCATTCCAGAGTAGGTATGAGGATATAGATATAAGATCGGATGCCACAGCTATCATCACAAGCTGCATAGCTGAAGATAGAGTCCAGCTGATAACCATAGATCTGAGGGGTCCAAGTCTATCCGCTACTACTCCATATAACAATGCGACTTGATTCTCCACAATTGTTCTTAGGAAGAATACAAATGCAAGAGCGAGAGTACTAATACCTATATATTCTGATAAATATAGAGTGACAATGTAGCTTCCAGGCGATAACACTGCAAGACCGTTGATTGGGGTTACTGTTAGTAATGCCTTTAAGACAGGGCTAGATCTATATAGTCTGAGAAGTTCTCTAAAATTCCTAGCATAGATCCTCATGAAGTATTTAACTCCACCTCTAGAGGATCTAGTATCATCGCCACCGCCAACCCTTTTAAGAGGCTCTTCTAAAAGGACTATTCTAAGCAATACTGTTATAACTGCTAGAGTTGAAGCTATAATAAGAACCTGTGTGAACGAGAGAGCAGACGCTATGACACCGCCTACGAGGACCCCTGCTGATGCAGCAACCCCTGTGATACTATAGTACAGCCCTAGACCAACTGCTGCTCTTTCCCTGCTTACCTCCATTATATAGGATCTCCAAGACATAGTCGAAATGGGCTGGCCAAAGGTGTAGAAGATATATATAGCTATAGCCGATACCACGGGATCTTTGGAGAGCGATAAAATAAGAGGGAGCAAGGCGATCAACACGTTGCCTAGAACTAGAGATCTTTTATATCCGAAGCTATCGATGAAGATCCCCATGGGAACCTGAAGGATCAGTGTCGAGAGGCTTGACGCTGTATATAGGATCCCCTGAAGATATGGCGTTAGACCTCTCTCAGCTAGTATCAAAGGTATATATAGAACCCACATCGAATTTCCAAGAACACCTGTAACCGCGGTTAGGCTAAGCACAGCTATAGACCTTTCAATTCTAAGGAACTTTTGAAACATATCTACCAGCTTTAAGCCCATGCTCATCATCTCTAATCCATAATAGCCATGTAGCCTGATCCAACCATTTATCCCAGAGTTCATGCTAATTAGCGACAAGGGGGCACGTAGGATCCGGGGAAAAGAGATTTCCTGTAAACATATAGGCAATGAAGCGAGACCCTCCTCTACATTCCGTTTTAATTACACAGCTTCTGCAGGGTTCACATAACCATTCAAGGGATCTTAGTCTATTTAAGAGAGTATTGCTAATCCACACCTCCCTGATATCGTCAACCAACGCATTGCCCAAGATAGCAACATCTCCCATAGCAGGCGCTTCCTCGCTAGGAAAGATACTCCCGTCTGGAGCTATGACAAGGCCTATAAGCCCCCATAGATTTGGATAAGGCTTTTTACCGGTAACAATGTCTCTATCAACTGCAAAAAAGATCTTCTTCCCGTATCTTGTGACAAGACTTTCCCTCAGCGACTCCAGCTTCTCCACATCGCTATAGGTCGGTTTTAAAAAGTGGTAATTATAAAATCCATGCCCATATCGGGCCATATGATGAATTTCCACAAGATCTGCACCTGCGTCTATGCATTTCTCCACAATATCTTCGATCATATCTATATATGGCTTTATATAGAGGATCCCCACCTGAACATAGAAGCCAGCTTCCTTATAGATCTCTATGGCCTTAACCCTTTCATAAATATTTCTCTTCAGTCTATCAGGATTAACGATATCAAGCATACCATGGGAGGAGACATTTATTCTAATCCTATTAAGCCCTGCCTCTTTCAGCTTTTGAGCGATCTCTCTCGAATAGATCGCACCGCTTGTGAGAAGAATCGGTTTTAGGTTGAGGTTCGAAGCCTCTTTTACTATTATATATAAGTCCTTCCTGAGAAGAGGCTCCCCGCCACTTATTATAAAGTTATATGGTTTGAGCTGTGATATCTCGTGTATTATTTTAAGCCAGTCATATGTATCAAGCTCCCTAGAATATCTTTGACTATATGTTCTGGGGGTCAGCATGTTATAGGTGATAGATCTAACACCTTCATAAGATCTAGCAGGGAGAAGATCTGGCGGGTTATGACAATAGAGACACCCCATAGGACATCTATAGGTAACCTCTATAGATACAATATAAGGGGGGCTATTTCTAATAGTATCTAAGAGTTCGGGGTTCGTAAGGGGTGACATGTAGATCTACCTTGTTCTCTCTGCACATTTCTCGTCTATTTCTTTATCTTTCTTCTTTATCAGGCCTGCATATATAGCTAAATCTTTTATTGTCATGTAATAACTTGGCGGGGTGCAGGGAGGGGGTATATCTATGCATCTATCCGCCATATTATCACCAGTAAATTATAAATAATAAATAAATATATATTTTATGAAATATTTTATACATATTAGTAACATCTTTTACTTCTCTGTTAAACTTTTGTTCCCTTGGCAATTGTTTACTCGGAATATCTTTTGAATCTTTTGCCAAATGGCTTTTCGCATTGTTGTTTTTCAGCCGTCTAACCTTTGGATCATGTATAGTTAAGGAGCCTACCCTTAATAGCAGGAAGAATATCCTAATCCTAATAATAAATTGTATAAGACCGCTTGGGATATATTATATGTGATGCTATGAGTTCTAATGAAAGGGAAAAAGGGGTTGCTTCTGTAGGTAGAATAGTTCTCTACATAACGTGCATATGTGGAAGGATCTTCGCCTCTGAGGATCTCGAGCCTGAGTGCCCATACTGTGGGAGAATGTATGAGGCTAGAATAGAGGGAGATCCAAGCGGTTTTAAGGTTAGTCTAAGACTTATTGGGAGTGAAGAGAGCGTTGAGCTTAGATCTGAGGAGATCGATCGCAGGTTTAAACCTAGAACCGATCTTATAGAGACGTAGCTTAGGAGATTCATATACACACTCAATAATCCCCCGAGATCTTAGCTCTTCAACATATCTAGCCATATTCTTAGGTGCCAGGCCAACACATCTAGCTAGTTTTCTAATAGAGAAGAGCTCGCCTTCTTCATAGCTTGCCATGCATATGATAGCCTTCACCCTGGGATCATCTGAAACAATGCTAATAAGATCTACTATCAGATCTAAATACTCGCAGCAAACATAAGCTCTCCCAGATCCTCGCCGCTCCATATAAACACCTAATCTTTATCTTCTATATCTTTCAACTAACTAATTTATAACTGAAGGATTTGGACCCATTTAAATAAAAATTTAGATCAGAATATTTTTAAGTCACGCAGCTATCTATCACCACTGCTTTAAGCTAAGTACAGCTGACCTCCTCTCCGCCCTAAAGGAAAAGGCTTTTGGTTGTGACTCTTTTAAGATTTCTGGGAAGAGAATTCAACGGCTATGATGAGACCTATGAATAATGCTTTGAGAGATTGCAAGTCAATTATTTGGGGGCTAATCCTTTGCTGATTGTATGGTGGATAATCTCACGATATACTCCCAACTAGATGAACGTGAGAGGAGATAACCCCAGTAAGAGGGATAACGTCCTAGTCTCCATGTGGTGATAACCGCACTCTATAAGGGCAGAGGGGTGAGCATGTGGAAGAGGGTTTGCAGCGTCAAGCAAACCCGGGATATATAGATCTTGTAGTGTTGAGGACAATGAGGTGGGTAAGTTGTATAGATCTTGTGCGAAGGGGTGGAATTCCTACACAGGATCTCTTAGATCCTATTTCCATATAGAAACCATGAATATAGAAGCGATGTGAGGTGTAGGCAATGCTCTACACTAGGCTAGCAAGTCTCTTAATACTTGGCTTGTTGTTAGTAGGCTTTTACAAAATGCAATCCAGGTAACAGTTCTTGGGGCAAAGAGCATTATAGAAGATATAGCGAGGGTTAGGAGGGAGGTTCTAATACCTCTCGAGAGAAGCTCCTATAAGCCTCTCAATTATACCCACAACATCTTGATAACCCTTAAAGACGCTAGCAGAAATAGATCAGCTATATTGGGTATGGGAGCGAGGTTCTCCTCAGATGATAATATAACTAGCTGGGACACAGCAATACCTCTAAGTGATAGGAGGGTAGCGATCCTCAGGTTCGAGGCCGACTGGAGTTACAGAATATGCTACATATACTACGCCCTCTACAACGACTACGCAGTTGAGCTCGAGAGGATCTATAGATATAGAGCTGATCCATATTTCTGTATCTATCCAAGCGCCTGGGATTGGTGGTTCTGGGACTACTCCCTTATAGTGGGCCCCAACTACACAGTATACCTAATACCTAGTCAAGAGGGGTTATAACTATTACGAGCCACAGAGATTTAGGTTAAACGGGTCCTCTGAGAACTTTTTAAACTGGGAGTGGGCTGGTAATACACTAGTGATTGCTAAGCTGGGTGATGGGGCACCCGATGCAAAGGCCTTATATCTAGGTAGGTTCTCTGACTCAAGCCTAAGCTACTGAGGCTGAACTCTTTTTCATGATAGTAGAAATCTTTCTATATTCTTTCATTATCAATTAATGGTTGGAGTAGAGGTTTAGGAACAAAGAGAGGCCCAGGGATAATGGCTAGGAGGAGGAAAAAGAGGGATAAGAAGTGGATGTGGGTTGTCAAGCCAGGAGATAGAATAGTTGTTAGTAGGACTGCTGTTATACCATCAAAGAAGTTATCTAGGAAGGAGTTCAGGGCATTAGAAGAGATCGTGAATATATAGCAAGATGCTTGGAGATGTGCTTCCCCACGCATCTAGGAATATTATTGAGAATTACTATAGGCTTAAGAATAAGAAGTATCGAGAGCTAAGGAATATCTATCCAAATATCCCATCCCACTATGTTCACAGAGTATGCCAGGATGCTGTTGAAAGGGTTTCCTCTCTAAGGAGGAACAGGGCTAGACAATACTCTAGAGAGATCTTCGACGAGATCGTTAAGTATCTAGGTCTAGGGAAAAGGGATCTTAGGGGTAGGAGGATCGTGAGATATCTCTGGAAGAGATCTTAGGAGATAGCTCGGCACCAGATTGATCTTGAGATGAGTAATGGAATACTAGTGCCTAGGATCAATAGTGTTAGCCTATGGCTAGTTGATGATCATGTTTGGAAACCAGTAAACCCTACGAAGATCAATATAAATGGTTTTGAGAATATTTTCCTCACAAGTGTTGCCATTAATACCCATAGGGGCTGGGTGCACATAGATCTAGAGCCTTCTAAGGAGTTCTACAAGCTTTTAGCTAGAGGCTTTAAGCCGACATCCCACGCAAAGATCAAGCTTGATAGGAAGAATAGGAGGGGATATTCCACCTATCCCTAGAGAAGGAGGTCGAGATCTATAGACCAGAGAATATTAAGCCTGTCGATGTTAATGAGGATTCTGTAGCAACTCTATACGAGGCATTCGCGGTAATCCTCGAGGCAGACCTTGCTAAGGCAACTTTAGGCTATAGCTATAGGAAGGAGAGCATTTAGAGAAGATTATGGATCTGGTGGCAAAGAGGCTATGAAAAAGCTTAAGGAGAGGAAGAAGAAGAGGGACTATAGATGGAAGACAGTAAACCTAATAGTAAGGGACGCCATGAGGATTAGAGGAGTAATAGTTATTGAGAGGATCTCAGGAGAAGATATAAGGGTTATGATCGCTAGGTATAGGAATAAGCAGTTAAGGCATAGGATATATCAGAGCGCATTGAAGGGAGAGCTGAATGCGATAATAGACAAGGCTGCTAAAGAATATGAAGTGTCAGTACTTATGGTGGATCCCAGGAACACGTCTAAGATATGCCCGATACACAAGACTGTAATAGAATATGGGGAGGCTAGGATAGGGATATGTAGCAAAGGAGGTGAGAGATGGCATAGAGAGGTAGTTGCCTTGATCAATATTTATCTTAAGGCCCTCGAAGCCCTTTATGAGGGCTCTGCCCAGAAGGGCTTCGGGGTTCTTATCCTAGATGGGAGCCTGGTGCCGCTGGGCTCCATAGCCACCGGTGAACCCATAGAGATCCATAGATCTCTTTGGGGGAGGTGGAGGTCCCTCGATGCCACAGGATCAAAACCCTATGGATCAGGAAGCACAGCAACACCAAACAAATTAATACCAGCGATAATCAACAACTATCGGGGGACAAGCGGGTTGAGGATAGCAACGCGATCTACATGGAATCTAGAGGAGGCCTCTCTGTCTCGGCAACCATTCAGCCATATCTATATATCATATCTATATATCCAAGCCTCTAGATATCTACATGAGCTCCTTTTAGGTCTTAACCACGAACGCGCATCCAGGCAATGGGGAATTTGTTGCTAGCTCTTTAAATCCATAAATCCATATAGAATCTAAAAAGCTCCGGCGATGTTACAATGAGGTTTAGGATAATGCTTCAAGGGTTTGGGGTGTTAAGTTTAGGGTTTGAAGCCCCAGAAATGTCTAGTGAGTGGATAGGTTAGAGTAGAAGGTGGGTGAGATGAATTAGGAAAAATAGGTTATAGCTTATGCCATATGTGTTACTAGATGTATACTGATAGGATCATGAAGATGACTGTTAGCACCATGAGAATCATCTCTATCTCAGAGACCCTTTTGATCCTCTCAGCCTTCTTGGCTATTATTATGCTTTTCTCTGTATTGTTTCTTATAGTGGTTGTAGTGCCTGGTCCTCCTTCTTTCTTCATATCGCCAAGCATCTTATACATTCTGCTCGATGAAACCCCTAGGTATATTCCCATTATAAATACTATTGCGCCGAGGAAGATTCCCAGGGTCAGTATAGCGCCTCCCAGGGTTCTTGGCAACGATAGCAGATCTCCAGCTGTGAGCATGTAGAGGAATATGAGACCCGAGGCTATGGTTATTATGGCTACTGGGAAGAAGAACTTCGAAGCCATCTCCATCAGCGGTATCTCCATTTCTAAGGGCTCTCCTTGAGGGCCTCTTAGACTTCTGATAGCGCTCATCACAACCAAGTCAAAGATCACTGTAGCGCCGACCCAGAGTGCTCCGAAGAGGATGTGAATCAGTGCTACTATGGTCAGCCCACTAGCTATAGCTATTCACCGAGCAAATTCTATATCTATATATAAAAATACAGGGACTACATCTAGCTACAATATAATACTTATTACATTTATGATATAGCCCTGAATAGATGGAGGGATCGATTAACAGCCCAGGAGAGATATAGGGATGAAAGCCTTATAAAGGCATGGACAACAGAATCACTACCGACCTCCTCCCCGCCCTGAAGAGCAAGACTTCCAATTATAAAAACAAGCGAGTGGAAATTGAAAGAATGTCTTGCTCTATATCGCGATATATAATCAATATAGGCATTTCAATGTATGCTTGTTTATAAGCGTTCTTACAGAAGTATAACTTGTAATACTATGGTCGGCAGGAGAAGAACTACTGTAAGAAGTATTAGAATTGATGATAATGTTGATCGCGTGCTGAAGGAAGATGCCGAGTCTATTGGGATAAGCGTTAACTCCCTGATATCAATGATACTCACCAAATACATTAAGTGGGATCGGCTGGCTAGTAGATATGGCTTTGTAAGCATAACTAAGGAAGAGCTGAGATCCATACTTAATTCCGTGGACCGCGACAAGCTAGCTACAACAGCAGAGGAACTGGGCTCCGAGATTCCCAAGAGCCTCATGCTATTCTGGTTTAAAGAATATAATCTAGATGTGTTCCTCCAATACCTATCGATGATCTGCTCCTTCAGCGGGGTTGCTGAGTATGAAGTCAATGTTTCAGGGTATATCTATACTTTAGCAATACACCACGATCTAGGCCGCAACTACTCGGAATATCTAGCTAGATTCTTCAGCAAAACCCTCAAATCGATCATAAAAACAGATCCAGAGGTAATGGTTAATGGTAATGAGGTTGTGCTGAAGTTCGATATACATAGACTATATAATAAGAACCTCAGCTAGATAGCATAATTATAAAAGCCGAGTAGAACTGTTTTGCCTTAAGTTTGATGTTGAACTTCTTCATAGAGTTTTTGAGATTCTGAGGTCTATGGATGTTGTGATGGTGTAGGGGAACCCTTTGGGAGATATCAAGCTTGCCGGAACCTATTCTATTCCCCCGTTGGAGATGCAAAGGTTTGGAGTTCTGGTTTCATAGGGCTTGATCAAAGACATCAAGCCCTATGAAACCAGGATCCCCACCGCATTAACCCTCTATACATATAGTCCTTAACCATCGATAATAGCTGCAATATCTATATCTTACATACTGGAAATGTTTTTGCGTTTGACAGCGATCTAAACCTCTTTGCAATTATCACAGCTGGGTCCAGTTACCTCTGCCAGCCCTTCCTATATATCTGATGCAGGCAACACGCTATATGAATCGATCACCCAGATCCTCCAGCCACAGCCCATGCCCTTCATTGTAGGTGGCGAGCTTGAGAGTCCATCAACAGGCCCCAGTATGATGAGAAACTATTCAGAGGGTATATTAGGCTTTACATATCTTTAGCTATAGCGTCTATACTGATCACTGCTTTTATATGTATCAGAAAAAGGAGAAGCCTAGAAGATCTAGCTGGATAGTTTTGATTATTAGAACTCTATATTATATGAGACTTAACGGCTTTCCTAGATCTCATCAAATATTGAGGCCGTGTGACTTTCAAAACATATTAAGCGTTAGGGCCTCTCCTCCAACTCTCTCCCTCGACTCGATAAAAGATCTGTTTTGCTGGTCTCAAAGCGTTGAACCCCTCTAACTAGGGGGTCTTATAGAGACGTCTCACCAATCATGAGATTAGGGAATGCAGCTTTAGGTTTTCAGTGAACACTTTTGTTGACTTAAGTATAGGCTTGGGAATTGAGGAAATATCTCTGTTAATAAAGAGGCGGGTTCTTAAGAGCTCAAAACCTTACTCATATAAAGATGCTATCAGTTGTACTCTATTGTAAGTATTCAATATATTTCCCACCAAATTGGAGAACTGTGTGTGATAGATTATGCCACGGCTTTCAAGGCATTCAAGCCATATATTTAGGGCTATAGCTCTGCTTTTTCTATGCCTATCACTAATTCCTTTAGGAGCTGCTGAAACAACTTATGCCCAGAGTAGTAGAAGATACTACAATAATGCTTGAGAAGGCTAAGGCAGGAGTCGCTCTTATTGTAATCCAGATAACAGCTTATATAATCTGGGGAGATTTCGCTTCATATCTTCAAAGGGTGGGTTTGCCCCCTATAGTACAGGTTAAGATGGGCGGCACATGTACAGGCTATATAGTCACCCCAGATGGGTACGTTATGACCGGAGGACACTGTGTTAATAACTTCGAATCTGAGCTAACGAAATATATCTACCTTCTAGAAGATTTTGTGAATAAGTATGCTCAAGCCTATATAAAGACCACTGGGAGGAGCCTGAGCAATGACCAATTGTCTTCATTGTTTAACGCTGTCGTTAGCGCTTATCTAACGAACAAGCTGAAGATCCAGGACTATAAGTTGCAGGTATATGTGGGCTTGGGCAAGGTAGTATCTGGAATAGGCAATATTGGAAAGCTGTACCAAGCCAGAGTCATAGATTCGTCTCCCGCTGAGAGGGGGGATCTAGCTCTTCTAAAAATAGACGTGATCAATGCACCATCACTTATCGTTGCAAAAGAAGATATAGGAACAGGGGAGAGGGTCTGGTCCATCGGATACCCAGGTGCTGTACAGAGGTTCTTCAGCCAAGAGAGCCTGTACGAGCCAACTATAACAGAGGGAACTATAAGCGGCTATAGAGAAAAACCAAGTGGAATAAGAGTCCTCCAATCAGATGTATATGTAGCTGGAGACTACTAGAAAAACATCACATATACGAAGCCGATGCTTTGCAGATCGCATCAACTAAATACATAGGTGCCTCTCAATTCTTGACAGGAATAAGCGACTAAGCGAAATAGCGGCACTAGAGAATCTGAATAGCATATACCTAGGATAAGGATTCAGGTTCGGCTCCATATCACTGGGCTCCACCCGCTCGAGGAGATCCCAACCCACGGTTGTGGAGGCCCCGCATCTTGTGCTTCTCTACTCTCTCGGTATCTATGTGAGCCCGCTTTGGTCTCCACAAAATACCCGCATCTGGGAGATCTCTAAAGATTTTCTTTGGGGGCACATAAGCTGTTGGAGCTATCTCTGATATTCTCTTATGCATGCTCCTTCAGGGTGTTCTATGGTTCTTCTTCCTCCTAACCCTATTCCTTACTATCAAGATCCTCTTTCTCCAGATCCTCGTACACGTGGACAGTTTATAAGAATAATCTTCTCAAACCTACCGAGAGCTCTACCAAGAGCTTGTTCGCGAAGTCCATTTCCCTGTTCCTCTCATACAATTCTCTCCTATCCCCTTCTCTGGGCAAATACTTTTTCTTCTCGTATATGATCTTCATTCTCCGAAGAGACCTGGGATCAGCGTAGATAAACCCATGCTCACTTATTGCCTTCTAATAATAACTCACTGATATCCCAGCCAATAACCCTCATCCTTATCATACTTAATTATAAGCTCTCCTACAGCCTAGTCTCTTTCCATGAGAATAAAACAGGCGTTTCCCTGGTCTTAGTGTTATCCTAATGGTTTTAGCCTCGTAGTCAGCCATTATGAGGCGATCTTGCATCTTGCGAATCTCCTCCTAATCCTGTACTTGATCTTCCTGACCTTTCCCTATAGATATCTCTTCCTCCACGATTTCATTATTGAGTATATTATTCTAATAACAGCATCAACTCAGTGACTAGTGTAGGGGCATTCCCTTAGAAGAGTATCTCATACACTTTTCTTGAAAAATCTATTAGCTGGGAGAATCGGTCTCTTGATCTTATCGCCAATGCAGATCCTGATAACTCCTAGCAACCTGGGAAGCCCATACTCTCACTTAACATTACTCCAGATCTATTCCCTACAACTCACTACAGATAATTACAGAGCAATACAGGGCTATATAAACATTCTGGGGTCATGTTTGTTTGAGATGGATAGAGATGAAAGGTGTTGAAAGAAAAGAAGAGCAGAGCATTGTGAGAAGTGTCCTCGAACATCTTAAATCCCATGTGACTTATCCGGCAAGTGGTGCCGAGGTGCTCGAGGCATGCAATAAAGGTGCAGATCTGCCTAGGGCCGAGAGAACATGGCTGGCCCAGGCTCTGAAGGATTCGCAGAATAAGAGATACAGCGATCCGATCGAGGTTCTAAGGGATATAATAACGAAGGTCTAAAGATCTAGCATTGAGAAATAATCAAATACGCATATTTTTATGCTATGTATATGCATAGCTAATCCCAAGGTTCTTTATAAACGGTATTCAAGAGGCGATCTACTATCTATTATGCCTTATACCTTAGACGATCTATTCCAACCCTATTATCGATAGAATCTAGTTGTAGTTATTTGTAGTTGCTGCACTTATATATATCTACTTCTTAGATTATTGGTGATATGATGAGAGATTGGGGAAGCGATTTCTTTGGCCAGCTAAATGATCTTCCAAAAGAGCCTCTTAATATTATAGCCTCTGTGCTAGAGGCTATGAGGACTCAGAGGACTTTTAGGCTGGCTAGGAGGGAGCTCATAGCAGATCTCAGGGGATTAATAATGTCTCCAGGTGGTGAGGTGAAAATACTT
>Ga0079996_137255_pt1 | contig 16108 bp, 13 predicted proteins | sample PerSpoAPS_AMetaG_FD_69199 | JGI IMG/M metagenome (GOLD analysis project Ga0079996, IMG submission 69199) | Thermal spring microbial communities from Yellowstone National Park, Wyoming, USA - Perpetual Spouter A (PS_A) MetaG (SPADES assembly)... | ecosystem: Environmental > Aquatic > Thermal... | reverse complement strand
TAGCGCCGCCTAGCCTCCGGACTCGAGCTTATCAGGAGGGATAGGCTGTTCTTCCTCGGAAGCCATGGGGAAGAGGAAGATCATCTCGGAGCCGAAGGAGCTGGAGCAGATGCCGGAGCTGGGACCGGGTGACGTCTACGGTGTGGTGGTCAAGCTGGTGGGATACGACAACGCCCTGGTCGAGTGCTCCGACGGGAAGCAGCGCCTCTGCCGGATAAGGGGCCAGCTGAAGAGGAAGATCTGGATAAAGGAGGGGGACCTCGTGGCGGTGAGCCCCTGGGACTTCCAGAGCGACAAGAGGGGAGACATTTGGTGGAGGTTCACGAAGAACCAGGCGCTCGAGCTGGCCCAGAAGGGCGTCCTCCCCGACTTCCTGAGGGCCAAGATCGAGGGTTAGCGGGAAGAGTGTGTCTCGTCATCCGAAGCGCTTATCCGGGAACGGCTAATATGCTGCAGTGGGGATATAGCGGTATGGGCAGGGAAGTATCGCTGGGGAAAGAGAAGTTCCTCCTGCTCGACTGGGAAGACATCGTCTCCGGCGTCGAGGAGCTGGCCAACAAGGTCCTCAACTCGGGCTTCAGGCCCGACGTGATAGTCGGCATACTGAGGGGAGGGCTCTTCGTGGCCAACCTCCTGTCCGACGTGATGGACGTCGAGGTCGTCGTTCCGCTCGGGATCAGGAGCTACGTCGGCGTCAAGGCGAGGGGCTCGCCGATCGTTTACCACAGGCCTTCGCTGGAGGAGCTGAACGGCAAGAGGGTCCTTTTGGTCGACGACGTATCGGACGAGGGGAAGACGCTGATGACGGCCCACTCCCTCATCCGGGAATCGTCATATCCCTCCGAGCTCAGGACCTCGGTCCTCCACATCAAACCTTGGACGAAGTTCGCTCCTGACTACTACGTCCTCTCCACGTCCTACTGGATCCTCTATCCGTGGAGCAGGTACGAGAGCGCTAGACTCCTCTGGCGTCAGATGTCGGCCCACGTCCCCAGCGAAGACCTCCTCCCCCAGCTCTCAGCCCTGCTCGGCCTCGACGAGGAGAAGATCAGGAGGGTTGTGGCAGGAGCCCAGCAGACCGGTTGAGCGAGTCTCCCGGACGCATCGTACTATTCCGGTTTAGGTTATATCCAAAAGCCCGACGCTGCTGAGAAGGGGGATGCCTCGGGTCTACATCGAGAGCTACGGCTGTGCCGCCAACCTCCACGACACCGAGATAATGAGGGCGCTCCTGAGGGAGGCGGGCTACGAGGAGGTGGGGAGGCCGGAGGAGGCGGACCTCCTGCTGATCAACACCTGCACCGTCAAGACGCCGACCGCCAACCGCATGATAACCAGGATAACGTCCCTCTCGATGTACGGGAGGCCCCTGATAGTGGCCGGTTGCTTCGCGAAGGCCCAGCCGGAGACCGTGGCGAGGATCAACCCGAGGGCGTCTCTGATCGGCCCTGACGCGGTGGACCAGGTGGTGAGGGTTGCGGAGGCATCGATGAGGGGCGAGAGGCTCTCGGTCCTAGAGGGGAAGAGGGTCGAGAAGACGCTGCTCCCCAGCATCAGGACTAACCCGGTCGTGGAGATCGTCGAGGTCTCGAGCGGCTGCCTCTCCTCCTGCACCTTCTGCCAGACGAAGCTGGCTCGTGGGTCGCTCTTCAGCTACAGGCCAGCGACAGTAAGGGAGAGGGTCAAGAGGGCCGTCGAGGAGGGGGTCAAGGAGATCTGGCTCACGTCGCAGGACATGTCGGCCTACGGAAGGGACATCGGCACGAACCTCGCCGAGCTGCTGAAGGGCATCACCTCCTACGTCGCCGGCGACTACAGGATACGTGTGGGGATGATGAACCCGCTCCACTTCAGGCGCCTCGAGCTCCAGGAGCTGATCGACGCCTACCGTGACCCCCACGTCTTCAAGTTCCTCCACCTCTGCGTCCAGTCGGGAAGCGACAGGGTCCTCCGGGATATGAGGAGGGGCTACACGGTCTCCGACTTCGAGGAGTACGTCGCGGCCTTCAGGAGCTCCTTCCCAGAGATGACGCTGATGACCGACGTGATAGTGGGATATCCGACGGAGGAAGAGGAGGACTTCGAGATGACGCTGAGGCTCCTGGAGAGGACTAGGCCAGACTTCGTGAACATCTCCCGCTTCTTCCCGAGACCTAAGACCGAGGCGGCGAGGTTGAGGCAGCTTCCAGCCGATTTGGTCAACAGGAGGAGCAAGGTGGTCACGGAGCTCTGCAACGAGATAGCCCTTCGCAACATGAGCAGGTGGATCGGTTGGAGCGGGCCAGTCCTGATCGACGAGCTGGGACAGAGGGGCGAGGTGATAGGGAGGACCGACCACTACAGGCCTGTAGTGCTCAAGGTCGCTGACGGGAGGTCGTTGCTCGGAAGGTGGGTGGAGGTCGTGGTGGAGGAGGCGAGGCCGTACTGCCTGATGGGAAGGGTCGTATCGGGCGAGGTGGAGTTGGCGGAGGTTCAAGCGACGTAGGTGAGGTTCTCGTCGTCGAAGTCCCTCACCAGCACAGGTTCGCCGGGGCTCTGTAGGTTCGAAAACCCGACCAGCTTCCTGACCGTATCCTCGTCGAGGGGGTTCAGGGCAGCCTGATGGGCCGGGTGGTCCTCGCCGAAGACCTCCCTCGTCAGCTCGGCCACCATCTTCCGCACCTCCCTCTCGTCCAGGTATCCCAGCGAGTGGAGGTACTCGTGGAGCAGGACGGTGAAGAGGTAGGCGTTCACCCGGATCCTGGGAAGGCCGGAAGAGAGGAGGGCCTTCAGGACCAGCCGGTTGACGACGACGAAGTTGGACCCCACACCGTGAAAGGCCAGGACGTAGGCCGGAGCGTCCGCCAGAACCAGCATCAGCCCAGCCCTCCTGAGGCCCAGCTTAGCCTCGACCACCCTCTTGACGAGCCTGAAGACGTCCCTGAAGGACTCGGCCCTCTCCAGCTCCTCACGCGCCCAGTCCATTCTGTGCCGAACTGCTTCCGACAGCGGGATAAGCGTATCACCTCAACTCCTGGACCGATGGGAGATCAAAGTCTATAACAGGAGCGGCTGATCGATGGGAGGATGGTCAGAAGCGTCGAGAAGGTCCGTCAGGCTCAGCAGGAGGTTGACCGTCTGCTGGCTGCCGGTACTTCCTGACCAATAGTCTGACCAATAGTAGCTCCTCCAACTCGCAAGCGGTTATCCTGGGTTTAAATGGTAATGGAGCCCATAGACACGGTGAAATGGTAAGTATGAGAGGGGAAAAGGGGGTGGGTTTAGGTCTTTTGGTTTAGTCCTCCTGAAGTAGCCCTTTCCTCCGGAGATAGTATTCAAGTCGTTTCTGCTTTCTCCGAATGGTGAACCCTACATATCGGTAGAACTTCGGCAGACTTTCGGCTCCAATGTAGATATAGTAGCAGTCCTTTTTAGTTTTGTATTGTTTCCCTGTCCTAGGATCATGCATTGTCGTCCCTTTTTGTTTATCAGGCCATGGCCCTGTTGCCTCTATGCCGAACCTCCTCAGAAGCTTTTGGGCATAAACGAGTACTTCATAGTTGGTATTGTAGAGTTTTATGTAGCGTCCATCCTTGCCGATACATCCTTCCGAGTCGAAGAGTCCCCTGAGAAACGCTGTTGCACACTTCGGACAGTGTTCGACGTATCTTCTGATTCTTTTGAGGTCAACTGGCTTCCTGAGTAGTTCGTAGAGTGTCCTAGATGTAATTTCGATGCGATATCTCCCTGTCCTTGCATTTATCCACGGCTTGTATGGCTCCCTTCCAAGAATCTTGCCTAAACGTCTTCCAAAATCCTCAACAAACTCTTTGTCTTTACCCTCAAGACCTATGATGTAACTGTAACAGTGTTTTCTCTCAACAATAAATCCATCGCCAAGGACCACGCCAATCACGTTCGCTAAATCTTCAGAAGGTTTCAATAGTTCCAGCGAAGGTATCCGTCTGCCGTTATACGGACTGGACACTCCACGTAACCACCTGCTTATCGTCCTCATGGAGATCCAAACTCCGTGTTTTCGGTGGATCTCTTTTCTGATTTCAGTATATGACAGCCCGCGTTTTCGCAATTTGCGAACGTCGTGGAACGCCTTTATCCTTATCTCTATAGGTGCGACCTTCCGTCTCTTCGTCTTGGTGATGTTGTCCTTCTTCTTGACCTCCTCCCCCTCCTGCTTTTCCGGGTCAGGGACTTGGGCCATACCTTTCACCTCCTGAAACCCCTCCCTTGGACCCTCCACCGGCTCCCGCGTTTCCACGGGAACGGGCCAGGGTGGGACGGGAGGGAACCCTGGGACCCCCTCCTTTGGAGGCCCCTTAGACGCCCTGCCTGCCCGGGGCCAACCCCCAGACGGAGCCTACCGGCCCCGCCCGGGGATTAACCCCGAGCAGGGCCGGTGGCTTCAAAAAAATCTGGAGGTTGGTTTGGAGGGGAGGAGGTTGTCAGCAGGGTTTCGAATATTGTCTGAACGTCTGATTCACCTGAAGTCATTTATCCATCCCGATAGGACCTAGGATCCTATTGAGACGGAGTGTCTAGACTATCCCGCTCCGCTCCCTCACCACCGGGGGACCCCTGCACGCCGCGCCATTCTCCCCGGGATGCATATCCCCCGCTTAGCCCGGGAGGCCGGCCTTGCCCGGGGATGTGATGAGGAAGAGGAGCGCATCAAGAATCGTCCAGTAAACATCAGATATTGTCAAGTGCCCAGAGAACCGCTAGCCCCCCTGTCGGGGAACCCCTGTCGGGGCAGTGTAGCCGCAGGGCCGCGGTCCTCCAGACCACTTATGGCGGCAGGGGCTCGAAGGCCTCCACACTGAGGACCCCCTCATCTGCCCCACTTCCCCCTCCCAATTACGGGAGAGGTCGGCGGTTAGCCCTGCCTACCCTGTCGGGCGGCGGGACCCTCATGGCTGTCCCTGTCGGGACAGCTCCGGCCCCTCACACCATCCCTGTCGGGATGGTGCGGGTACACCCGCCGGCCGCCACACCGAACGTCCGGGATCCCTTTAGGAGCTGGGGAGGGTCCCGGCGCAACTACCCACCCCCGGTCCCCAGCTCCCAATTCACAATATTGGGAGCTCCGGGATTCTGACCCGGGGGTGCATCTGCGTCTATGGGCTCCGTTATTTCTCTGTCTTCTGCCTTCCTCTTTCTTCTGCCCTTCTTCTGCTTACCGGGAGAGCTTAGGGCACTCGCTCTTCCCGGGGCGCCCCTTCTGCCCCTCCCATCCGGGGCTCCCCTGCTACCCCGGCATCCTGGGGCTACGGGCGGGCGCCAATTCCCGCCGTCCCTCCTCGGGAGAGGGAGGATGGGTTGCTCTACCCATCATCCCCCAGGGGAGGCTCCCTTCGGACCGGGAGAGGTCCAGGAGCACCACCTCCCTCATCCGGGAGGCCACGGCGCGGCGGTGCCGCGCCGGCTTTCGTCGGCGCTCCCAATTCCTCTCCCAGCGCCCCCAGGGCTTTCGCCTTGGGGACTGGGAAACCGCAGCCGCCAATCCTGACGGCCCGGTCTCCCATGAGACCGGTCGTCTGACCGACCTCGGCTAGTGAATAGAAAGCGCTCAGATATAATACTTCTCATTCTCTCTTTATATAACGTGAAACTTGTTCAGGTTATATAAATGTGCAAAGTGGCAGAATATAATGTTATTCTTGTGACATCAAGAAGCTTAAGGTCCTCATGTGTATGAGACTCTGTGTAGTTCATTGTAGTTCATTACAGCATTAGTAATCGAAAAGCCGATGGAGCCAACGAGATTTCGCTGGAGACGTCTTCGACACATTGCCTTTGCTTACGTGGAGGTTCTTGGAACAAGAGCTTTGGAGTGAGGCAATGGCAGACATGCAGAGTTCAGGACTGGCACTTCCGGTTAGATGGAACGACCTCACAAACTTCAGTTCAGATGTCTCAAGACTGGTCCTCCTGAGCGAAAGGGGAGGACGCACGGAAGCATATGGGGAGTTCCTTCATTCCTATTAGATGCGCTCAGGGCTACGTCACGAATGACACCACCATCACGACCTACACGATCACGGTCGTCACCATCTACTTGCTACCTGAGACGTAGACTAGGCCGAGAAGATGGTGGAGGGGTTTAACGTGCTTCACGAACATGAGTTTACGCATGCAGAAGCTGTCAGTACTGTCTTTGGTATTACCCACTCCTGCCCTTATGAGATACCTTAATGATATTATGCATATTCGCAATTGTAGTTACCAACTCTTCTATGCTCTTTAACTTTTCGCGTTTATGTTGTTGTAGAACCTCTTAATCCTCTCCTTCATCTCCCTGAACCACCTAAACTATCCTGTTCCTTTCACCGAAGGTATCTGGAAGTAAGTTGTTCCCAATCATTCCAATGCCCATCTGTACCACGGTCCTCTGTCTACTGCTATGACTGGCTTACCTTCATAAGAATCCAATACTTTCCTCAAGAACTTAACTGCGTATAGGGCCATTAACTCGTTAGTATCCACGTCTATTGCGGCCCAGAGGTAACAGGTCTGACCTTTCACCTTCAGGACAGTCTCGTCTACAGCGACACGCCTCTTGACCCTTCTGGATGGTCTGAAAAGGGACGAGAGCCTGTGGACCCGCATCCTGACCGATTCCCTCGACGAACGGGTGAGACATAGCCTCTCGGAGAGACCCCTCAAACTTTGGACTACTGAGAAAAGAAAGACGAGTAATTTTATCGAGAGAAGAGTACCTGTGAGACCGAAACAGATTAGAGAACGAGTTCAGTACGGCATTGATGACGTGCATCATGGCCAGAGACCGACCCTAAAAGGTCTTAAGTAAAACTTTATAGTAGCTTGTTCATCTTAGGTAATCTTTAAATGTCGTCCATCCATGCTGTAGAGTGTGTGAATGTTGCGTCATGGTCTTATCTCAAAACCAAAAAAGCAAACACCAGCATGCAAATGAAAGCGAAATGAAGTTTTGTCTCTTTGAGATTACAGGGGATAAGGAGTTTTTCAAGAGAAGCCCGATCTCGGCGCTTGCTGCAGCTGGTGTGAGAGAATGAGAGCTCTGGACCTCTTCTGCGGTGCCGGCGGGCTGTCGCTGGGATTCAAGATGGCAGGCTTTTGTGTTACCGGTGTCGATATATCTGAGGCAGCGAAAAAAACTTTCGAATTGAATCAAATAGGTGATTTTAAAACTATCGATCTCTCAAAAGAGATGGTTGAGGGAGATTTTGATATAGTTTTGGGAGGCCCGCCATGCAAGCCTTGGGCAACCGTAAATACGGTCCGCAGAGACAGCAGACATCCAGATTACAGGCTTCTGGTCTCTTTCTTTGAACATGTGGAACTCCTCAAACCCAAGGCCTTCATTATGGAAAATGTGCCCGCTCTCGGGAGCACACCAATATTTAGGAAGATGTTGGCGAAGATGGATCAGGCAGGATACTCGGTCAGGGCGGAAAACATCAGGTACAGCGAGTTCGGTGCACCAACAATCCGGCGCAGGCTGATCGTCTTCGGACTGCGGAAAGATACAGAGTTGAATGCAGGACTGTTCTTTGAGAAACTTATGCGAGGACGGAGGGAGCCCAAGACAGTAAGATGGGCTATAGGGTATCTGCGCAATAAAGACAAATGCCAAGACTGTGACCATGTATGGCCCGAACTGAAAACCATTGAAAGATACCTCACGTACTACAAAACCAACAAATATGGATGGTACATTCTTGAATGGGACAAACCCGCACCCTCATTCGGGAATGTGATGAAAACGTACATCCTACACCCGGATTCGTTCAATGGTGGACTGACTCGAGTAATTTCGGTAAGAGAGGCATGGAGGATAATGGGATTCAGTGAGACGTTCAGGCTTCCAAAGGATTGTGGCATGACGATCAAGTATCAGATGGCAGCGGATTCCGTCAGCCCCCAATTCTCTTACGCTGCAGCAACTGTGGCAAAAAAGATTCTCACCGAGGGTGAGTAGATGGCGCCTCATCTCGATGCGGAAAAGTTTCGCGAAAGTTTGCTAAACTGGTGGAAGGAAAATGGCAGGAGTTTCCCCTGGCGTGATACACGCAATCCATACCACATACTGATTTCCGAGATACTGCTGCACCGGACTAGGGCCGATCAGGTAGTGCCTGTATACAAAGAATTCATCAGAGCTTTCCCGACAGTAAGGGACCTTGCAAGTGCCAGATCGGAGGATGTGATGAGGATACTCCGTCCGCTTGGACTCTTCTGGAGAAGTAAACTCATTGTCAGAATGGCAAATATAATTGTAACAAAGTTCCATGGAGAGATTCCATACACAAAAGAAGACTTAGAATCCCTGCCGGGTGTAAACCATTATATAGCATCTGCTGTAAGATGCTTCGCTTGGGGTAAGGCAGAGCCATTACTCGACACAAATACCGTTCGTATTCTCGGAAGGATTTTCGGACTCAAGGTTACTGACTCTTCGAGGCGCAGTAAACGCTTCAGGCAGCTTTATCAAGACCTTATAGATATGAAGCATCCGAGGGAGTTCAATTACGCGATGATAGACCTCGGTGCTTTAATCTGTACTCCCAAAAATCCCAGATGTGCAGCGTGCCCCGTCAACCAACAATGTTCGCATGGAAGAAGGCTGGGTGTGGAGGGATGAGGGAAATATTCGTTGCAGAACTAATAAAAGAGGTTTTGGGGCCGCGTAACGGGGTGCGAGAGATTCTTCACGAGAATCCTTTGAACGAATATATCACCGGAGTTCTGGCACCGATCGTTCGTAAGGTCTCAAGAGAGGTTGACGCCGAGGCCGAGATACCGGCAGAGGGGGTTCCCGGAATGGGAGAGGAGGAAGCCGAAGACGTTGATGTAAACGTGCCACCACTATTTTCTCCGGTGCTTGACCCGAAGAGAAGACCCTCAACGATGGGAATATCCTTTGTGCTCGAGTCGACAGATACGCCTCAAATTGATGTATGCCTCACTTGGGCTAGATACTTCAAAATCGAAGAAAACGGATGGGAACGAAGACCGCGGAGTGTCGTTTTGAGAATAAACGCTGACTCCAGCAGCACATTCTGGATAGACGGCACTGGGAGGGTGGTAGACACGGACAGTGCTGAAGCTGAAGTATCCCTGCATGTCGTGTCTCGACGGAGAAGCGTCAATCAGTATTTTATCACGCTCTACATGGTCAATAGGATAAAATCATCCAACCCTGAAAACCCCGCTACACATGAGCATATCTTTCAGCCACAGATACGGGTAGTCTGTGCCGAGGGGGTGAGGATTGTCCCTGGAATAAGAGATGTGGCAATGAGGGGGCTGGGCGATGAAACCACAGAACTGGCCGGTCCAAGCGAGGATGAAATGCTGGAATTCCTTTACAGACATAGACGTGTTATGGCCAGAGGTCATCTCTGCTCTGCGATTTGGAAAGAGATAGATCCCGAAATTCCACCGGAACAACTCCCAAGTCTCGACTTCCCAAGTTGCTTGCAGGATGCTCCGTTTAAATGGCTGGATGGTGAACTTCTCCCAGAGGCCGACAGGGAACGATTTTCGAAAGCAGATGTCAGAACTGAATTTGTACCCATATACTCTGTTCCGGCGCCGGACCTTTCATGGCGAGATGAGTATGGGACACGTCCTGAGCTCAGTTGCGAAAGACTGGCAGAGATGTGGGATCCTGACCGTATGCGCAGTGCGCTCTCTCCAATCGTTGTTGCCTACAGTAGATGGATAGATGATCTCCGTAAGCAACTACCTGCAATTTATGGAGAAAATCCAAGATACCGCCGAATAGCAGAAAAAATTATTCAGAGCTGTCAAGTTGTGCGCGACAGAATAAGTGCCGGAATAGATATGCTCTGCAATGATGAAGAGGCCAGATTGGCGTTCTGTTTTGCTAACAAAGCCATGGACCTTCAGTCACGCTGGTCTCCGAGAAGAACTGGTCTGACATGGCACCCATTTCAGTTAGCATTTATCCTCATGACTCTGGAATCGGTCGCGAATTCCCACTCTCCTTACAGGGACATATGTGACCTGCTATGGGTGCCAACAGGAGCCGGAAAGACGGAAGCATATCTTGCCATCATGATCTTTGCGCTGGCTTACAGGAGGAGACGTGCCATGACACAGGAACGTTTTGACCGAACCGGAGCGGGTGTCGCTGTCATAACACGTTATACGCTCAGACTGCTAACCATACAGCAATTTCGGAGGATCTTGGCGGCTGTGACCGCCTGTGAATATCTCAGAGTATTCAATCTATCTAATTTGAAGAGAATAGGCTGGAGACCAAAGGATTGTAAGAAAGAGGACAATTTCCTCTGGGGCTCCACACCCTTCTCAGTTGGTCTTTGGGTCGGGGGCAATGTCACTCCGAACAGGCTTAAAGATACATGGGGTGGAAATCAGACTCTTTGCGGCGCAATCAGCATTCTCAAAGGTCAAAGGGGAGAAGGTGAGCCTGCACAAGTTCTAACCTGCCCCGCCTGCGGATCACTTCTTGCAGTTCCTGAGATGGGCCTCAAACCCGGCACGCATGAGCTCTATTTAGTACTGAGAGTTGGTAACAGAAACTCCATCTCTTTAATGGGACAGCTGCTAACAGGACAGACATTTCAAAATGTAAGAATACTCAATGCCGTAGTAGCTATGCACAACTCACCGAATTACTGCACCCTCGGGTTAAGAATAGAAACACAATCGACACTGAAAGCGGAGGATGTGGACAACATTTGGAAAGTGATTGAAGAATACCTTCGAACGAATGGATGTAAGGTCGAGCTGATACCTGCAAGGGCCTCCAGAATGGGGTATTTTATACGGTATTACGAAATACGTAAAGGTACAAAAATTCCATACGATTTTGAAATTTTCTGTCCGAATCCGGAGTGCGAATTACGTCAGCCATGGGTGGGTGGAGCACCAATGGGATGGGTACATGGGATGGTGCCGAATCCATTTGACGCTCCTGACCACGTGAGCGGAATACGGCTTCCTGACGGAAACAAGCTATTTCATATTCAGGAACCATTCATAAAAAATAATCCGTACATTTCTGACAGAATTCCCATTCCGGCTATGACGGTCGACGATCAAATTTACAGCAGGATTCCCAGCATCATTGTGGCAACGATAGATAAATTTGCACGAATGCCATTTGAACCAAGAATTGCCAGTCTCTTCGGAAACGTTAGATTTCATCACGTAATTTACGGATATTACAGGCCGTTCCAGCATTCAGCAGACGGCTCAACACGTCAAGGGCACCCAATTCCTGCGGGCAAACGTTCCGCGCCTCTCTTCAAGGAAGTAAAGCCGCTCTCCCCACCGGATATCATAATTCAAGACGAGCTCCACCTTATTGAAGGCCCTCTGGGTAGTCTGACAGGTTTTTACGAATCAGCGATCGAGTTCCTTATCCGCGGAAAGGATGAACATAGCCCAAAGTACATAGCATCAACGGCCACCATCAGAAGGGCTGAAGACCAAGTCAAAGCCGTCTTTCTGCGCGGCCTGCAAATTTTCCCTCCTTATGGTCTGACGGCAGACGATAGATTTTTCATTACTGAAGGAGAGCGTCATCCGCTTGACGACGGACCGCCGGGAAGGCTTTATGTTGGAATCTGTGCACCAGGATGGGGGCCGCACACACCGACCATCAGAATATGGTCCAGGCTCATGCAGACGGCTTGGATGCACAGGACGCACCCGGCGGTTGACGATTACTGGACACTGACTGGATATTTCAACGCTATCAGAGAACTGGCAGGCGCCCGAGCACTTTACAGACAGGACATACCTCAAAGAATCGTGAGCATCTCTCAAGGAAATCCGAGACCACTTTCTGACGAGAGAGCGCTGGAACTGTCCAGCAGGACATCCTCAACGGATTTGCCATCAATTCTGGACCTTCTGGGCGCATCATATCCCAGAGCACCGGACGCTCTATTCACCACCTCAATGTTCGGGACCGGTGTAGATATCCCACGACTCGCACTCATGGTGGTGCATGGTCAACCTAAGACAACATCCGCTTACATTCAATCTACAGGAAGGGTTGGCAGAAGAAGGGGGGCGCTGGTCGTTATATTTTTCAGAGCTTCTCGGCCTCGGGATTTGAGTCATTATGAATCCTTCTGCAGGTATCACCGTCAGCTTCACAGATTCGTCGAACCAATCACGGTTTATCCCTTCGCTCCCGGTGTCCTCGACAGGGCAGGGGGGCCGGTGGCGGTTGCAATCCTCAGAAATATGAGGGATGCTAGGGAGGCTTGGCATAAGGACGACTCCGCTACGCTCATGGCAACAAAAAGACAGGCCCCCGAGGTCCGGCAACTACCTTATTGGCTTGAAAGTCGTGCCCAGTCACAGCCGTTATTTCGCAGGCCCCCAGCGGGTGCTGTCCGCCAGCATATCGACAGGGAACTGGATGCCTGGCACTCCTATGCAAGAAATTTCAGGAATCTGAAGTATGTTGAGTATGCCATCACCAAGCCTCCGCAGCATCCCGTGGTACTGGGTGACGCTCAGCATCAGCATGCCAACTTGCCTGTCGTATACGAGAATGCTCCGCAATCCCTCCGGGATATTGAGGAAACAACAGGCTTTCAGACGTTAGGGTGATGGCCGACCATGACCCAGCACATCAGACGCTCGCAGTTCATTTTTACTTACGGGCCCGGTGCGATACTGGAAGGGCCAGACGGCCCGCGCGTCATACTGATGCCTGACATTGGCCTATTTTCAACAGGTTCTCTCTTGCCGGACAGCTACGAGGTTTCCGATCAGAGGATGTCACAGGGTCTCCTAAATGGGGCGAGAATTTTCAGACTGCCGTCGAATGCTGAACTCCAGAAGACTGCAGATCAGTATGTATACCGGACCAAACCATTCCCGGTCTGGAAGCTCTGTTTGAACATGCCTGCGCACGGCGGAGACTTTTATGTCCTCTACCGGGAGTCCAGCTGTCCAATATGTAAAGTCGCGGGCCGGAGAGGTCGAGAGGCAATCCGTTTCATAAAGGCATGCCCCGCTGGACACATGGATGAGGTTGATTGGTACGTGTTGGCTCATGGCAATGATCATTCCTGTAAGCATCAGAAATGGTTCAAATGGTTCGGAGGCGGCGGTTCGCTCGCAAACATCGAAATCGAATGTCCTGAATGTGGCAGCAGGGAGATTTCACTGGGCACCGCTTACGGCATAGACTGGAACTGCACTGGCAGATTTCCGGAAAGGGAGCCCCCCGACTCTCCACCATATCGCCCCGGATGCGAAAAGAAAGCAAAGATAATACAGAGACAGGCGTCGAACCTCAGGATCCCGGAACTGCTCACACTCTTTACAATTCCTCCACGTTACACAAGACTTCACAACCTCCTGCAAATCAGACCTGTTCTGTACAGCATAATGGTTAACAGACCGACTTCAAAACAGCAACTTGAGCAGTACCTTCATACCTTTGTGCAAAGGAAGATAATAAGTGAAAGTGACGCAAACGAGATACTATCTTATCCATGGAGTGAAATCAGTGAGGCTATAGAGGCTGTCCTTACCCCCGTTCAAAATTCATATCGCTCTCTGATTCTGGAGGAATTTCATGAATTTATAAAGGGATCTCTCCACGGAATTCCTCCTGTCAGGGGGAGCCGTCCGAAATCGCCCGTGCTCGTCGAGATCAATCCTCACTTGGTCAAGAGGTTTACCGGGCCCAACGGCACCGTGTTCCGTGTGACCCCGGTTCTTCGCCTGCGTACTGTAACGGTGCAACGCGCATATCGCCGCGAAGTCGATACACAGTTTACTTCAACTCCTGTGGACGTCTCCTTTCCTGATCCTCGCGACCCTCAACAGAGGTGGTACCCGGGAGTGGAGTTTTTCGGGGAGGGCATCTTCATCATTCTGGATGACAATGACGGATGGATTAGCGGATTATCAGGAACAGCTGCAGATCACTGGCTCAAATCCTTCAGTAATCCATACCGCTATCGGGATGTTTCTCATTTGTTCAGAGATCCCTCTAACATGGAGGAGCTTCATCCAGTATTTGTGTGGTGGCATACCCTCAGCCATCTCTTGATCAGGGTTATTGCTGCTGAAGCTGGCTACTCATCAGCCTCTATACGTGAGAGAATTTATTTTGAAACCGACGGCGCGCGCATAAGAGGAGGTATTCTTCTCTATGCAACACAGCCCGGGACAGAGGGAACATTGGGAGGACTGATTGCGCTCGTTCCACACATGGGAAGTTTGCTACAGGTGGCTTTTCAAGAGGCTGAGGTATGCTCTGGCGATCCCCTGTGCATTCAACATCAATTTCGGGACGGTGAGTACAACGGGGCTGCTTGCTACAGCTGCCTTCTTTTATCCGAAACATCGTGTGAACATAGAAATATGTGGCTTGACAGAACCGTTCTGCTGGAGAATCTGACGTGACACGCATCGAAATTCTGGGAACCGGCCCTCAGCTGATCAGCAGAGGTCTGAGAGGTATTGAGCCTGTAATAGAGGAAATCGTAATAGAAGCTACGAGCGAAATTCATGTTCTCGCCTATTTGTTCACACCACAGGCAATTCACCTGCTTGATCTATTCGAAGAAGCGGCCGAGAAAGGTGTTCGGATCACGATCGTTGTGAACTCCCTGAACTCCCAGCATGCCGTCATTGCAAATAAGCTAAAATACTTAGCAAGCAGGTATCCGCATTTCAAACTTGTCGATTTTAAAGGACAGAAGAATCGACAGTTGCACGCAAAGCTTGTCATTGCTGATAGGAGAAAGGCTGTGGTGGGCTCGGCGAACTTTACATGGGGAGGTCTGTACGCAAATTATGAAGTGGGTCTGCTTGTTGAAGGTGATATTGCTTGGAAACTGGCCGAAATAGTGGACTCATTAGCCAACCTGCCGTGATGCGCGACTCACGCTTTCATGCTGTCAAAAATCAGCAACGCGTCTCAAAAAGAGACACGCACTTCTTAAGGTGAGGTGCCCTAGAACACCATACCCGGACTCCTCAGAAGGGTCGGCGAAAACTTCAATCCACAGGTAAAATACACAAGCCCTGTAAGGCAGCGTAGAACCGACTTGCACTACAAGGCCCTGATCTTCACGGCCTTGAGTCTATACCACGCTCTGGAGCTGAAAGAGAGCCAGCACGTCCACAGCCTGAGGAGATATCTGGAGGAAATTCAGGAGTCCGAGCTCAGGAACCACAAGATGGTGGCCGGGATGCAGGAGTTCAGGAGGCTTGTGACTATGGCTAACGAGTGCAACGTGGACCACGCCAAGGTCAAGGCCCTGCTTAAAGTTCTTACAGCGCACTTCGCAGAGAAGAAAGATTACAGGGCGCTTGTCTTCGCCAACGTCGGAACAACGGCAGAAATCTTAGTTGAGAGGCTAAAGGAGAGGAGATACAGGGCCGCCCAATTCGTGGGGAAGGCCGAGGGGAAGGGGGAGGGGTAACTCAGGGCAAGACTCCTAGTAAGGAAGGAGGGTGAGGGCTTCACGGCCCATCCCTACGGGAAGAGGGTCTCCCGTCAGCTCGTCGAGGAAGTCCAAAGTACTTCCTCACGTCCTCCTCTCTCTCGCTGCGGGAGACCCTCTTCGCCAAGGCTTAGAGAGGAGGGACAGCAAATCTGTGGCCTTCTAAGGATTCATCACGGTCAGGGCAACATTCTTTCAGGAGGGGGTGGCTGGGACGTGATGCCCGAGGAGGAAAGGGTCACAATGTACTCGGAACTCGTCAGGGTCCTGCGGGGAGGATCGCGAGCTACGTCACGGAGGTCATCGAGAGGGCGAGGGCGCTAAGGAAGATGCCTGAGGTCGTCGACGTCTACGAGGTAACAGGAGAGTACGACATAATAGCCACGGCCAAGGCTAACGACCTGCACCAGCTCAGGTCCCTGATCTCGGAGAGGCTGATGAAGATGCATGGCGTGAAGGCAGTAACGACTTCAGTCGTTCTCCACACCTACAAGCTTAACAGGAGGTAGGTCTTCAAGTAATGGTATGGTCAGGATAGGCGTGGCGACCTTTCAGGGCGATGTGGAGGAGCACTTGGCTGCGACGAGGGAGGCGCTGAGGAAGCTCAACGTCCCTGGCGATGCTGTGCCCGTCAAGATGCCCGAGGAGAT
>Ga0079996_108053_pt1 | contig 16172 bp, 13 predicted proteins | sample PerSpoAPS_AMetaG_FD_69199 | JGI IMG/M metagenome (GOLD analysis project Ga0079996, IMG submission 69199) | Thermal spring microbial communities from Yellowstone National Park, Wyoming, USA - Perpetual Spouter A (PS_A) MetaG (SPADES assembly)... | ecosystem: Environmental > Aquatic > Thermal... | reverse complement strand
TTGCTTCAGCGATTATAGGGTTTGTGTATATCTTTATCTTATTCATAGATATTTATAGGGGTAGCTATGGGCTGTGGTTCGGGCGATAGGGAGGTTGTGTTTGTAGAGGTTGTTTCTGAGAAGTCAAGGGTTATCGCTTTTGCTGTGACTCGGAGGATCCAGAGGATTGTTGAAAGGGTTGAAAGGGTTTCCAGGCTTGCTATTAGGCTGGGGGGTTTAGCTGCGCTTGTTTCCCTTGGTGTTTTTCTTGTGTATGGTGTTATTTCTAAGGAAGGTGCTCCTCTCTGGTTGAAAGGCTTTTCAATAGCTTCTTTTCTTGTTATTTATACTGTTCCTTCTATGTATTATACTAGGAGGTTTGTTTTTGAGCTGATCTATCGCCTCTATTTCGATCAGAACCCTGGCATCATGAGATACCTACTTAGTAATGCCCCCCTTGTGTTTCTCTATATTCTCCTTCTATGGATGTATATCTATAAAATGGAGCTAGATATGGTGTTTATACTTGCATCTATCGTTGCTATCTATGAATATATTAGGACATGGGCTGCAAAGAATATGACAGAGATAAAGAGGATATGGGGTGAGGAGCGGGCTGCAATACTCCAATGCCCAGAAGAGGAGCTGAAGAAGCTGGTTGATAACTATCAGTGTGTGGGGAAATCGAAGCCCAGGCGGTTGCGACTACCTTTCGGACGAAGAAAAACAAGAATAAAATTTGTTAGATGCCAAGTGGTATTCCCTTAGACAACAACTCTCTCTCTAACGCCTTTCCCACGCGGCATTATCTGCTGCAGGCCTGGCTGTGCCCCTCCCAGCGCTGGTGGGATTGGGGCTGCTGGCGATATACCCACAGCTGTGGGCGGCGGTGGCCTCCCCTCCTCCTCAGGAACATACGTAACCTTCGTGCCTGGCACAGGCACAACAACTAGGTATACGTCGAATACCCCTGTATCCACCACGCTTTTCTGTGCCGGTTCCTCGCTGTAGACCTGCTGTGATATATAGGCTTGCCTCAGCGTTTGCACGGGCTCCTCAACCTCGACTGTCTTCAGCTTTATATCCTGCCTCGCTGCTGTCCGCACTTGCTCCTCTATCTCCTCCTGCATATATATCGCACTCCTAATATGATCCCTCAGCACCATTGTCCCTGGCTCTTCTACCTCCACTACTCTCAATCTCACGGGTATCTGCACTACCCTTTGCAATGGTTTTTTAACACTTTCTTCCACAGCGGTTGTTGCCACAAGATAGTCTCTCGATACTATTGTCTCAGGCTCCTCTATCTCGACGACTCTCAGAGGTGCTGGTATTAGCTGTCTCTGTGGCAAAGGCTTTGTAACCTCTTCAGCCCCGTAGATCGATGCTACAGCTAGATCCACAGATGCTATTGTCTCAGGCTCCTCTATCTCGACGACTCTCAGAGGTGCTGGTATTAGCTGTCTCTGTGGCAAAGGCTTTGTAACCTCTTCAGCCCCGTAGATCGATGCTACAGCTAGATCCACAGATGCTATTGTCTCAGGCTCCTCTATCTCGACGACTCTCAGAGGTGCTGGTATTAGCTGTCTCTGTGGCAAAGGCTTTGTAACCTCTTCAGCCCCGTAGATCGATGCTACAGCTAGATCCACAGATGTTATTGTCTCAGGCTCTTCGATCACGGTTGTTCTCAGCCCGATGGGTATCTCCACAGCTGTTTGTATGGGCTTCTCAACACTCTCCACATTATATATTGTTGCTGTGGATATTTCTCTCGATGTTATTGTCGTTGGTTCTTCGATGTATCTTGGTGTGAGCACCTGCAGTATTCTCGATGCTGTTTCTTTTCCAAGGGCGTTTTCTAGCTCTGCAACGCTTACCGTGCCTTGCGATGCTAGCCTGTCTATCTGTGATGCTATAGCCTCTGCATTAGCTGCGGTTGCAACGGCTGCTGCTGCTGGTATAAGCCCTATTGCTGTCCGTGAGGGCCCTCCATAGATTATTATCGTCCCGCTTGCATCTACAGCATGGAGTTTCAGGACTTGCTGCTTTAGGTTTGTTAGTATCTGCACGGCTCTGGCATCGCCTGATGCTGATGCTCTTATGATCGCTGTGTCTATTGATTCTATCAGCTCTCTCGTGTTTTTCACAGTCCCTAGTGGTACTCCATAGGTTCTCATAACCTCTATTGCCTGGTCTAGAGGTACCTGCAGCTCTATCTTGAAGATTCCTGCGCCTCTCCCCGTGGGTCTGAAGAAGCCTCCTGGTTTTGCGAGGTACTCAAGCAGTGTTGTTGCATAGGCGGGGTCTTCTTCGAAGAGTTTAAGTGCTCCCTTCTGTGCTACAATGCTGCCTCTATTAAGTTTTGCAATGAACATGTCCTCTCCTATCGATGATACTATATTATCCTGGAGGAATTTGCTCATGAAACTAGCTATTGTTTTCACAGTACCTGTGTTGGCGTAGTTCTCGAGGATCAATCTTAGGATCACCGGGTCGAACCCAGCCTCCTCCCCCTCGGCAAGCCTTAGAAGGGCTTTTGCAATGTCCTGCACGGTTGTTGATATCACCTCCTCCCCCTTAACGATCTTTATGACGTCTCCTACCCTCACAAGCTTTATCGGGGATGCTGCGTTGAAGTTCACATCCACAGGCTCTTTCCACGCAGCTGAGAGGATCTGCCTTGCGAAGGCCTCGAAATCGCCTGGAGACCCTAGATCTCTCCACACCTTTGCGAGATCCCCTAGATCCTGGGCGAGCTCCGCCCCAGCCTCCCTCGCTCCTTTGGATCTCAGCTGGACTGTGAACTCCTTATCAGTTGCTGTGTCGAGTATCTTCACAAAAACCCTGTCCCTAGCAGCTGTGCTTGATAGTGCGACATATCTCCCCTCACCCGCAGCTGTGAGCTCCGTGTTGAATAGTCTCTGAAGCAGTGGGTTGAGCTCCTCAGGCCTTACACCCCTGCCGGCGAAGTATTTTATGAACTCCAAGGCCCCTCCCAGGCCCTTGACATCGTCGAAGCTGAGCACAATGCTTCTCTTCGTTATAGGGTCGTAGAGAGCTAGGTAGCTCCCGCTATCAGCTTTAACCGCTTGGAGCCTTTCAAGGGGTATCCCTAGCTTTGATGCAAGGCTTCTGAGAGCATCGTCTGTCTCTCCGGTTGCGAACCACGATATTGTCTTCACACCGGTGGCGTCGGCCCACGCGGCGAATCTTGCGAGCACCTCGCCCTCGGCCTTCTGCCCAAACGCGATCAGGTCTTTGAGCACGGCGGGGTCGGTTCTTATGGTTTTGGTTACATCATTTGTCGTTATGACTATTTCCCCGCTGGCCTCGTCTGCGAAGACACCTACATCGCTCTGGATCTTCACAACCTGCGGAACCTTGGCTGTGGAGAAGAACTTTAGCATAGCATCGGCAAGCCACGGAGCCCTAGGAGCTATCGATCTCGCCACGGCGACGGCAGCTGCCCTCGATGCATTGTTTATAAGCTGCCCTACCCCCAGTGCTCTGAGAGCTCGCGCACCTGCTATGCCTCCTGCTGCGCCGCCCAAGATGGCTAGAAATGTTGCGCCTACTATCGACCATATGTCTTTCATTACGAGGTCTCTGAGCACCGGGTCTTGTAGGTTGCCCACGGTCTGTGCTATCCCCGCCCCGAGTATTGCTGCTGCTAGGACCCAGCCGATTCCGGGGATGAATGCGAGTGGTGCTAGTGCTGCTCCCATGATTGCTGAGACTATTGCGTTTCTGAAGATTGGTTCTGTTATCTTGTCTGCTAGAAGCCTGTCTAGTTCTTGGGCTGGTGTTTTTAGGCTGAGCATGCTGAGGATCTGGTCTAGCGGGCCTGCTAGTGGGGGTCTTCTCTCTGGCTCTTCTCCTCTTGCCAGTTTCTCTAGATCCTGTGGGTCTGGTTGTTTGAGGCTCAGCACCCTCTCTATCACGTCTCTGTTTGCGGCTGCGAAGCCCACCAGGGTTTCGAGCTCCTGTGCTGTGAGATCCTCTCCTCTCAGGGCTTTCAACACCAGCCCCCTTATCGGCTCAGCAAGGGCGTTGAAGACCTCTGGCGCTGAGGTATACAGAGCTGCTAGATATCTCACTAGGGCGCTCTCATGCGGGTTTATCGCTAGCAGCCCCACCTGTGTTCGTGCCCATGCTGTGTTGCCTGCCAGCCTCTCGATCTCCTGGTCGCCTAGGTTCATAAACGCAACGATCTCCTGGCTGCACTGCTGTGCCTGGCACAGCTTCTTCAGAAAGTCCCTCAGATCTTTCAATGCCTTCGCATATTCATCTACCTCTCTTCTATCGACCATACTTGCAAGTGTGTTGTAGAATGCTTTTTTGGATATGTCTTCTATTCTCTGTAGCTGTGCTAGGTAGCCTTTTGTTGCCTTGAGGGCCTGGTCTATGTTCCATGTTTCGACGACGTTTCTCATTTCTCTGAGTATCTCTACAGCTGTGGGTGCCCACGCTTCTGGTCTGTTTGAGTAGGCGTTGATCAGTGTGTCTATTCTTTGGAGCATTGCTTTTTTCAATATGTCAAGGATCTGTGTTTCTGTTTTTGTGAGGTTCTCCAGGGCTTGGGCTATTTCACCCGCAGCTGTGGGTGGTGGGGGTATCTCCGGGATCTGCATGGCCATGCCCAGTGGTGTTGCTGCTTCTCTTGCTAGTTCTGCTAGTTTCTTTGCTCTCTCGCTTATCCTCCCATATATGTTTATCAGTGCCTTGGCTGTGTTCTCCGCCTCTGCCCCTGCGTCTTTTATGAAGCTGTCTATGTCTTTTCTCAGGTTCTCCACATCCTCCTGTGATTTGCCTGTGGCTATGTCTTCGAGTCTTTTTCTCAGCTCTTCGTATCTCTTTCTCAGGTTCTCAAGCGCTTGTGTAGGATCCTGCCCAAGCATCTCTCTATATCTCGCTGCTGTTTCTAGTATCTTTCTAGCTCTCTCCCATGCTTCCTCCAACGCTTTTCTCAGGTTCTCAAGTGTCTGTGATACTCTCTGTGTCAATAGCTTTTGCAGCTCTTCGACAGCCGATGCGAGATCTTTCTCAACCGCCTCTACATCTTCCGGGGCTGATGCTGCTTTTAGCTTTGCAGCTGCCTCTGATATCCTCTTCCTTATATCTGCTAGCTGGTCTCTCACACCCCCCCTTGCCTCTTGTGGGATTGTTGCTTCTATCCTTGCTATGAGATCCTCGGCTCTCTTCCTGAGCTCCACGATCCTTCCATAGATCTCTCTGACCCTCTGCACCTCCTGCAACAGCTTTTCGAGATCCTCTATGCCCAGCTTCTCAAGCCTCTCCACAACGCTCTTCACATATGCCTCCAGCTCTTCAAGCCCTTTCAAAGCCTCGGTGATCTTGCCTCTCAGCTCGTTGAGCTTCTTGGCAACCTCGACGCCCTTTGAGATTTCACCTATAGCATCTGCATATCTCCCAGAATCTATCAACGCCTGTATACTGCCCACGATATCCTTCGGCAGCTCAACACCCTCAAGACCCCTCAGCGCTCTATATAGATACTCCACAACTCTCTTCAATGACCAGGCTGTGTGTATCTCTGCCCCGGAAGTTGCTGAGAGCACTGCCTGGGCAGCAGCCCTCAGATCCGATACTGGCTTTGACAGGTTGAACTGCGTCTTAAGAGCTGAGAGCGCCTCCGCAAGCCTGGATATCAGGTTCGCCACAAGGCTTCTAACGGCTTTCAGAGCCTCTAAACCCCTGCCAGAGGCCTCGACAGCCTCTTTCGCAACACCCTTAACCTCATCAGCTGTCGTCGCTTTCGATAGCCTTGAGAATGCGCCCTCCACATTGCTAATGCTCTGTTCGATGATCCTCGACGCCTCATCCACAGCAGCACCGGCAACACCAGCACCAACCAGCTCCTGCACTATCGCCCTCGCCCTCAGAAGATCCTCCCTAGCCTTCACAGCACCCCTCACAGCCGAGAGAACATCCAGCACCTCTTGTAGAATCGCATCAGCATTCTCCCCCCTCGCAAGCCTATCCCTCACAGAAGCAACATAGGCAGGCACATATGGAGAGAGCTCCTGAAGAGACTGATCAATATCAGAAGCCTCAGGAACAACCTCACTAACAACCTGTACACCAATCTCAGTGGGGGCCTCCTCAAACACCCTAACCTCAGAAACCTGCTTAACCTCTACAGTCTCCGGCACCAAATAACCCCAACCCTTTAAGGGAAACAATAATTATAAATCCGCTACCTATACATAAGCCGATCTGCGTTACCAATTTTTGGTAACGCGGGTTCCCGCAGCTGTGGGTCTGTATTACTTCTAACCCAATATACATAATAATATTATAGATAATACCGTATTACTATATTGTGGATCGGTATTACTTCTATTTTTTGCTTTTTATTGGGCTTTTGATTTATTTCTTTTTTGTTTTTCTGTTTCTTTTTTGTTTGGCTTTTATTTAATATCCTTTGTTTCTTTATATTTGTTGGAGAGCTATGTTCGGGGTGGCTTTGTATGTTGGTTTTCTTCTGCTTCCTTGGTTTCTAGCTGTTTTGTTGGATCCTGTTTTCCATAGACTCTATGTTGTTTTTGCTGGTGCTGGTTTTGTTCTCTATGCTGTTTTGCTTTTGTTCTGGTTTGTGTGGCTTGTGTTTTGGAGGGGGTTTCCGGTTCTAGGTGCTTCTTCGCTTGTTCTTTATAGGCTCTCTATGGGTGGGTTTGTTGTCTCCAGCTCTCTTGCCTCTTTGTCTGTTGTTGGTTTCGATGTTCTTGTGGGTGGCTATGCTCTTGGTGTTGTGTCGGTTGGTTTCGCTCTTATGGCTCTTTCTGAGTATCTTTCTCTGGATCATGGTTATATCCATAGCTTGGTGGCTATGCTGGCAAGCTCTGTAGCGTCTGCGGTTGTTCTTCTTCTCCATGGGCAGCTGTGGGGTGCTGTGGTTTTTCTCACCATCCCTTTCCTTTCTGCGCTTGCGTTCTATATCCTCAGGTCTCTGTCGAAAATCTGGGGGGCAAGTAGTGCCCCCGCAGCTGTGGGGTGATGGGCTTTGGTTCTCTTCTACGACCATGCAGTCGTGATCGGGGTTCTGGTTATAGGTGCGTCTCTTGCTGTGCCTCCTCTGCACCTCTATAGGTTTGCTAGGAGCCTGGCTAGGTTGAGGGCGGGGCTTGGGCCCATGATGTTCGAGGGCTTCATAGTCTTGGTATCCCTTGCGGTTGCCTCCCTCCTCTACGCTGGTCTCGTCCAGTTCTATGCTGTGGATTTCGTGGAGGTTGTTCAGAGCAATGTGAATCTCACGGTTGGGGGTTATAGCTTCACAAACGCGACTGTTAAGTATGTTGTGCCTATCACAAGTCCTAACCCGCTTGCGAGGGTCGCCTTGGTCACATCGATAATGCCCATGGCTGTTCTCCTTATTGAGGTATTGATATTTGTGGTGTTGCGTGTTGAGAGGTCGTTCAGGTTCTAGGTGGCTTGGTATGAAGTTCTTGGCTGGCGCTATATTGACCTTTGTGCTTGTCTTGATCGCTATTATTGCGATATATGTTGCTGATCTTGTCTCGCAGACACTGATCATCGCTAGGGATGCTGCCTACAACGCACTGGGGCTTGTCACAACAACAACCACAGCTGTTGCCACAACAAATGTAGTCGGCGACACAACGATGATCTCGACGACGATTGTGACAACAACCCTCTCAAGCTTCCCACCAAATGCTGTCTCATCCAAGGCATCACCGCTAGTCCAGATCCTCGTGGTAGCCCTTGTAGCCGTGATCCTCCTCCCCCTGGTTGCATACGCCATCTGGCTGAGGAGGAGATAGCCATGTCAGGCGGAGACACACTCGGTGTGATCAAGAGCCCTGTGGATCTTATACACATGATCCTCGGAATCCTTCTATGCAGCGACACACCGCGAACCCTCGGAATCCTCAACGGCAGCATGAGGAGGATAAGGGCTAAAACCCTGGCGAGAACCCTCGTTGAGGAGCTCGGAGCCGCCAAAACCTACGACATCATGAAGACCATGGGGTGGAAGATAGAGAACCTCGAAGACCTTGTCGTGATCTTCACAGCCCACATACCAATGCTGGAAAAGAAATACCCAGAGGTATCAACCCTGAGAAACACCGTCTTCCCAAAAATAGAAGCCATAAACATGTTCTGCACGCAATATGTTGGGAGGATAGAAAAAGAGCTATGAAAAAAGGCTTTGTTTTAGAGATGGACATTACCCGGTTGTAGTGCCCCTTATAGCCTTGAGCAGCACAGATATGATCAGCGCTGCACCAGCAGCTATGATCACTATGCTAAGGAACTGGAAGAGCGTCTGGGCAGCCCCAGTAAGCGTTGTCACAGGGACAAGGCTGGCGTTGGAGCTCATATTCTGGAACACACTTGTAGTCACAGCCGTCACACCAAAGGCAACGTTAACCATTAGCAGACCGAAGGCTATCAGGGCTACCGATATCACTAGCTGCAGCACGTCATTCGTGTCGAGGAACCTGCTCGACATACTCTCCCTCACAGGCTATTACATTAAACAGCTTATAAATTCGATCCCCCGAGTAAGAGTCGGATTTAAAAATCCGCCCCCAGAGAAGCCACGTGGATCTATTCACTCGGGATCGCAGATCTTTCACAAGGGCGAGGAGGAGGTCATCTCCCGCAGCTGTGGGTGGGTTCGGATTTTTAAATTCTACAGTGTATCTTGATAGGGGTTTGGTTGCCACTAACAATCAGCCTTAGCAAGACACAGGCGCAGCCAGGTGAGGAGATAATTGTATATATAAGTGGCGGCAGCCCATGGCACTTCGGCTTGGTGTATGTTGACGACGATCTTAAGAAAAGCTATTTTGCTGATGAAAGTGGGAGAGCACAGGTAAGTATAAAGGCACCGAGCACACCTGGGGAGCACACGGTCAAAGTAGAGTCGGCTGAGGTGGCTACGGCGAAGTTCTATGTGGTCTCCACAGCTGTGGCAGCACCCTCGCCTGTTCCAGCGCCTTCACCTGCTTTGCCTCCTTCTCCTCCTGCTATGCCTGCTCCTTCACTTGCACCGGCTCCCTCTCCCCAGCCTTTGCCACCTCAGACGCAGCCTTCTCCCCCTCCTGCGCCTCCCTCTCCTTCCCCACAGCCTTCGCCTTCTATTCCGTCTCCCTCTCCTCCTGCTATGCCTGCCCCTTCACCCGCGCCGTCTCCCTCTCCACAGCCTCCCTCTCCTCCGTCTCCTCAGCCTTCTCCCTCTCCGCCTCCGCAGCCTGTTATAGTGGTTACGTCGTCGCTGATCTCTATCTTCAACATAACAAGCCGCTTCAAAGTTGATGTGGTGACGAAGGTTGTGACGAGTGTTGTTGACAGGCCCACAGGTGTGCTTAGAAGGTTGAAGAGTGTGTCGACGAGGCTTGTGCTTGGCACATCATTCAGCTCGCCACCGCTCACAGCTCTAAGCACAGTAATAGTGGTGGCACGGAGCGAGACCAAGGTGATGCCATCCCCACAGCCTATGCCAGCACCAACACCCACTCCTTCACCTGCGCCTTCTCCCTCACCACAGCCTTCACCTATACCAGCGCCGCCTCCACCAAAACCGACACAATGGGTGTGGGATGAGGACTTGGGGCGTCTCATCCCTGCCTAAATGATCCGCGTTTCCGTTTTTTGGTAACGCAGGCCCCCGCAGCTGTGGGTAGGCGATTTTATATCTTCGCTAAAATGTTATTCTATTGGTGGTTGTTTGAGCTTCGAGGTTGCTGTTGCTGGTCTTGCGAGGAGGGGGATTCCCCAGCCTGCCCAGCCTGGGTTCTCTGTTACATCGATGGTTCTCCCGCCTCCTGGGCTTCCGCAGGATGAGGTTTCTGCTGTTTTGAAGGCTCTCCAGGATGCTGGTGCTCCTGAGAATCTCTATAGGCCTTGCTTCGCTTCTAGGGAGAACCTTGCTTTCTGCAGCCATTTCCTAGGCCTCTCACCCCAGCCTCCTGGAAGGCCTGATATATCCCTTGCTCCTCTCTTCTACTATCTCCTGGAGAGGGGCAGGCTCTCCCAGGGTGCTGAGGCTCTGAAGAGGTTCTTCGAGGATGCCATAGCCTCTGCAGTTGCATCGAGGGTTGAGGAGATGTTGAAGAGCTTCCTCAGCGACGCCTCTAAGAAGCTTGCTGCGAGGAACATAGCTGCTGTAGCCTCGGACGCGGAGAAGCTTGTGGAGAGGATAGAGGGGGAGCTCAAGAGAGCAGCATCACTCGCCCCAGAGAACATTGTGAGATCAGCGCTGGCCCAGAAGATAGAGACAAGGCTAGCAGAGAACCTCCCAAAGGACATAGCCCAGTCAATGGCCAGGGCAACCGTTTCAAAGAACCCCGAGGAGATTGTAAGGGCGGTCACACAGCTACAGGCACCAGAGCAGCTGGCGCAGAGCATAGCAGCGGTTAGACAACAAACACAAGCAGGGGCTGGGGAGTTCGAGAAAAAGATAGGAGCCATGCTCGGGAGAGCGGCACAGACAGCGACCTAGCACCCACAGCTGTGGGTTCTCCCTTCAATCTTTTTCCCTCTCTTGTTCCTCAGCCTCTAACGCATAGCCAAGTCTTCTAAGGAAATAGAGTATCGCTAGAAAGGCAATAGCTATTATTGCTAGGATGGCGCCGAAATTCAGTTTCATCCCCCCTCTAGCCGGCCAATCTCTATCTTTAGTGTTTCCATGGCTTTTCTTGTTCTGATGGCTTGGAGTGTTGTTGCGTATACTATGGATGTGGTGTTCTGGTCGTGTTGTGTGTAGAGCATCCATCCTCTCTCGGCGACTATGTTTGGTTTCTCGGGCTCCTCCTTCTCTCTGGGTTTTAGCGTGTCTATGTCGATCTCCTCGCCCCCGGCTGTTAGCACATCGCCTGGGTCTCTAGCTGTGAAGTGTTTTTCGAGGAGAGCCCAGCCTGGGCACGGGTCGCCCCGATCCTTTAGCCAGGGTCTGTCGGGGCAGGCTGGGTTGGGGAACATAGAGCCTATGTATCTCGTTGGGAGCTGGCCCCACAGCACGATTGAGCCAGGTGTTCTCCACGCGTTAGAGAAGGCGGTGTCTATCACGGCTTTGAGATTGGCTAGCTTCCTCTCGCTCACAGGCGCCTCGAACTCAAGCCTAGGGATCTGCTGCGGCTGTGGGGCTGAGCCGACATAGAGGAGACCTCCTCTGCCGACGACGCCCCCGGGGAACTGTATCTCTGAGATGAATAGGTAGAGGCTCCTCCCCGATATCTTCTCGAAGAAGCCCTCAGGCACACCAAGGTTATATGATGTGAAGCACCTGGCAACAACATACACAGCGAACTGGGGTATGTTCAAAGGCTTCTCGGAGACAGAGGCCTTAGCACGCTTAACAATCCTAACAGGCTTGTTTCCGCCAAACCAAGGGCTCAAACACTAACCCCAGAGAGTTATGATCTCTGAAGCTATTAAAACAACAAGAGCCGATCTGCGTTACCAATTTTTGGTAACGCAGGTTCCCACGGTTCCCACAGCTGTGGGTTGGCTAGCTGCGTGCGAACCTGACGGCCGCCCCCAGGGCTAGGCCTGTTAGGAGGAGGCCTAGGTATGCTGGGTTTCCGCTTACTATGTATAGGGCTATTGCTAGGGGTGTCATCCCTGCTGTGGCTATTAGTATGCCTCTTCCTATGCTTCCTGTCAGCTGTCTCCCGGCTATTATGAGTGCTGCTGCTAGGCCTAGGATCACTGGTATGGCTATTCCTGGGTCTGTTATTGTTGATATGCTTGGCATCTCGATCTGTGGTGCTGGGAGTGGGAGGGGTTGCTGCGGGTTCTGCGCCCCCCTAGCCACTACTGGGGGTGGGGCTGCCTGTACAAGCGATATTGTTCTCGATGTGGGGTCTACGAAGACTAGGAGTGTTATGCCAATGGGTATCGAGATCGTCTCGGAGGAGCCTGAGATCTGTATGTTGCTCACAGAGACGCCTGAGACGCTGTAGCTGAGTAGCCAGCCCTTCATATTCCTCAGCGTTATCCCCTGGCCAAGTGGGTTGGGGTAGATGCTTAGGTTTACTGGGGGCTGGAACTCTATCACTAGGGGTCTGTCGACGAGGATATATCTCATGATTGTGCTGGGTGAGAAGGGGCCGTTTATGCTCAGCTGGAGCTCCCCCGTTGTTAGGAGCCTCTGGAAGTCGCCGAGAGTCCCGCCGACTCTGTCTAGGAAGACGCTCCCGTTGTAGGCTAGGTAGTATATGTATAGACTTGCCGGGCAGCTCGGCACGTTAGCCAAGAGCCTGTCTACATAGTACTGTGTGTAGCCTGACCAGGTGTAGACAGCGTAGAGCCAGACTGTGAAGCTGTTGTTTGAGCAGCTCCACATAAGCGATATATCGCTTGGGGATGGTATGAAGGCTATTGACTTGTTAGATATAGATCCCGAGGCGTTTATGAAGAGGAGAGCGTTGGAGGTGTTGAAGAGAGCCCCCGCCCTGAAGCTGTAGTTTGCAAGGCTGTTGTTGTCTATGAAGCCGAGCTCCCACACGTTGGAGGAGAGGGGTGATGGAGCTACATATGATGATGACGGGGCTATGTAGGGGATGCCCACAAGCAGGTCGACAACTGTGCTTGCCACGTAGACCCTGAGTATGTTTCCTGAGGCGATGTAGTTGCTCCACAGCCTCCCATCGACAAAGACCGTGAAGTTCCTTGAGGAGATGTTTGGTAGGTAGATGTAGATGCTTGGAGAGCCTGTGAGGACAAGCCTGACCCTCCCCAGAGAGGTTGACACCGATATCGATACGTTTGTCTCGGCAAGGGCTCTTAGGAAGACGCTCTGGTTGCTGTAGCTTGTGAGCGACACGTTATAGACGTTATATCTGAAGAACTTGGCGGGGAAGGCATAGCCTGAGAAGATAGGGGTTATAGAGACGTTGCTGTCGGAGTAATATGTGTAGGAGAAGTTGTAGAGAGCATTGTCATAGACAGACCTAACAGCTACCGGGGCTATTGAGCCGTCGCCCAGGAGAGAGGATGAGGAGACATAGACATCATCGACAATGAAGGAAGCGGTTAGGGGCTTGTTGAAGGTCGTGTTAACTATATAGACGTAGTATGAGAATGTGCAGACTCCGACCGATGAGTAGCATGACGGCGTTGAAGATGTGAAGGCGAAAGGCGTTGCAGAGGATCCGTCTGAGATGTATCTCGCCGAGAAGTTTGCGTTAGAAGGAAGATTAGTGATGCCGCTCCAGAACTTTCCATACACAGGATATCTAGGTGAGAAAGACGATGAGACATCAACATCGTCCCAGTAGATCCAGAGTGATGCCGTCCAATTCACGTTTGTAGGAGTAATCTTGTTGAAGACATAAGAATAGTTTCCAGGCGTCGATGGGGGGTTGATGACTACTGTGGAGAAGTCTGGGAGATAAACTGTGACAGGCTTATTCATCTGGACACGCTGATATGCATATGGAAAGGCTAGAAACAGACTGTAGTTTCCTGCCGGAAGGCTTATAGGAAGATCCTCAACCATTCCGGCGGGGTTGGCAGGATACTGAGAGAAGTCTATAACCTTAACAAGATCCCCAGAGGAGTCGTAGATATAGAGAACAGAGTTGTTCGGAAAGAACCTCAGATGAACAAGATTATCAGAAGAGAGATTCTTGACAAGATATATCCAAGTGCGGTTGTCAGGGATCCTTGCAACACCGTTGTAGCCAACACCATGATTATTATATCTTGAGAGATCTAGGAAATGAGTGCCGTTGTAGAAGGTCGGATCCAGAAAGAGGACAAGATCAGAAGAGTTGATAATGTTGTAAGCGTAGACGCTATAGATCTCAGAGTCTGAGGGAGCACGAGAGTAGATGAGGGCTTGAGCTACCAATATGTTTGAGTAGTAGCCATGGCCAACTCGTTTGCCAATGTATATCGGGTAGCTTGCAACCTTTCTTGTTTTTGTAAAGCTTGTTGAATAGTAAAACGAGCCATCTCTATGTCCAAAGAAGTTGTTGCCTGATACCCCAAAGCAATAGTGGTGGAACGTGAGTAACGTTTCTGGTGGGAAGTGGATTTCAACAAATGTGTTATCGGTAAACGCTATCCCTGCTAAGAAACTTGAAGCCCCTTTTACTGTTAAGAAATACCAATTAGCTAGATAGTTTCTGCCATTATCTACAGCACCAATCCATTCAGTATATACACTTAAAGGTGCTATATATACACAGACAGTGAAATCCCCTGAGAGCGTGAGGCTAGTTGATGCAGACACCACTACATAGTCATCTACTCCGTCGAGATACCACATATAGAGGTGTGGTGCTAATGTGTCGTTCGGCGATATGTTTAGCTGTGATGTTGAGATCATGTTGGTATATATAGTAGTAGAAGATATAGGAGAGGATAATGATATCAGGTTTGTATATGTCATTCCGTTGAAGAATGTTATGTTTAGAGAGACAGAAGATGATGATGTAGGAAGATTTACTGGAAAGCTTCCTGAGGCATCTGTGTAGTCAGTCACATAGTAGGATCCTGTGGAGACGTTGATAAAAACGTTAGATGCTGGAGACCCGTCTACAACATATAATGTTTTTAATGTGAAAAAAGAGGGTATGAAACAAGGCTCTGGAACACATACTCCATTATTTGTATATGATGGAAATGATAACATTTTTGGTATCCCGAGAATGAATGTTAGAGACGACTGCACAGATATGACATATGTTCCTGCCGAAAGGCTTATAGGAAGATCCTCTATCATCCCGAAAGAGTTTGAAGTATATGTTGAGAAGTCTATCTGATAAAGAAGATTCCCAGACAAATCGTAGATGTTCATCTTAGTTACATTAGGAGTATAAATGAGATGAACATAGCCGTCTGAATACATTCCTCTGACAATAGTATAGTTGAAATACCACGACGGCGTCGGCATTAGAAAAACGTTTAATAAATTACTTATCGGAAGATAATATCCTCCGACGAGATCTCTGTAATGAGTCCCGTTAAAGAACGACGGCGAGATCATAAAGACCATGTTGGAGAAGTTCATATATCCTTGGAGAAACATTGTTGGAGAGACATTAGCCGAGACTGTTGAGACATTAAATATCGAGAGATAAAACATATAGCCTTGAAGCCATTCCCACGGTGTTCTTCCTATCCATGAGCCGTAGCCTGTAGCCGATCCAGAAGTCACAGAGAGATAACCTGATGAGACTCTTGATCTTGAGAGACTTGAGTTCACATATATATACTGATATTTGCTGGGCTGATTCCATGAGTATATAAGGTGGACAAACGAGAGATTGGAGAGTGACATCGATGAGCCCAGAAGATCATCTGCATTGAAACCTAGATACGGATAAGTATATGATATTACGGCTAGACGTAATAACCTGTCTGTGGAGTATGAGTCTCCGGTTAAGAAGATCCCGTGTCTATTGCTGTAGTTGTTTAATGCCACAGCTGTGGCTACTGTGAAGCTTTGGTTGTTGAAGACTGAGAAATATGGCGCCTGGATATATCCGTCTCCTCTGAATACCCAGGTGAACCAGTTGAAGAATAACGCGTCCCCCGGCTGTAGTGTCACTGTGAAGTTTCTCCCTGTGGGGGGCTGTGTCTGTGCCTCCACCGTGCCCCACAGCTGTGGGGGTTTGATGCCCAGCAGCCCTATCAGGGGGCCGAGGGTTGTTACGATCTGCGGTGCTAGGACAAAAACTATAAGGGCTATAGCTAGGAAAGCTCTGTAGGCTTTAGACTCTGTATGAGGCATATGGGTTTGCACCCCCATAGATCATGTAGACCGTGTTGAAGCCGTTTAAATATACTGCAAAGTTAAGTATTTGATTCACCTTGTCAAGGCTTATTATCGAGTAGTATGTGGGTCTCCCGCTCGGGTCTAGGAAGTATATGTCGTTTCCATCCAGCACCGAGGCCCAGTCTGTGAATGTCGAGGCGTTGAGGCTCGATGTGACCCAGCCCATCGAGATGTTGAAGACTATCGCCAGTGCCCTGCCCCCGAGTATGTTTGATATGAAGCTGTAGCCCCCTGAGAACGATCTGTTCGAGGCTACGAAGCCCGTTACCTCCATCCTGGATGAGTATATCTTGTAGCTACCACTCCACATCCCCGAGTCGTAGTCGAAGTCGTCGTAGAGGAAGAAAAGGCTCTGGGGGGAGCCTGGGAGGGCGACATAGGCCTGGAACGGGTTTGTCCCGCCATAGTATATGCCGTA
>Ga0079996_111603_pt1 | contig 16193 bp, 29 predicted proteins | sample PerSpoAPS_AMetaG_FD_69199 | JGI IMG/M metagenome (GOLD analysis project Ga0079996, IMG submission 69199) | Thermal spring microbial communities from Yellowstone National Park, Wyoming, USA - Perpetual Spouter A (PS_A) MetaG (SPADES assembly)... | ecosystem: Environmental > Aquatic > Thermal... | reverse complement strand
TTGAATAGTGCTCAAGCTTCTCTGTTTTGACCGTTAAGCTGAAGTCTTTGACATTGCCAAAATCTTCAAAGCCTGTCTCTCCTGCGGGCTTAAATAACAACATTCCTCTGCCAAGTGTATAGACCTTTGTTGTGCTCATGCTTTGAGAATATAGAGAGGGAGGGCTTTATTGTTTTCGCATTTTGCGAGGGCGGGGCAGATTATAATTCCCTCTATGGCTAAGAGGCTAAAGATTGACATAATCAATCCGGATATAATCAGAGAGTTGGCGGATAAATTCCCCGAGGAGGCGGAGAGGGCAAGGAAAAAGTATAAAAAATTTGATAAGTGGTTAAGAGGTGAGGACTTCCCCACCTACAATCAACTTGTGGGGCTTTCTAAAATATTTGGGGTTCCCTTTGGAGACTTCTTCTTGGACAAACTCCCAGAAATAGAATTTCCAATACCTCATTATAGAACATTTGAAGAGGAAGGAGAGGAGGAGGTGTGAACTACTCCACCTTATAGAAGGTGGAGACTTCTTGCAGATCTGGGTTAAACCTCAATTTCTCTAACTATTTTAACCGCTATTCCTACAATCCGCAAGTCTTCAGTTTTAAACTGCTCTGGCAGAATGGGCGGATACTTTGGATTATCAGAAGTTAGCACAATAGAACCATTCACTCTTGTAAGCCTTTTCACGATCAGCTCTCCGTAGCGGTTCCTTACTACCACCACCTTTCCATTCGGTATGTCCGCCCCATCACCCACATAAGGCTTGAACACCACAAAATCTCCATCGTGCAGTGTAGGTTCCATGCTTTCGCCAGATACCTGCACTGAAAACTTTCCGCCTTTTTGGAATGTTTCCTTACTAACAAGAACATAGCCTACAGCTTCCATATCTGCGGGACTTTCTGGAAATCCTGCCCCCGCACGCCCCACAACTGGAATGCGAACAAGCTTTTCAAGGAGTTCTCTTGTTTTTACTTCTAACTCTTCTAATAGTGTTTTCTCTCTCCTCTCCCACATCTCCCCCTGCCCTGTTTTTAGCCAGTTGTAAGAGACGCCGAAGGTTGAGGAGATGAACCTCAAAGTATGATCAGGGATGCTACTCTTCCCCGCCTCCCAGTCTTGAACCGTTCTCCATGATTTGCCTATTCTCTCCCCAAATTGCTTCTGTGTAAGCCCTAAGACCTCTCTTAGTTCTCTTATCCTTTTCCCTATATCACTCATCACCTTTACACATTTTTGTGTTTTTACCTCTTGACAAGACACGAAACTGTGTATATACTTATAGGCATGGGTTCTAACCCCATAAGGGATATTGTAAAAGAGGCAGGCAGGAGGCAAGGAATAAGCCTTAGCAAGCTGGCTATTATCCTCGGGGTTAACCATGTATATCTGTTCGGAGTACTTAGTGGCAGAAAAATATCCCGCCCTCTCATCCAGAGAATTGCAGAGACCCTTCATCTTTCTGACCTCCCGCAAGTTTACGAGGAATATTTAAGAACTAAGCGTGTAGAAAACAAGGGCGCCAAGCCTACGCCCAGCAAAAAAGGTAGCAAAAAACAAAATCCCATAAAGGAGGTAAAACCATGAGGCACTCAAGCTTTAACTGGGTCTTCCGGGAATTCCTCCGGAAGAAAAGCCCGTATCCATTGGCTTCCCGTTTGGGGAGGTCAGAAAAGCTTATTTATGCTTGGTCTATGGATGAGGACAACCCCTTCCATAGGCGAGACCCGCTGTCCTATGCAATGGACACGCTACTCATTATCCACGAACACATGCCGGAGTTGGCATTCAAGGCACTGCAGGAAATGGCATATAGACTTGGTTATAAACTTGAACCATACCCTGCGGAAAGGGAAGTGCCATTTAAGGAGCTCCTCAAAGAATTAAATGACGCCCAGGAAGCCCTTGCAGATGAGGAAAACAGTATAGAGGATGACTTGAAGGAAGTGGAAGAGGCTATTTACACACTCCTACTTAAAAGAGCTGAACTGAAAAAGAAGCTTATAGAAAAAGCCGAGAGGGAAGGGAGAAGACCCTCTCGGGGGAGGTGAAGGGCAATGACGCACGGAATGAATAATATAACACCAGCACTGAAGTTTGTAAGTGGGGTAGTTTTCACCGTCTTAAACCTGCAGTACTACAGGTGGCGGTGGTTGAAACCGTGGGACTAATAGAAGTAGAGTTAAACCGGGGACCATGCATCCTTGAGGTCTATAAGTGGGAAAGGGATGAAGACAAGCTTATTGCTGTTGTAGTTCCAGTTTCAGTCAAACAGGAGGTGGTGAGATGAGGCTACCAGAGAGAGATTCAGAATGGCAAGTGCTAATTAGTTTGGTGATGCTCGCTTGTTCTATTGTGCTCATTCTTATAGCCGAAGCCAAAAATAGGCAGGCAGAGGCGATGCTAAAAAGGGTGCAGACCATTGAAAAAACAATTAAGGAGGTGTGCCAATGAAGAAAAGATATCCCAAGCAAGAAGAACAGCACTTACAGCAACAGCCACAACAACAGCCACAACCGCAGGAGGCTAAAGGAAGTGGAAAGTGGGTAGAGATTTTATCCCTTTTCCATCAGGGAAATGGGAACACATACAAAAAGTTAGGTGTCTATGTGTCCGACGATCTAAAAGTCATACTCTCCCTTACGGAAGGAGAGGCAGGTGGCGGATACACGAAAATCAACTTCCAACTATCAGAACAGGAGCTCATTTATTTAGCCGAAAAGCTAAGACATCTGTTCTACAGGTTTGGAAAATGAAATGCTCCCCGAGGCTTCCCTCCCTTCCCCCTCTATCTCCCCTTGCGGGGCCCCAAGCCCCGCCTTTTTACAAAAGGGTTCTTCCTCCCTATCAGTTGCCATTTGGGAAGGTGCAACGCCTTCCCGCTTTTTTACAAAAGCAAAAAAACCCAAAAAGGAGGTATAGAACATGAAAAACAAGGGTATTTTTGAGGTCCAGATCAGCAAGATTGAGGTCATTCGGGGCTTACTGCCACGCATCTATACGCATGAAGAAAAAGTGCAGGAATATCAAGAGGCAATGGCAGAAGGGCAGGAGTTCCCTCCAATCACGGTGTGGGACAAAGGCGGGCACTATTGGCTTATTGACGGCATGCACAGACTGTTAGCGTCAAAACGATTGGGCAAGGACACTATCAAAGCGGAAGTGGTAGAACTGGAGAATGAGTTAGAAGCAAGACTTTTAGCCATTGAAAAGAACGCAAGCCACGGCATTCCTCTGGATAAAGAAGAAAAAAGAGAATTAGCAAGGTTATTGTATGCGGACGGAGTGGAAATAGAGAAGTTGAGAAAGCTGTTTAGGGTTTCCGAGAGAACAATCTATAACTGGGTGGAGGGAGTGAAGAGGAGGGCAAAGGATGAGGAATTGAAGAGGCAAGCGTTAGAACTAAAGAACCAGGGCTTATCCACAAGAGAAATAGCTTCAAGGCTTGGAGTAGATCATTCTACCATAGTTAAGTGGTATGGTGGGGGAAGTGGTGAAAACCTGCAAAAATTGCAGATTGTCACCACCCTCATAAACCCAGACGGCACCCCCACCCCCGAGGGCTTTAAAGCCCTATCGGAGTTTATAGAAGAGCATGAAGAGGAGCTAAAGGACAAGCCCTTTAACGAAGTAGTTAAAGACCAAGCCCTGCGAGATGTTCTCAAGTTCCTACACGAGACAATAAAGAAAGACCTGAGAAGGTTTATAGACAGTCCAAGCTATGAAAAAGTCAAAAACTACCTAATAACCGTCTATCCATACAAAGAACTATCCCTGAAAGCCCGCAAGGTATTCTTTGACAAAGCCCAAGCCTTATGGGAAAAACTAAAGAAAGAGCACGAGGAAGAAATAAAGCTTGAGAGGGAAGTCTTAGAACAGGCTAAGAAAATTCTCGCTAATCCGGAGTATGTCTTTCATACATGGCGGACGCTCCGGGAGGATTTGGCAAGACTTGGAGATATGAACCACACGTTTGTTTACGTCAACAAAGCGAAGATTGAGGATATTCTTCGTCGGCACGCAGATGTGTTGATGGAGGTATATAAGACAATCCCCGAGGCAACGGTAGACGCACTCTCAGAAGACGAGTTGAAGGAAATAAAGGAGAAAGTAAAGGATGCAGACAAGTGGGGCAGGCTAACCAAGATAAGGGAGGAAGTGTTGCAAAAGCTTAAAGAGAAAAGACTAAGACCAGTTAATGCGGTGGTAGAGGAGATGGTAAAAAGGGTAGAAGCGATGCTAAAAGAAGAAACACAAATAGACTGGGCAAAGATAGAGCAAATAGCCAAAGAGATAGAGGAAAGCATGACCGAAGAGGACTGGGAGGACCTCAGGAGATACAAGGAAGAACTTGAAAGGCAAGCACAAGAGCAGAAAAAAGCAAAAGAAAAAGAAAAGAAGACCTTGCCTCAAAGCATAGAAGAATACTACAGAAATCAGCTGGAGCTTCTCCTAATGGACATGGGAGTAAAACTCGGATGGGTAAAAGCGTTTGAAATAGCAGATGAGATTTACGAAAAAGTGAAGGAGTTTTCTAAGAAAGCTGTAAGAGGTTGGTAGGAGTAGGAGGGTAGAGATGGACAAGAGGAAAGAAGTCCTACGGCTTTACTCTCTCGGTATCTCTATACGGCGGATTGCAAGGTTTTTAGGAATACCCAAAAGCACAGTAGAACGGTGGGTGAAGGAGCAATTACGAGCAGAACAGAAGCGAAAAGATGCGCTCCTGCAAATGCAAGACGAAATATGGGATAGGGTAATAGAACTTCTCACTTTTAGTAAGGAAGAGAAAGGAAGGACGAGGGTTTTATCAATAGCCCAGATATACAAGCTTTTAGAAGTTGATCTACAAACGAGAGGAATAAGGAGTGAACGGACATTTAGACGGAGGCTTGAGGAAGTAATTAAGGAGAGGTTTGGCGGCTGGGAAGGACTGGAGTTAAAGCGAAGAGATAAGTCAGAGCTGGCGGAGTATAGAAAACCAAAGGCGAAGCAACGGAGGGAACCAGCAACATGGGAGATTGACGCAACAGGCTACTCAGTTGGAGGAAAAAGATATTTTCTCTTGTGTGTGAGAGAACGGTGGAGCGGGTGTTTCCTACACTGTTTATTTAACGAGGCAAAAGAAGACACAGGAGCGTCATACTATAATAAGGCATTTTCGGCATTGGACGTTGCAAAGCTTCTGATCTCCTTATTCAAGGAATACGGACTACCCGAACGCATCATAACCGATAACGAGGCGGTATTGAAGGTGGAAATAGTTGAACGAGGGTTAAAAGCCCTCAATATCCCAATCACACGCACCAAGCCATATTCTCCCAATTCAAAATTGATTGAACGAGCGTTCCGAGATCTGAAGGATTTATTGAGATATTACACAACTACGCACAAGAGTTTTGAAGAGGCTTTAAAGGCTGCTGTGGAGGTGTATAACAAGTCTGAACATAAATTTGAACACTTCAACGAGCCTGTAGTTCCTGAGCATCTGCACGCTACGATCGAATACAGACAAGTCGACGAAGACGAGCTAAGAAGAGCTTTCAGAGAAAAGTTTATAAGGACAGTTCGCAATCACACAATCACAATAGATAACTTGAAGTATGAGTTCATATACGACTTCGAGGAAAGGGCTGGGGAAATTGGCAGGAACAGAAAAGCTCCCACGGTGGTATGCTACAGGGACATAGAAAACGCCACGTATTTGGAGGTCTGGGACGAAAAAGAGAGAACTCCGCTCGGAATAGCAAGACTAATTTCCCAAGATGCCCCCAGCCTTGACCCAACGGAAATAAAGGAACTAAGGAACAAGGAGAAGAGGATAGAAAGAAGAAAAGAAAGCTAAAAGAAGAACTCATTGAGATAGAACAACAAGAGATCAAACAGCAAACCACTGCAGACTTTTTTGAAGTCTTTAATAACCCTGAAGCAAGTTCGCAACCAGCCACTCCTCAACCTCAACCCGAGGAAGAGGAGTGGGACCCGATAAAACTCTTCTTAGGAGGTGAGCAATGACGCACGTGGAGCACATTTTAACTGCAACAATCCAAGCCCTAAGACGTCTTAGGGCAGAGCAAGCAGTGCCCCTGCACGGTATAGTGTGGGGCAAATGGGGCACGGGGAAAACCGTCTCCGCACAGAAGATCGCAAAACGGGAGCAGGATGTGTTCTATATCAAAGCCCCCGACGGAGAGATAACGAGGGGGCGACTATACAGGCTTATTGGATTTAGTTTGGGATGCGGAGCAAGAAATACTTACGAAAGCACTTTAGACTTGATTAAACACCACTTATTATTTTACAACCTTAAACCCATCCTTATACTTGACGAAGCACAGAGAATACTCAGAAAACAGCATATCCTGAATGAATTGAAAGATTTATCAGAAGATGAAGAACTCAGTTTTTCTTATCTCTTCCTCGGGGACCAAACCATCCCCAAGCTCCTCGCAGCAAATGATCACAGCTTGTTCAAACGGTTCGTCATAAAAAAAGAACTACAGCCACTAACACAAGAAACAATCTCCTTCCTCGTCAAAGAATACCGCATCCAAGCAGACCCTACACAAATTTTCCATTACGCTAAAGAAAAGGGCTGGACTACACTGGACACAGCAATTTGTTTGCAAGCCCTAAAGAACCAAAAAATAGAACCAACGGTAGAGGCGTTGGACAAGATAGCCAAAGCCCTTGGGAGGTGAAACATGACTGACGGGAAGATATGGGAAATAATGCTTAAGTTAAGGGTTTTTACTCCGTGGATGGTTTTGAAAGAGTTAAACCCACCATCATTCCTTAAGCGGTATACAAAAGAGAAAATAAGGAGTTTGATAAACGCACAAGTAAGGGCGGGCATTCTGCAAGTTCTCAATGACACTCCCCCGGTTTTTGGTTTCCCGGGGGAGTCTGTAGAAAAGGTGATGCGAAAATGCCAAGTTTGTGGAAAAGCTTTTATCCCCGTCCAAGACAGCGACCAGCACTGCAGTGATGAGTGTGAAAGAGAATACAGGAAAAGGTTCTTAAAAAGGATGCGTAGAGAAAAGGGAATGGAAAAACGGCGGAGATATGAGAAATGGGAGGAGGAGCTTATTTGGGAAACTCTTAGCAAGCACGGGTGCAAGACTGCAATTTTGCAGGAACTTGCAAAAAAGCTAAACCGCCACCCGCAAGCTATTAAAAGCAAGTTCAAAAAGCTGAGAAAGAAAAGGAGGGCTGTAGCATGACGGAGAGGCAAATCCTTAAAAAAGTAGACAAGGCTATAGAGATGCTTATGCAAAAAAACATCAGGGAAGCGGTCAAGGTGCTAATGGAAATAAAGGTCAGACTTGAGGCGGAGATAAGGGAGGAGGAAGGCAAGGGAGAAGGGAAAAAGCTACAACACCTAATGGGATGGTATCTCTCTATATGGAACAATCAGCCACCGGAAAGCTACAGATTTACAGACTACAAGTATATTATCGGGAAGCACCTTAGGGAGTTGATGGAGATATACGAACGGAATGGAGAGAATATTGAGAACCTAAAACGAGACTACGAAGCATTCAAACAGTCCCGCAGAGAGTGGAACGGAATACTACAATTCCGAAGGGAGCTACCAAACCTGAAAAACGCAAAAGGGAGCGAGTGGAGTAGCACCGAGAACCAAAGAGGTAAAGACTACTACCTGCGAGGCTGGAGCGATGAAGAAAAGCCGTTTTCTTCTGATGACGATAACTTTTCGTGGTAGGAGGGAATGCTATGACGAAAGACTTATACAAAAAGCTTATAGCCAGACCTGAACCAATAAGAAACATCCTCCGCAAAATTGCGGAGGAAGAACTTGTGGAAGGGCGAACGGAGCTCGTGGATGTGAAGACTTTAGATTACGCAAAGAGAATATACAGAATAACAGTGAAAAATGAGGAACTGGGCACGGTCTGGGCAACAATCAAACTCCTTCCACAAGAAGCGTTCGGAAATGAAGGATATTTATGGAAGCTTTTAGACCTTGAATGGGAGGGCGAGAGATGAAAAAGGTGTATAAAAGCATAGAAGAGGTTAGGGCTATATTCCCAGACGCCAAGATCTACGAATATGAAAGTTTTTTCATGGTAGAGGGGGCAAAGGATGTTAGTGTGCTACCCAAAGCATTAAGTAAAGAAAAAATAGAACAAGTGATGATAGAGAACAGTTTTCCAGCCAAATATCTAAGGGTTGCCTTGAATGGGGTGAAAGAGACGGAGGCGTTGAGGAAAGTCAGAGAAGCAAAGAAAAAGGGAGTTATCTTAGATGGTCCGCCCGGGATCGGAAAATCCATAGCCTCAACTTGGAAAATAGCAAAACTCCTGCAAGTCCGGGAGATCTCCAACCCACTTTACATAAGCTGTATTTCGTTCCCAGATTTGAAAGAGTTGTATGCTAAATACAAAGACTACGACTGCTTTATGATAGATGACCTCATCGCCACCCTCCCACAGCCCAGACTTGAACTCGTGCAAGAAATCCTATATTTCGCAGAATTGCAAGAGAGGTATCTTTTCATCACTTCCAACAGTTTCACGGACTTAGCTAAGTCACTCCCGGAAGCTCTTCTTAGCAGGCTTAGAAGCTACTGTGAGTTCATCAAAATAAAAGAGAGTAGAGACCTTAGACTTCAAAGCACTTCGTAATTGTTCCGCCTGAGCAGAAACTCTATCAAGCTTTCCTTATAAATTAGCCAGCTCCCTCCCTTGCTTTTTCTTTTTTCCTCTCGTGGTCTGAGTTTTATTGCAAAAATTTCTCCACGCTGACAGTAATAATGCACTAATCTCACCGAGACGCCTAAAAGCTTTGCGACTTCACTTGCTTTCAAAAATAGCCCGTCGTATTTTTCAAGTTCTCTCTCAATCTTTTTCACATCGTCAAGATCGTGAATTACACCCATCCCTAAGCAAAAATATAAGCGCCCCTACCTCGCAAAATGCGAAAAAACTAAAAACCCTTAGTTCTATCTTTCCATACCATGCCCGAAGTGCGTAATATTCCGACTGACAGACTGAAGTGGCTGGATAGAGAGAGTGAGAGGGAGAAACTACCCGAAGACTACTTCCTTGACCCCAAAAATCGCAGATATCCATACAAAAACAAAGACGGCTCTATCAACTGCTACATGCTGAGGTCTGCAATCCGTTTAGCAGGCATGCACGGAGAGGATAGCATCAAGGCAAAGGCTGAGGAACTATTTCAAAAATACTGCGGAGGTAAGTGATGGAGGAAAGGCAAGAACAACAAACACAAGAACAAACACAGCAAAAGACTGAACAGACAGTAGAAACCGTCAACGTGGAAGAGATTGTCAAAAAGCACCTTGACGAACAGGCAAGGTATCTCGGTTTTGAAAACTGGGACGATCTGCAAGCAAAGGTATTAGAAGAGAAAGGCAAGCTTTACGAGGCTTTAGAACAAGAGAGAAAGAAAGCTAAAGAGATAGAAAAGCAATACAAAGAACAACTCAAGCAACTGCAAAAAGAGAAAGAAGAACTGTTGATTGAATACAAAGTCAAGAGCAAGCTTGCAGACAAGGTAATAGACGCAGATAAAGCTTTGAAGCTACTGAAAGCAGAAAAGAAGATAGAAGTCAAGGACGGTAAGGTGCTTATAGACGGCGAGGATGTGGATACTGCTATTGAGAAGTTTTTGAATGAAAATCCTTTTCTCGTCAAAGCCGTTAGCGGTTCTGGTTCTCCTCACACCACAGAAAAAACAGAACCGCAAACCCCAGAAGAACGCTTAAAACAAGCTTTGAAAAAACTTTTAGGAGGTGTCTAAACATGGCAAAGAAACCTAAAAAACCTAAAGGAGGTATGAAATGAGTGTGTTGAAGGTTTTGGCTGGCAGACTTTCTGCAGAAACAACCGAAAGGGCAGTTATTGAGTATATGGCAGACAAGGATGAACTATTTGCCCTCTTGCCTTTTACAAAAAGTCAGACGAACATCTATAGCTGGTATAGGACTGGCGATGTTCCTACCGCATCCGTTGTTGACCCTTACGGAACCATCCCTGAGGTGGACACCGTCGGCACCGTCATGCAGAACAGGATTTCAATGATCGCTGCGGATGTGGTAGTCTACAACTTTGAAGCCACCGCAGTGGAACAGCTCGTGGACCGCGTGCTTGAGAAAACTCTGGCAGCATCGGAAGCAATCACGAGAGCTTTCAAAAGACTGTTCATAAGAGGGGACAGTGCAAACCAAAACGAGTTCGATGGTTTGGACAAGTTTGTAGACCCAAGTATGGTAGTTGATGCGGGTTCAGGCGGTGCTCCAATATCGTTCCAGCTACTTGATCAACTTTTAGAAAAGTTCCCCGCCGGAGCAGAGCCCACCGCAATCATAGTGCATCCGAGGACTTACCTTTCCATTAAAGCTTTACTCAGAACTCTTTACGTCACTCCTGAACAAGTGATGTTGCCCAACTTCGGGAGACCTGTGATGGCATACAACGGAATCCCAATACTCAGAAATGAATACATCCCTGTCACCTAGGATTAACCTCCGTGTATGCCGTGAGGCTTGGGCAAACTGCGGTGCACGGTGTGTACATGGGAGACAATGCGGGCGTGGTGATAGAGGAGGTCGGAAAGGTTCAAGACAAGGATGCGAGAAAATGGAGGCTCAAGTGGTATGTAAGCATGGCATCTAAGAATAAGTGGGACGTAGCTAAGATAGTCAACATCAATAACTAACCATGAAGAGAGTGAAAATCCCATGGCAAGGAGATAGCCCCCTCTACTTCCCCGGGGGCGTTATCAATTTCAAAGATGGCGTGTCTATAGACCCCGTGCCGGAGCAACTCCTGAGGCGCCTTATAGCCATATACGGCAATCAGATAGAGGTTATTGAAGATGAAGATAGAACTGAAGGCCAAGAAGCTCCCGCAGATACTCCAGCAAGGCGCAGTAGAAAAAAGGCTTAGGAGAGCGATAATGATAGCGGCGGAGACGTATGTGAAAGACATCCACGACTGGATAGACAGCGGGCGGGCATTCAAGCCGAGAACAGGAAACCTGCAGAGGTCTATAACTTGGTATATGGCAACAGAGAACTCCGCACGGATCATAGCACAGGCGGATTATGCTAAGTACGTAGAGTTTGGCACTAAGCCACACGCTATACTACCAAAAAGAAGAAAAGCCCTAAAAATTCCCACTCCCGAGGGCTACAGCTTTAGAAAGAGAGTTAGCCATCCCGGTAGCAAACCCTATCCATTCTTCTTTGCAAATCTGCAAGACAGGGCACGGAAGGTGGCTGTAGAGTTTATGAAAGCCTTGGAGGGAGTGCTATGAGTTTTACTTTCATTACAAATGCAGACTTTACAGACGAACCCATAAGCCCATCTGATACTGATATAAGCTTTGCTAATATATACACGGAAAGAACATTGGCCTTATATGGCGTTGAGCCGACAGACTTAAACACCGCAGGGCTTGAGTGGGCAAAAGAATACGCAAAAATAGTAGCACTCAGAAGACTGTATCTGAGATTAGCCCAGTCTGAAGACAGCAAATACTACGAAAAGTCTGATATGTATCTCAAGATGCAAAACGAACTGCAGAACCTTTTCAATGCGCAAACAATGACCACAACGGGAGCAACACCAAAGGCGTATGAGGTGAAGAGGGCATGAGGCTTCTGGATTTGTATGCAGAACTGAACGGATTGTTCCCAGATTACACCCACGTCCTTGGATACAAAAACCCAGAAGAACTCCGAGCAGATACCCAAAAGCTTATGAGTGTATTTTTAGAAAGAGAACAGATAGACAAAAACGGCGCAGTCTCAAGCTTTGTTATCATCGTAGCACACAAAAAGAAGCTTACTCAGTTTGACGAGTTTCAGTCCGAGGTTGATGCAATTTTGCAGAAGCTTTACAGCAAGCTACCCTTAACAGACTTCTCTGTTGAGTATGCGAACAACGACATCTATTTATTCGCTTTAGTTAGAGCACAAGCCAAGAGGAGGCTACTATGAGTTATGAATACAGACCGCTAAGTCAAGAAACCCTAAGGAGAATAATAAGAACAAGGGCGATCACAGTGAACGGTAGAGTGCAGATAGACCTTGACCCCGAGGCGAGGTGGGTGATTATTCAGAATGTGTCTGATGCGGAAGTCTATGTAGGAAACAGCACAGTAGATAACACAAACGGATTTAAGCTTGCCTCGGGAGACAGCATTTCATTTAACTTCTTGCCCGGCTTTGAGATTTATGTGTATGCAAACAACAAGGAAATTAGAGTTATGGAGGTGGAATAAATGAGACACAAGCTTTTTAAACTTCTTAGAAAACTAATAATGCCAGAGGCAGAACTGCTTATCGTAGGAAGCAAGCTTTATGCAAAGAAGACAACAAGACACGGAGAAGTAATTGATTACGGGCTACAAAGACAAAAGCTTATCACAAACAGAGGAATGATCACGCTTCTAAAGGCGCTTGGGGCGTTTCATAACGACGACAATGACTTTTCAATAGCCTACACGTGGTCTATAGCCTTAGGACACACCTCTGGAACAGGAACAGATCCTGAGAGCTTTACAGATACTGCGCTACGGTCTCCGATACAAACAACTCCTGTAAGTGCCTCTACTTACAACTATTTCTTTGACACGACAAGTCAAATATACAAACTGCGTTCTGTCGCTGTACTTTCATACTCCGCACCAGCCATTATTTCTGAACACGCCGTGTGGAGTTTTTACCCTAGTTGGAGTACGTGGCACTTCTTTGACCGCTCAGTGCTTGCTACTCCGATTTCGGTTTCAGTTGGAGACACAATTACATTTACTTACATTCTTGAACTGACGAGGGCTTGAAGGAGGTGTGAATATGCAGTATGTGTTTGTGATTGAGAACAATCAAGTGAAAGATGCTTACGAGATTCATGTAGAAAAAGGCTTTATGATAAGAAGAGAAGAGTGGGTGGGTGTTGCGGCGGAAGAGATAGAAGAAAAGCTTAAAACTCGGTTTGAAAGCGTAAACAAAATCAGAGAGGTCGGGGACGAGATAGTTTACGAGGTGAGGTAATGGCAAACTACGATGTGCAAATCATACGAGGCTTAAGGTTCTCCGCCATACGCAAATGGAACGAGGTTGTAGTAAAAAGAAGCTTAAGGTTCTCCGCAAAGAGGAGAAGGGACGAATGGATAGAAAGCTTCGGTAGTAGCGGTAGTGGCTCTGGCGGCACGGTGAAAAAAATAAGGTTTAGATTTCCATGAGCTGGGCTTTGTCTTTTACTACCATGCTGGTAGCATGCGGGCTTCTGTCGGTTGGCTTGTTTATTGAACGCAAAACACACTTTCAGACAATAGAGAAGCTTTCTATGTGCAAGGCAGAACTTCAAGCCACACAAGAGAACCTTCTCAAATACTCACAGCTTTATTCTGAACTAAAAAACAAATGCGAACTTGACAAAAGAAAGATAGAACAGAGATATACCACCCTCTTGAAGAAAGCCACAGAACCTGTCCCACAAGTGAGCATCCCACCACATACAGATACAGACGAATGCAAAGCGTTAAAGGAGATGATAGATGAAGCGAGTAAGCATTTTAGCCCTTAGCTTGTCCTTGTTCTCCTGTGCTACAGCTCCGCAAGTGATAGAAAAAGAAGTTATCGTTAAATGCCCTATCCCTGACATCCCAAAAACAGAAAGACCAGTCATTAAACCCGACCAGCCAGCTACTGAAAAATTGCAGTCTTTACTCAATTACATGTTTAGACTTGAAAGAGAAAATCAGCTACTCAGGGAGGTTATAGACACATGCAAGCAATAGAGTTGCTAAGAAGAATACTGAAGCATTACAGCGTTGATGTTGCCCTTGCTATTGTGTTTATGCTTGTAGCTTTTTTCTATGTTTATGACCAGCCAACACTCTTGAGTGCAATAGCCAGAAAAGTAGCACTTGCCTCGGCTGGCTTAGTTTATTACTACATCACAAGAGTTTTAAAAGTCGGGTTTATTGATTGGAGAGACCCTTATGACAAGGTCTACACTATTGCTTTGCTCGTATACATCGGGCTTGTCTTTGCTCTGGGCTAACCCAAGATGCCTAAAGCTTGAGTCTGCTATACAAGAAGCCACGCACAGATATATAGCCATAGACTACCCAGTCCACTACAACATTGCCACTGCGGAGAAAGAGACTTCCTGCCTGTGGAGAGAAAGCGCAGATGGACACGGTTCAATTGGATATTTCCAACTAACACCGAAGTTCTTAGACCCATTACTTAAGCCTTTGTTCCCTGATTACACGAAGCCTTTCTCAAAAGACCATTTCTATGCCTTTGCTTACTACCTGAACACACTCATCAAGAGCAACCCCGCCCCACGCCTCTGGATTGTCTATCAACGCTATAACGGGGGTGATTGGGTGATTAAAGAATGCAGACAGGCTGGTTCGTGGGAGTGGGAGAAATGTCTGCAATTTTGCAGAAGAGGGCAAGTGTGCGTGTGGAAGGGAGGAACTGAATGTAAGCAATACAGAAGTGCCTGTGAAATCAACTACCAATATTCCTTATTTATATACAGATATGCAGAGAAATACCGCCGTGGGGAGGATGGGCGGTGGAGATACTGGTAGATGTGGATATACTTCCTTGAGAGAGAAAACGAGAGAGTAGTTGTCCTTTCCGATCAACAACTACTTGACGCAACAAGAGAAACTCAAGAGGAGCTTGAGAAGTTCAACATCAGATACACGCTTACATATACCTATATAGAAGATTTGGAATATGCTAGAGAGGTCTGGAGACAAGGCGGGTGTAAGGTAGCAGGCATAGACTGGCTGGCTGAAGCTGTGGCAGGCTGGCACTGTGGGATAGAAGAAAAGCCAAAACCCCAACCACCCCTAATGTATGAAGATATATTCAACAAGCAAAAGAGAAGGAAACCCAAGAGGAACACAGGAAGGGAAAATGAGACACAGTCTCAAATGTCAAATTTTGCAAAAATTGCAATTTTTGACGAAGACGGCACCCCAACCCCCGAGAGCTTCAAAGCCTTAGAAGAAACAGGGGATAAAAACCTACCCAAACATCTACCACATCAGAAATGGGTTTGGAGCAAGAAGAATTTTGCGGAAGGAACCGTGGAGATGATTATAGAAGAAGTCCTAAAGCGAGGATTGTTTGTAGAGTTCATCACCTCAAAGTTTGGACAGGAGCTGATGAGCTACTACGGAGAAGCACTGAGAGATCTCGTGAGAAAGAAGATTAGAGAGCTGTGAAAGTTTGACAACAATGCGGGTCAATGCTTGAAAATCAACAAGTCCAGAGGGGTAGGGTGTCCCATTTTTTTGTCAAATTCTGACCCAGTCCAAAACACCACGAAAAAGTGTCCCATTTTTTTGTCAAAAAAGTCTGCCAAAATCGTGGGACACCCCCAGACTGCAAAATTGCAGAAAGCCCCACCTTCTAAAGCCCTTGATTTTCAAGCGTCCCAGAAAGTCCCGCAATGTCCCCCTATGTCCCGAAACCCGCAAGGGGCGTCCCATTTTTTTGTCAAATTATTACAGGCCATTTGCCACAACACTCAACCCTGTATTCAAGGCGGATTTATTGGCGTTAAGGGCAAACATGCAAACCATGGAAGCAAAACTTGAGGCAAAGGTTGAAAAGGTTGGATTAGAACTCATGGGAAAAATCCTAAATTTTCTTTTTTCCCCTTATACTCGTTAATCAAAACGTCCTTGAGTTTTTGTTAAGGGTTTTGGAAGTGATAAAGTAAATTTTGCTGTCTTTTAAATTCGGTTTATTTGTGCTAAAATTCTTTTCATGCGAATTGCATTTTTAAAAGTGGGAGAGTATGAGGGCGTACTAAGACATTTTAAAGCCTTTGCGGGTAGGTTCAGAGAGAGGGGTGCGGAGGTTTTGGAGTTGGACATTGGGCAGGGGGACCTCAACGAAAGGGTAAAGGAGCTTATGGAATTTGGTCCTATGTTCTGCGTTGACCTGAACGCCAGCGGGGTTATAACCGTCAGCCAAGAGGATAAGAGGCTTGCCCTGTCGGACGCTATGGGCTTTGTGCATGTTTCCATCTTTGCGGACGAACCCCTTTTTAACTTTGCACCCCTTTTGGACATGAGAAACGCCAACAACTTTTTGCCTGTGGTCTGTGACCTTAAATACGCAGACAGCTTGGCATTCCTTGGCATCAAACAGCCTCCCTCCTACATAACGCCCTTTT
>Ga0079996_108299_pt1 | contig 16228 bp, 19 predicted proteins | sample PerSpoAPS_AMetaG_FD_69199 | JGI IMG/M metagenome (GOLD analysis project Ga0079996, IMG submission 69199) | Thermal spring microbial communities from Yellowstone National Park, Wyoming, USA - Perpetual Spouter A (PS_A) MetaG (SPADES assembly)... | ecosystem: Environmental > Aquatic > Thermal... | reverse complement strand
TTCGGCTACTTCGGCCTCACAGCCCCCATAGGGCTGGGCGGCTACGTGTATTACGTCGCCTGCTACACGCTCCACATGGCTTGTCCGCAACTCGGCGGCTTCGCCTAGACGCCGCCTGGCGTTAAACCTCTCTAGAGAGGGCCCTAGCTGAGGCCTTGCGTGTCTTGGGATTCTTCAAAATATATAAAGTGGCTTTTTAGATAGCCCATGCATCGGGATCGAGCTATCGGCGTTGGTCTTATGGCTGTGGGTGTGATTGGGATTTTGCTGTACGGCTGGCTTGTGTTTTTCTCGCCGTGGCAGGTCCTTATTCTCCAACTGACGGCGTTTGTGGCGGTGGCCGCCGTCTTGGGCATACTGGCCTGGGTGGGCTACGCGCTGGCCACCACACCCCCACCGAAGCCCATCGAGGAAATTGAAAAAGAGGTCCAGAAAGCCTTGGAAGAAATTGAAAAACAGCTGAAGGAGGAGGCGCAGACCACCTCGTAGGTTTCGACAAGGCAATTTCTAGGTACCTCTTCTTTACCTCTTGTATATCCTGGGGGATGTCTATGTCCATGGGGCAGACCTCTTTGCAGTTTCCCGCGTGGACGCACTTCAGCGCGTGGGGGCCAGCCGCCTCTATTCCCCTCGTCACGGCCCAGTCTCAATAGCCACGTTGTTATTACCCAGGACCACCACCTTCTCTCTGCCCATGATCTTCGCCGGGATCTCCACGGCGTCTTCCCCCTTCCTGGCAGGTTGCAACGGCCTCCGATCCTCTCAATGGATTTTCTGATTTAGTGGTCTATGTTCTTGATTACCTCCTCCTTCCCTTCTTCACCTCGCGGGCTAGCAACTGAATGTAGGGGTACTTTGCTAGGGTCTCGTATGTCTTAGGTACGCTGTGTGAGGCAACTCTCTCGATGGCGATTTCCCGGCTCATGGCTCCACTACCTCAGCTGTATCCCTAGCCTCTGCTGTTCCGGTCCGCGAGAGGTTTGCCAAGCAGATTCCCTGTTTAATAATAGGTTATTATCTTGTCGGTTTGGGCAGGCCGCTTCATTGCCGAGTGTGCTAGGGGGGTTTAGAGGTAGTTGAGGGGTGTGACTCGGGGGGTTTCTGAGTGGTTGCGCATGGCTCTACGTGGACTGACACATCGCCGCCGAGCTCCTCTTTGACTGATTTCTCCACCTTGTCGGCGATTTCGTGTGCCTCCCTTATGGTGAGGTTCTCGTCCACGGTTATTGTCACTTCGGCGTGGTATATGCCCCCGGATTTCCTAACCTTTACCGCCTTCACGGTGCGGACGCCGGATACCTCTTGGGCCCTCCTTCTCGTCTTCTCGACGACGTCGGGAGGCGCGTAGTCCAACAGCTCCGACACGGAGGACTTAAGGAGGTTTAGGCTCAGCCTCACGAAGTAGACGGTTATCGCGGCGGCGAGGGCCACGTCCAGCGCGGGGCCCCACCGCACAAACGCCTCCGGGGCGTACAAAGACGCCGCCGCGCCGGCTACTAGCATCGCCAGTATTGCTGAGGAGGAGGCGAAGTCTGAGGCGAAGTGGATGGCGTCGGCCTCCAGCGCCCTGGAGACCCCCTTGAAGCGTTGGAGGAACACAACTCTGTTGAGGTCTATGAATATCGCCGCCGCCATTATGGCTATGCCTATCAAAGTAGGCGTGTAGGGCTCCCAGTGGATCATTTTCATGGCGGCCTCGTAGGCTACGAAGGCGGCTGACGCCAACACGGCCAGCGACCCGCCGACGCCGCCTAGGGCCTCCGCCTTGTGGTGGCCGTAGGGGTGCTCCTCATCCGGCGGCTTCAGACTTGCCTTTACGGCGAGGTACGTTATGGTGACGGCGAGGAGGTCGACGGCTGAGTGCACGGCGTCGGCGAGGATGGCCACGGAAGAGCTCTGGGTCCAGGCCAACAGCTTGAGCGTGGTAACCGCCAGGCCTGCGAGGAGCGAGGTTAGGGCGGCTCTCAGCTTGTCCATCACCGCCTCGCGAGGCATCTCTCGGCGGCTGCCCTCAGCTCCTTGGCCAGCTGGGGGTTTTTCATGAGGGCTGTCCCCACGAGGATCCCCCTGGCGTAGAGGAGGCATGCCTTCTCCGCCTCTTCCGGCTTCGAGATCCCGCTTTCAATGATGAACTCCACGTCACCCCTCAGCGCCCTGGCTATCTCGAAGGCTTTCTGAAGGTTCACCTCCAGGGTGCGGAGGTTCCTCGCGTTTAAGCCGATGACGACTCGGCCGCCCCAAGTGGCCACCTCCTTGGCGTCTTGTACGTTGTCCACCTCGACGACGGGGGTGAGGCCCAGCCTCTCGGCGTGTTCCGCCAGCTCCATGGCCTTCTCCCGTTCCACAAGCCTGTATATTATCAAGACGGCGTCTGCGCCGTAGCCGTAGGCCATCTCCACCTGTCTTTTGTCTATTACGAAGTCTTTCATGAGCACGGGCTTGAAGGCCTTGGCCATGGGGATGAAGCGGTAATCGCCGAGGAACCAGAAGGGCTCCGTCAACACTGAGTAGGCCGCGGCGGAGTTCTGTAGCTCTGCGAAGTAGGCCCAGGGGGGTAGGTCGAGCCTCACGACGCCGCTGGGTGAGGCCCGTTTGTACTCGGCGATTATGCCGAACTCGCCGAGCGCCTTTACGAAGTCGACCAGCGGCGCCGTGCGAGCGGGCGGCTGAGGCTCCGTGGCTAGGCGTAGCTCCACGGACCTCTTGACGGCGGTTAGGAAGTCCACGAATTCGACAAATGCCTGCTTTATATTTTTAAATGCGCCTCGTCTAGACGCCATGCTCGCCCTGTTTATAGCATGGGGATACGGGGTGGCACTCTACCTTTTCTATCTGTTGCTTCTGCGGCTGTGGAGAGAGAGGGCAGACGCAGTTCTCGTGGGCCTCTTCTTCGGTAGCTTGACGGCGGCGCAGTTCATCGCGAATAAGCTCGTGGACTACGGAGTCGGCGTCGCGCCGGCGGGCACCGTCATATTTATGACAAACGTGGCTGTGCTGGACGCCATGGCGATATACTTCGGGAGGCGGTTCGCCCTCCGCGCCGTGAGGCTGGGCTTCTTCTTTCAAGCCGCTGTGGCGTTTGCGGCGTGGAGCGCCTCCACCCTTCCACCCCCGGCCTGGTTCGCCGACAGAGCCGCCGTTGTGGATTCCGTCATAGCCCCCTCGGCGAGGATCGCCGTGGCCTCGCTTACTGCCTACCTCGTGTCTTCTACTGTAGACGTCTACATAGTCACCAAGTGGCCTCGTCTACATGTCTTGATAAGGGCCTACAGCTCCTCCTTGGTGGCCCAGGTGGTTGATACTGCGGTGTTTATCTCGCTGGCCTTTGGGCCTGAGCTTCAGATTATCTGGGGCCAGATTCTTGTGAAGTGGCTTCAGATCCCGCTGGAGGCCTTGCTTATATATGGGGCGAGGAGATACGTCGCGGCGTTAACCAACAAAAGCACTTAGAAGGCCTCCGGCTACCGCCAGGGCCCCAACCACGAAGTTGACCAAGACCACGTGTCTGCTCTTTGCAAACGCCAGCAGAGCCTTTATTGTGACTAGACTCGCAACGACGCCTATGGCGAAGGCGGCCAGCGCCTCCGATGTGGCCACGGCGGCTCCTTCGGAGAGGTATGCCAGGGCAGTGGCGCCGAGCCCCGCCGCGGGGACCAGCACGAAGGAAGCCTTGAAGGCCTCGTCGGGCCTGTAGCCGAGCAGGAGGAGGGTTGTGGTGGTCAAGCCCGACCTGCTGAGCCCGGGGAGGACAGACAGCGCCTGGGCCAGCCCCACCAACGCCATGTGGCCCAGCGTCATGTCGCCGAAGGACTTGAGACCTGCGGCAGACCTCGCCCCCTGGAGCAGAACTGCGTTGAGGATGACGGCGGCTCCCAGCGCCGCCATGAGCCACCCGGCCCCCGCGCCGACGAGGAGCCACCTCTTCGCCGCGTAATACAGCGGGATCCCGACCAGTGCCGTGACCGCGGTGGTCACCACGACGTAGGTCAGCCATCTCCTTCCCTCCTTGTCGCCGAGGAGGCCTCTCAAGATCTTTAGATATACCCACCTGAAGTAGATCAACGCCGCCAGGGTTGAAGCCGCCTCCAAGAAGAGGCCCAAGGAGTAGGCAAGCTGTGGGGATGCTCCCAGCAGCATCTGCGAGACCAGCATTATCTGCGTCTTGCTACTTATGGGGAGCCATTCGGCCACTCCTTGCACCACGCCCAGCACCAACGCCGTCGTGAAGTCCATGGGGAACTGTTTTAACCCCTCTATAAAATCTTCGGCCGTGTTTTCCGTAGTCACCAACTGTACGGGCGAGAAGCTCGGCGTGGCCGCCCCCGCGAGGTTGCTGTACCGGGGCCCCTCGGTTCAGCGCGTGGCGAGGGCCGTAGACGAGGTTAGAGCGCATGGCGTGCCTGTATCGCTCTATGTCATATCCGCGAAATATGGGCTGGTCCACGAGGAGCAGGTGCTGGAGCCCTACGACGAGACTCTCAGCGGTTTACCGCCTGAGGAGATAAAGAGGTGGGCACGGCGGGTCGGCGTTGTGGAGGGCGTCGAGAGGATGGCGAGGAGCTCCACGGTCATCCTCGTCGCCTCCAAGCCGTATTACACCGCCGTGGAGGAGGTGGTCTGCCGATACGGCCTCTACGTCCTCTCGCCGTATAAGGCGTGTGGACGCTGGATAAAGACTGGAAACTTCGACAAACACCTGGCGCTTAAGAAGCTCCTATTAGAACTATGGAAATAACGCCACAAGGCGTAAACATCGGCAAAGGGTGTGCCCCACATCTACACCATCGGCGGCTCATCACATTCAGAAAACCACCAGCCTGTATCATACCGCCGGGGCCTCTCCGTGGGGTTGTCCACTCGCCACCCCAACCCCCGGTTCCCAGCCAGGTGGTGTGGGCACAAGAAACTTTTGCAAGAAGGCGTCTAGCATTTCAATACGTCGTTGTGTACGTCCCCTCTATGCTCCAGCTCTATTTCCGCCGACATCCGCGTCTTCTCTTTGACGATCCGAATCAGCTTCTCTGAAGCATCGGCCGTCTCCTCTGCGGAGGCGCTTTGGAGGACCTCGCCAGTGGAGACCTCCTGGAGGACGGGGCCGGCGGCGTCAGCCGCCGTAACCAATGCCGTCTCTAGCTCGTCTACGCCGACCAGCGGCCGTATGCTTATGTGTTTCGGCGAGGAGATGAGCTTCGGCGCAGGATACCCTCCTCATCTCTCAGGCCGGGTTCTTGTCCTCACCAAGTCGTCACTACGTCTGTCTATTAAGCTCTTTGTAGAGGGCGGCGAGGAGCTCCCGCCCCCTCGCAAGCGCCCCCTCCAAGTCTCCGCTCTTGACGAGAGACGTGAAGACCCCGTCTTCGGCCAGTTGCTGGTAGAAGCGGAGCCTCTGCTTGGCGTCCGGGATCCAAGCCTTGGCCTCCTTCTTAAGCATGCTGTATACCTCATAGAAGGCGGGTATCCAACTCCTCTTGATGCACTCCTCGATTACATCTAGGGAGAGCCTCGCCGGCGTCCCCGCGGCGCCTTCACTGGTCACCGCAATCCTCAGACCTGCGACCTCCCTCTCGTAGGGCACCACCACGTGGGTGCGGGAGGCGTCTGTGGCGTCGTTTACCAGCTTCCCCATGCCGTCGGCGAGTTTATACAGCCTTTCCGCCAGCTCCACGTCGCTGACGGCTATCACCACCACGTCGGCCCACTGGATGTCCGGCGAGGGGTCGTACACGCGCAGATCCACGCGCTTGATCTCGACCCCCAGCGTCCCCAGCTCGGGCGACACCTCCCTAGCCACCACCCTCACCTCGGCCCCAGCGGAGCGGAAAAACCTCGCCCTCCGGGTCCCAACGGAGCCGCCGCCGAAAACTAAAACCCTGAGGCGGGAGGCCTCGACCCACAGGGGGATTCGCATAACCCCACACACCGCCTACTTTATAAAACTGCCCCCCAGAGCCTGCCCTTAAGAAGTTTATATTGAGCAGTATATTACGTGAGGGGCGCGGTACTCGTCGAAGAGGTCCTGCTGTTGCTGGTGGCTGTGGCGCTCATAAGCGCGTTTGCGCTCACTGTAACGGGCGTGGTTCAGGGCGCGGTTAATCAGATACTGGGCTTCAAAAACTCCACCAACAACATACTGGACCAGCTAGTATCTGCTGTGCGTCAGTTAATAGGGATATAGTAAACCCTACTTTTTTCTCAGATATCTCCAAGCCGTCTTCACAGAGCTTTCTATCGTGGCCTCTTCCGCAACTATGTGCGGTACTGCGAGTTCCGCTAGTTTTTTCGACGTGATGGCGCCTATGGCCACCACGAGCTTGTCTGAGAGGTCTAGGTGCCTCGCCACGGCCTCGGCCGCGGCGGAGCTGGTGAGGACCACGGCGCGGGCGCCTGCGGCAATCTGCGCGGCCTCGCGGAGCTTCGCCTCGTCGATTACGACGTCGTATACTGGGACCTCAACCACGTCGGGGATGAGGCTTTTCAACACGTCATTGCCGGAGCTTGAGCGAAGCACTATAGTCCTCCCCGGCGCCAGCGCTTTGATGAGCTGGGCCACGCCGTAGCTGGTATACTCGCGGGGCACCACGCAACCACCCACCGCAGCCGCAGTGGAGGGGCCTACGCAGATGACACATTTGAACCGCTTCGCCACCTCTCTCACGTTGACCGCTTGCGCAACGGCGGGGCTCATCACCACCAGGTAGTCGCCGTCGGGCACCGCCACTCCTCGCCGCGGCACGACCCCGCCTATTGATACGCAGAGGGCGTCGCCGGGGCAGGGCCCCTCCTTAATCCTCACAACGACAACCTCCGCGCCGCCTCCCATAGCCTCACCCCCCGCTCCACCACTTTGCCCACCACAATTATGCTTGGGTTAGGCACTGAATATAAATTGGCGAGGGTCGTCATGGAGAACTCCTCATCGATGAAGTACGCAGATTTCACCACAGCCACAGGCGTATCCCCCGGAAGGCCTCCTTCCATGAGCTCTCTGGCTATCTCGCCCGCCGCGGAGGCGCCCATGTAAATAATAATCGTGTCAACGGCGCCTGCCAGCCTCCTGAAGTCCACCTGCCGCGCCCCCTTCCTGGGGTCCTCCCGCCCCGTCGCCAAAACCACCGAGCTGGCGACGCCCCTAACCACAGGCGGGATGAAGTATTTCGCGGGCGCCGCCAAGCCGCTGGTGATGCCCGGCACAAACTCGCAGGGGACGCCCCGCGAGACCAGGAACTCGCACTCCTCGAAGCCCCTTCCGAAGACAAGGGGGTCGCCGCCGTGAAGCCGAACCACGAGGTCGTACCGCTTGGCGTAGCTGAATAGCAACTCGTTGATCTCCTCCTGGCTCGGCCCCACTCCCCCCGGCCTCTTCCCCACGTCGATCACAAGCGCGCCCGGCTTAACCCGCCTCAGAAGCTCAGCAGACACAAGCCGGTCATGCAACACCACATCGGCAGACCCAAGAAGCCTAAGGCCCTTGACTGTGATCAGCTCGGGATCCCCCGGCCCGGCGCCTACGATATAGACGCGGCCCACAGGAGGTATTTGTAATAAATATATGAGTTCTCGCCTCCATGGTCTTCGAAAGAGCGAAGTTGCTCTTCCCCGGCGGTGTTAACTCGCCGGCGCGGGCGCTCAAGCACCTACCTGCTCCCTTGGTTGCCAAGGGCGCCTCGGGGCCGTACCTATACACAGATCGCGGCAACCTCGTCGACTACTGCTTGGCCTTCGGCGCCGTAATCCTAGGCCACGCCCACCCCAAGGTGAAGAAGGCAGTGGAGAGGCAACTGGAGAGGGGGTGGATATACGCCCTTTTGACGGAGGAGGAGGTGGCGTACGCCGAGAAGATAAGAAGCCACGTCTCCTCCGTGGAGAAGATGCGCATCGTCAACAGCGGCACGGAGGCCACCATGAACGCCATAAGGCTGGCCCGCGGATACACCAAACGCGACGTCGTAATAAAGTTCGACGGCAACTTCCACGGCTCCCACGACTACGTCCTAGTCAAAGCTGGGTCGGGCGCCGCCACCTGGGGCGTCCCCACCAGCGCCGGCGTGCCGCAAGACGTCATCAAGCTCACCGCTGTGGTGCCGTATAACGATGTCGACGCCTTCGTAAAGGCGGCGAGGGAAGTCGGCAACCGCCTAGCCGCCGTGATCGCGGAGCCGATTGCAGGCAACTACGGCTTGATAATACCAGATAGGGAGTTCATCAAAGCGCTTAGAGAGGAGACAGAGAGGGTGGGCGCGCTCCTCATCTTCGACGAGGTAATAACGGGGTTCAGGGTTGGGCTCTCGGGCGCCCAGGGCTACTTCGGCGCGAAGCCGGACCTCACCACCATGGGCAAGGTGGTCGGCGGCGGCTTCCCCATCGGCATCTTCGGCGGCAGGACAGACGTCATGGATCTCGTGGCTCCCAGCGGCCCCGTCTACAACGCCGGCACCTACAACGCCCACCCAGTCTCCGTGGCGGCGGGCCTCGCCGTGTTGACCGAGCTCGAGACAGGTGAGCCCTACCGCGTGGCAGACGAGGCGGCCCAGCGGCTGGCCGAGGCCGTGGAAGACGCCGCGGGCCGGGTCGGCTTCGACGTGGTGGTTAAGCAGATAGCCTCCATGTTCCAGTTCTACTTCAAGAAAGGCGACGTAAAGACGCCGCAAGACGTAAGAGAGAGCGACGAGAAGCTCTACCTAAAGCTACACGAAATAGCCCTTAGACACGGCGTCTACCTGGCGCCGTCGCAGTACGAGGTAAACTTCACCTCGGCCGCCCACACCCGCGAGGTGGTGGAACAGACGTCAGCCGCGTTGGAAGAGGCGTTCAAACAATTAAAAAGAGAAGTCGGGAGATAGATGTGAAAAACGTAAAGGAGCTCATCGCCAGGTTCCACACGGCGCCTCTCCTCGTCTTTTGGGAATCCACAAAGGCCTGCCCCCTGGCCTGCAAACACTGCAGGGCAGACGCCATCTTGAAGCCCCTCCCCGGCGAGCTCACCACCGCCGAGGGGAAGCGCCTAATAGACCAGGTGGCGGATTTCGGCGACCCCAAGCCGTTGCTCATAATAACCGGCGGAGACCCCCTCATGCGGAGAGACCTCTGGGAGCTCGTGGACTACGCCAACGCCGCGGGGGTCCCAGTTTCGCTGGCGCCCGCGGTCTCCCCCAACCTAGACGAAGAGACGCTTAAGGAAATAAAGGCGCACGGCGTCAAGTCCATCTCCATCAGCCTAGACGGGGCACGGCCCGAGACGCACGACGAGCTCAGAGGCATCCCCGGCAGCTTCCACGACACGGTAAAGGCCATCAAGGCGGCGGTAGACCTCGGCGTCTCCGTCCAAGTCAACACGGTGGTCTGGCGTAAGTCGCTCCCGGAGCTTCCCGAGGTCGCGAAGTTGCTGACAGACCTCGGCGTGAAGGTGTGGGAGGTCTTCTTCCTAATCGTGACTGGCAGGGCCAAAGAGGAGCTGGACATAACGCCGGAGCAGCACGAAGCAGCCGTACAGTTCCTAGTGGATGTAAGCACCTACGGCATGCAGATCCGCACCGTGGAGGCCCCCTTCTACAGAAGGGCAAAACTAGAACGCCTCGAAGGCAAGACCTACGACCACCCCCTCTACCGCGACCTGACGGAGAGGCTCCACAAGCTGTTGGGACCGCCGACTAGGGGCGTAGATCCAACCATCGTGCCGACTAGAGACGGCTTCGGCATAATCTTCGTGGCGTACGACGGCACTGTGCATCCAAGCGGCTTCCTCCCCTACCCCCTCGGCAACGTGAGGAGACAAAGCCTAGTCCAGATCTACCGCGACCACCCACTTCTGCAGAAGATGAGGAGGGGGGAGTTCGGCGGCAGATGCGGCGTCTGCAGATACAAAGACGTGTGTGGCGGCTCCCGCGCCAGGGCCTACGCCTACTTCAAAGACCCGCTGGCTGAGGACCCGGCATGCATCTACCAGCCGTGATCCTCCTCTTCCACGGCTCCCGCGACCACCAGCACAACGAGCAGGCCAAAGCCCTAGCCGAGGCCGTCGGCGCGGGCTACGCCTTCTTGGAGACGGAGCCCAGATTCGCCGGCGAGGGGCTGGCCATACCCATGTTCATTGCAGACGGCGAAGACTACCGCAAGGCCTTGGCGGCGGCCACGGTCAAGTCGCCTCCCCTGCTTAAGTGGCCCGGCTTCGTTGACTATCTGCGGAGCCTCGGTGCCCAGCTGTACATCTTACACGGCCCCGACACAACCGGCGAGGTAAAAGCCACAGGCATACCAGCCGCCTTCCTCTACGGCGAACCCAACGTGGACACGGCGCCGTGTGTAGAAGTCGCGGCGCCCGTCGTGCTCACCCGCGGCTACATTTACAAGAAGATCCAGGAGAGATATGGCAGATGCAAGGCCAAGCTCCTCCCCCCACTGGCGGAGCAACCGGAGTTCATAAAATACCTGCGGGAAACCATCCCAAAAATCCTCAAATACCACTACCCCTATCGCTGAATTTACGGCGTTACAAATAATTGAAAGCCTAACCTTTGGGGCGGGGGATGTGGTTCGTTAAAGTTTTTAGGGGTGGTGGGGACATGGAAAAGGTGAGGAGAGCTATTGCTGCAGAGCTTGAGCGCCCGTCGCCTGAGCTATACGCCGTGGAGGAGCCGTACCGCCGCATCGTGGAGGAAGTCGCGGCATACGTCGCAGAGAGGGGGAGGCTGGAAAAGGAAAGGTACAACGAATTGTACCGAAGATTTAGAGAGCAGTACCCCCTGCCCTCCCAGCTGACCCAGCAGGCGATGAACCAAGGCGTAGAGATCGGCAAGTCGTTTCTAGAGGCAAAGAGAGACGGCCGCGTCTACAAACCCCGTCCAGAGGTGGGGCGGGTTTCGATAAGATTCGCTAAAGACAGCTGGAACTACAAGAAAGCCATCAGCTCCGTGGCCCCCGTTAGGCTGGGGCTGTCTCTCCCCGGCGGGAGGAGAGAGATTTGGATAAAGCCGCATAGGAGGTTCTGGCTCTACTGGTGGAGAGCCTTGCGCAGAGAGAACGAGCTGGCGTCCACGTTGATTCTGAAACGGAGACGGAATAAGTATGCGGTATTTGTATTCGACCTAGCGCCCAAGAAAGAAACGCCAGCAGAGGTCGTCGCCTTCGATGTAAATGAAAACTCGGTAGCAGTCGCCAGGTTGAGCCTCTTGGCGACTGTGGACAGAGTTGCCACCTGGAACAGACAGTACATAAACCCTGTCCTATACTCGATAAGGACGGACTTCGGCAGACTCGCCAGGAGGTACGAAGCCGTCAGAAACGCAAAGCTGGAGGAACTGAAGCAGAAGTACCCATACGCGGGTAGAGACGAGGAGGAGAGGAGACAAAACACAGATACAAGAGAATACAAGAAATTCGCAAGGAGGCTTAGGGAGAGGAGGCGGAAGGGGGGCCGGGTGAGGCAGGTCGCCCGCGAGGTGGCGAAAAGCCCCGCCTTAATTATAACGGAGGAGCTTGGCAAAAACCCACAAGAGGAAATGATCGGCCTTGAGGAGAAAAGGGTGAAGAAAAGAGAGCTGAGACACCGCGTCAAGCAGACGCCGTTTAGAAAGATCTTGAGGGCGGTAGAGGATAAGGCGGCGGAGGGCGGCTCCGTGGTTTTCTACGTCTCCAGCTTTAGAAATAGCAAGGTGTGTCCCATTCACTTCACGCTCTTGAGGGACAACGGCAGTTGGCATGTACTGCACTGCCCCCACGGCCACGCCGTAGATAGAGATGTGGCGGCCGTCCTTAACATGCTGTGGAAAACCACCCCCACTGGGTGGGTGAAAGACGTTTGGTGGGATGTGAAAGAGGCGAGAAAGAGGCTGAAAAAAGGGATCGTGCCGAGGGAAGTTGTGAAGAAGGCGAATCCCATCATTCCGCGGCCCGTTGTACACGCCGTCTGGACCTCGCTCATGGCGCTGAAGGTCAGCCCCCAGTGGCCCGCGGTGCTGGCCCGGGCCGCACCCATGACCCCCGCCAGAGGGGCCTATGAAGACGGGACGAGGGCACCTCCCCACGGGGCACCCGCCCCCGGGGAGGAGGTCAGTGGATTTCTATTCCGTTTACTACCAGAGGACCTGTTTCTTTCACTTGGCCTATTATCTTGGGGTTGAAGGGCTCTAAGAGGGCCAGGGCGTGTTCTACGTTGTTTTTGTCAGTGTATACGACCATGCCTATTCCCATGTTGAAGACCCGGTACGCCTCTGCGGCGTCTACGCCGCGTTTAACCACTTCTTTGAATATGCAAGGCACTTCGAAGTTTAGCTCTGCGCCTCTGTCGCCGAGCGCCTTTTTCAGCTTCTTGTAGGCGCCGCCTGTTATGTGGACCGCGCCTGCCACTGCGCCGTTTTTCATGGCCTCGAGGACGCGGCTGTAGTCGGCTACCTCGGCGAGGAGCAGGTCGGCGGCGCGGGCTCCGCAGATCTCCTCCCCTGGCTTGAAGAGTCGGCGGAGCAGGCTGTAGCCGTTGGCGTGGGGGCCCGTGGAGGGTAGCCCTATCAGCACGTCGCCCGGCTGCGGGGGGCGCGTCTTGGCGACACGGATAGCCAGCACGGTGCAGACCACGTCGATGCCGGACACCACGCCGGGGAGCACCGCCGTCTCGCCGCCTAGTAGTACGGCGCCCACCTCCTCCGCCTTCGACGCCACGCCCTCCACCAGCCTGGGCACCTTATCTAGATGCGCCGGCTCCACTGCGACGTAGTCCACAACAGCTATGGGCCTAAACCCGTCGCACACCACGTCGTTGACGTTGACCGTGACGCAGTCGCGCCCTGCCGTCTCCAGTCTGTCCAGCTCCAGAGCGAGTATGGCCTTGGTCCCGACGCCGTCTACGTGAAGCGCCGTCTCCACGCCGCCCACCTCCACCCACCCGGTGTAGAGGCCCCGGGCGCCCCCCAACCTCCGCGCCACTTCTCTATGTACAGCCCAGTGTTTATCTATGTCGACCCCCACGTCGCGGTACTTCATGCCCTCATGCAGAGGGTGCAGACGGTGAGCCCCAGCTCTTTAAACACCTCCTCCAGCTCCTCCCAGCTGAGGAAGGTGAGCCCGTCTAGCTCGAGGACGTGTTTTACGTCGTCGGGCGGCACGGCGTTGAATATCATGTGGCTGGCCGGCGGCATCTTGACGCCGTATGGGCACTGCCTCCTCAGCGGCGGCGCGACGACGGCGGCGTGGACCTCGAGGGCGCCTCCCTTCTCTCTGAGGAGTTTGGCGATCAGCCTTAGGGTAGTACCGCTGATGATGCTGTCGTCCACGAGGAGCACCTTCCTCCCCCTCACAGCCGACTCTATCACGTTGGCCTTCAGCTGAATCACGGCCATCCTCTCCCGTAGCTCGTCCAGAAGCGCGCTTCTGCCCCTAGCCGTGGCCACGAAGGCAGGTATATACGGCTTCCCCAACGCCGCGGCTATATGGGCCGCGTAGTAGCTACCGGTCTCCGGCACCCCCACCACCACGTCAGGGACGACTCCGATCTTGGCGGCGAGCCTCTCAGCGACCTTCGCCCTCACGGCGGCCACCTCCACTCCGTCTATCCTGCTGTCGGGCCTCGCCATGTATATAAACTCAAGGGCGCAGAGCGGCCCCCGCGGCCCCACTCCCCTGGCCTTTACAGAGAGCTCAGTTATCTCCACCTCCTCGCCAGACGCGAGGCTCCTCCGCACCTCGCCGCCGAGTATCTCCACGGCGGCGCTCTCCGTCGCCACTATGGCGAAGTCGAAGCCGTGGACCCCCACCGCGAGGTGCCAAAGCTGCGCGCTCCTCTTCGCCCTCAACACGCCGTCTCTGCCCAGCTCCACGTAGGTGTCGCCGAAGCCACATCTGACGCCCCCCGGAGATTCCGCACAGCAGTCGCCGTCCGGCGAGACGCAACCCACAGCGGCTACGCCTCTCAGCGACTTCTCCGCCTCACGCGCCAGGTCCACCTCTATCCTCCTCAAGCCGCCTCCGTCGTAGACGTAGGCCTCGGCGGAGTCGCCCCGGTTCGCCATGGCCTTAAGCCCGTAGAAAACCAAAGGCCACAGCTCGGCGGCGCCGCCGAAGCTGTAGATGCCGAGAAGACCCGCCGACATGTCACCTCTTGAGCCAATCCTTTAGGCTAAGCCACAGCTTAAGCCCGCCCGTCCCTCTTCTCGACACATCTCTGTCCACCGCCCGCTCGGGATGCGGCATGAGGCCCACGACGTTGCCTCTGGCGACTCCCGCCACATCGTCGAAGGAGCCGTTGGGGTTCTCCACGTATTTAACCACGGCAGAATAGGAGCCCGACGGCACGTAGCGGCCCTCCGCGTGGGCTATAGGCATGTAAACCACCTCCCCCGGCTCGTAGAGGTGCGTAAAGGGGGTCTTCACGTCGATGATTCTCACTCTTATCCACTTGGAAATGAAGCCCGGCGGCTCGTTCGGAGCCAGGGCGCCGGGAAGCAGGCCAGCCTCCGTCAATATCTGGAAGCCGTTACATATGCCCAACACCGGCACTCCCCTCTCCGCGTCTTCACGGACCCGCCTCACCGCGTCTGTCTGAGCGGCGATGACGCCGGCCCTTAGATAGTCGCCGTAGCTGAAGCCGCCTGCCAAAACCACGGCGTCGTACACGCCGCTCTTGTAGTCTCTATGCCACACAAGCTCCCCCCTCAGCCCCACCAACTCCAACGCCCTCAACACGTCGTAGTCGCCGTTGGTCCCGGGGAACTTCAGCACCGCGACTCTGTACATACCCTCACCACCTCGACCACGTGTACGTTGGGGTTCCCCAGCCTCAGATCCCACGCGAGCCTCACGGCCTTCTCCCTGGCCTCGTCCTCACTGGAGGCCTCCAGCGTCAAGACCAGACATTTGCCAGCCCTCACATCTACGTCGAGGCCGGCCCGGCTGAAGAGCTCCCTCTTTATGGTGTCGCCCTCGGGGTCTCTAACCCCGGGCTTATACGCTATGTTTAGATAGACCGAGAACTTCATAGCCTATACTCCCTAAGCCCCACGCCGGGCTCCCAGAGGAGCACCCTCCCGTCTAAGCCGCGTGCTCTCCTCCACCTGTAGACCAGCCTGGCCCTCTCTGCCTTCTCCCTCATGGCGGCCATGTACTCCGGCGACCCTATGTCCCTCCTGTAGAACAGCCCGTCGCCTTTCACAGCCGCCATACACCGCTCAGACCTGGCGTACGCCTCCTCCGGGGTGACGCCGTAGGCGAGAACCTCAAGCGCCCTAGACCCCAGGGTGACGTAGACGCCGCCGCCGCGCTCCTCCACCGCGGAGAAGAAGACCATGCACCCCTCCCTCTTGATCACGTCCCAGTCTACAGAAACGGCGCGCCCCTTTGCTAAGTCCCTTCTGTGGGGGTAGCCGAGGGGCGCCGCCGCCTTAACGACGGCATAGCCGTCTTTAAACGCGGGCTTGGCTTTGTGGAGCTTCCCGTCGGCTGTGAGGCTGAAGAGCTCGTAGACGTCTCCTTCGTAGAGGAACAGAGCGTTGAGGGCCTCCGGATCGCCGAGTCTGCTGTAGTACTCAATCACCACGGGGCCTCTCGCCGTGAGCATCATCTGGCCGCTTACGACGCCGACGTAGCGTTCCCCCACCTCCGTCTGAAGCGCCTTTACGGTGGCCTCCACCGCCTTCTTCGCCTCCTCCACCTCCCCCTCCTCGAGGAACGGCAGCGGCGAGACCGTGCCCATGCCTCCGCACTCCGGCCCGAGGCCGTACTCGAAGGCGTGGGGGTTGTCCTGCACAGGGGGGAAGAAGAAGAGGGTCTCCCCGTCGGTGAGCGCTTGGAGGGTGAACTCGACGCCCCGCACGGCCTCTTCCACGAGGACAGCCGTCTCGACGTCGTCGTAGTGGGACAGTTGCCTCAACACGTCCTCGGCCCCTCTCCTGTACATCTCGTCGAGCTCTAGATACTGCGCGTCTCCGTAGACGACCCTAACGCCTTTCCCTCCCGCCTGTCTAATCGGCTTTATGGCCACCGCGCCGAGGGCCTTGCTGAAGCCGTACGCCTCCTCTACGTTCTTAAACACGCCGTAGATAAGCCTCCCTGGGACTCCGTACTTCCACTGCAGAGACCTGGCGAAGTCCTTCCGCATCTCCACCACAGCCAACCTCCTCGACGCCCCCACCACCCTAAACCCCCTCTCCCGCAAGGCGTCGGCCACCCCGGCGAAAAGCGGCTCCTCCGGCCCAACCACCACTAGGTCGGGCGAAAACTCCTCTGCAGACTTGACTACAGTCGC
>Ga0079996_117817_pt1 | contig 16236 bp, 10 predicted proteins | sample PerSpoAPS_AMetaG_FD_69199 | JGI IMG/M metagenome (GOLD analysis project Ga0079996, IMG submission 69199) | Thermal spring microbial communities from Yellowstone National Park, Wyoming, USA - Perpetual Spouter A (PS_A) MetaG (SPADES assembly)... | ecosystem: Environmental > Aquatic > Thermal... | reverse complement strand
ATATTCTATTATTAAATCATTTCCATTAACATATAAACCCTTTATATTCTCATTCTTCCTCTCATATACCTCCCCTAATGTCCATAAATATATCACCCTTAAAAATTTATCCTCACTTAATATAACTAAAAAATCTTTATAAACATCATAATCCAAAACTCCATAATTAACCCTATGCTCCGTTCTGTATTTGTAGTCCTTCTCATCTTTTTCTTTTCTATATATTAAAAATGTCTTCTTATCCTCTAATAAGAATAATAACCACTCATTATTTAATCTAAAACTCTCTCTTTCACTTCTATTGGTTGGATATTTTAAATTCACCCTTAACTTCATAAACCAAGGAGAATTTTTTAAAATGTTTTTCTCATTCTTATTTAATTCATCTTTATAAAAGCTTCTTGAAAGCTCTTTGAAAAGAATTATAAAATTTATGTCTTTTTTGAGAAATTTCCTTAAATATGAAAAGTCATCTGATTTTAGTGTCCCTTTATTACTGAAAAATAGCTCCCTAAACTCTTTATATATTTGCTCATCTATCAGTTTCATAGCTACTCCTCCTTTCTTTTTTACCTTTTGAGCTTTCTTTCTTTTTCCTCCTTTTTAATTCCTCTAAATCCATCTCAACCCCAACATCCTTTAATTTTAATAATATATCATCTAAACTCGTATAACATCTATCATCATAAGGCGTTATTACTTTTATGTCGTTATTGCTATTTATTTCAAATGTCAAATTCCAATCACCTGATGGTGTCTCTGCTTTTACTATTATTTTTCCAAATTTATCACTTTCTAATTTCCTCTCTATATTAGTATAATTCATCTCTGCTAAAACTTCAATAATCCTTGAACTTGTCTCAACTTTTATTTCATAATTCTTTTTATTTTCTAAGGCATTATTTCTTAAAGTATTGTATAAATTCATTATTTCTTGCCTTTCTAATGAAATTTTTAAAGGCTCTATTGTTTCTAAATTTTTTAATTTGTTTAAAAGTTTTGAAATTTCAGAGCTGTTTGACCATTCAGTCAAAAATTTTAATTCTTCATCATTTATTACCTTCTTTATTTCATCTATTATCTTTCTTTTATACTCCTCTGCTTCCTTTTTGCTTTGTGAAATTGTTTTTAAAATTTTTGATGAAAATTCTTGATTTCTTGAAATTATACTTTCCTTATATAATTTTATAGTTGATAAAACCTTTCTTAAATGCTCTAATGTTTTTTGGTCATAAGAGCTAACTTTTATATTTTCAAATTCCTTTACTTTCTGCTCATTCTCAAATAAAAATTTCTTAAATTCCGTTATATTACTTTCTATATCTAAATTTGAAAATTTCCTTATTAGTTCTTTTGTGTTGTTATCTATATCACAAAGTTTATATCCTTCTTTTATAATGTCCTTTATTAAAAAAATTTCCTTTTCAATCAGCTTTAAAACTTGTCCTATCTCCGCTCTATAATTTATATAAACTCCATGCTTTGGACCGCTCATTTTAAAACCTCCTTTATATTTAACTTTAAAAACTCTTCAAAATTTAAATAATTATCTAAATCTGCTCCTAATAAAACATTTATGTAATTCGTAAAGTTTTTAGAGCCACAAACTTTATTGTCTTTTAATATAATAAAATCGTTATCCAAAACCCATATTTCAAATCCTTTAATTGCTTTATAATCTTCAAGAACTTCTCCTTTACTTATAACTCCTTTAAATCTAAAAACACCCTCCCTTATACTCCATTTCCTTATACTCTTATCCTCACAATATAAATACAAATCATCTTCATCAATTAAATACTTTAAAACCTTAATTGGATTTAAATCGTTAACCTTAATTGGACTTAAATCTTTAAAATTGTAAGTAGTAATTTCCCATATCTTAATTGTTTTATCAGCACTGCCACTTGCTAATAACTTTCCATCAGGACTAAATGAAACTGAAAAAACACTATCACTATGTCCTTCTAATGTTTTAATAAGATTCCAACTCCCTACTTCCCATATCTTAATGGTTTTATCTCTACTGCCACTTGCCAAGAACTTCCCATCAGGACTAAATGAAACTGCCCAAACTTCATTACTATGTCCTTCTAATGTTTTAATAAGATTCCAACTCCCTACTTCCCATATCTTAATTGTTTTATCAGGACTACCACTTGCTAAGAACTTCCCATCAGGACTAAATGAAACTGAAAGAACCCAATCACTATGTCCTTCTAATGTTTTAATAAGCTCCCAACTCCCTACTTCCCATATCTTAATGGTTTTATCAGAACTACCACTTACTAAGAACTTCCCATCAGGACTAAATGAAACTGAATAAACATAATCACTATGTCCTTCTAATGTTTTAATAAGCTTCCAACTCCCTACTTCCCATATCTTAATGGTTTTATCAGGACTACCACTTGCTAATAACTTTCCATCAGGACTAAATGAAACTGAATAAACACTATCACTATGTCCTTCTAATGTTTTAATAAGCTTCCAACTCCCTACCTCCCATATCTTAATGGTTTTATCTCTACTGCCGCTTGCCAAGAACTTCCCATCAGGACTAAATGAAAATGAATAAACACTACCGCCATGTCCTTCTAATGTTTTAATAAGCTCAAAAGCTACTGGTTTATTAACAAGAATTTTTCTCTCTTCTTTACCCTTCATAATGTCCTTAAAATCAACCTCACCACTCTCTAAAATTTCTGCCTTTTGACAAATACCCTCATACTCTATTATTAAATCATTTCCATTAACATATAAACCCTTTATATTCTCATTCTTCCTCTCATATACCTCCCCTAATGTCCATAAATATATCACTCTTAAAAATTTATCCTCACTTAATATAACTAAAAAATCTTTATAAACATCATAATCCAAAACTCCATAATTAACCCTATGCTCCGTTCTGTATTTGTAGTCCTTCTCATCTTTTTCTTTTCTATATATTAAAAATGTCTTCTTATCCTCTAATAAGAATAATAACCACTCATTATTTAATCTAAAACTCTCTCTTTCACTTCTATTGGTTGGATATTTTAAATTCACCCTTAACTTCATAAACCAAGGAGAATTTTCTAAAATTGCTCTCTTTTGATTATCTAAATACTCATTTTCCTTATAATAATCACTTGAAATTTCTTTGAATAATTGTAAAAAAATTATTTCATCTTCATATCTTTGCCTAAAACAATAAAAATCCATATATGACAACTTTCCCCACTTCTTAAAAAACAACTCATAAAAATTTTTCCTAACTTCAGGGAAGGCTTTCATTTTTTATACCTCCACTTTTTTAAATAGTTTTCTATATATAAAAAGCTTTTGCCTTCAAGCTCTGAAATATCACCATCAAAATTAGGATAGTACTTATTTATATAACTTTTGATTGTCTCACGATCTGTCCAAATTCTTATTTCTTCAAATCCTAAATTCTTCAAAAATTCCATTATTTTATTACTTCTCAATTCCACTATAACTATTAAATTTTCATAATTTTCAAACTTTTCAATCTCCTCAATTAAATCTAAATTACTTTCATTTATAAGCAAAATGATGTTTTCTTTAATGTTTTTTATAATTTCAATACTTGAAGGTATCTCATAAATTATAATGCCTTTAATCTCACCTGAAAAAGCTTTTATAAATGTTGTTTTACCTGATTTTACATCACCAATTATAACAAATTTCCTAATTCCTAAATTTAATAAATCTAAAATTTCCTTCTTTTGCTTTTCAAAACCTACAATTTTTGAAAAATTTAATTCTGATATTTCTATATCACTTACAGATTTCCTTAACTTTTCTAATATCACCTCTCTTAAAAATTCCTCCTTATTTACTTTATTACCAAGTGCTTTTAGTTTATTTCCTATATTCCTAATATCCCTACCTGAAAAACCCTCAAAATAGTTATAATATTCCTCCCATTCTTCCCCTAAGTAATCTGATACAATTTGCTTTAATTCTTCACCTCTTGGTAATGGAATTTCTATTTCTCTAAATCTACTCCTTATAGCAGAATCCAATAAATGGAGATTATTAGTAGAAACAACTATAAAAATTTCTTTATCTTCTTTAAGCCCATCTACATTAGCAAGAAATTCATTAACAATTTCATTTGTATAGCTATCTGACCTATTAGCATCTCTTTTACATAAAATTGCATCTGCTTCATCTACGAGCAATAAAGCAGGTTTATTATTTCTCAATTTTTCAAAAATTCTTCGTGTATTTTGAACTGATTGACCTATAAACTCTCCTTTAAAATCCGATGCGGAAGCTTTCATAAAATAAAATTCAAACTCATTTGCTAATGCCCTTGCTATCGTTGTCTTACCTGTTCCAGGTGGTCCATATAAAATTATGCCATTTACTAATAACTTACCATCCCTAAAATTACTAAAAATTAGCCTAATTTCATCTTTTATTTTTTTGTCAATTCTAATTTTATCTAATGTCCATTCCTCTTCCTCTTTTTCATCAGTTGAAAGTAGTAAAATTTCCCTTTCCTTTATATTACTAATTTTTGATTCAAAATCATTTTTTATATTTCTCAAAAGCTTTTCCTTTTCAAAATATAACTTTTTTGCTGTTCCAATAGGAAAGTATAGTCTTTTATTATAATTTTTTGCTAAATTATTTAAAGTGATAGCAATTTCAATAATTGAAGGCTCGGAAACATTTATGGCATCATTAATGGTAATACCAAAATCCTCTAATTTTCCTAATTGATTTTCTCTAATAATGATAAAATAATAATTCCTTGTTTTTTTCCAATTTAAAATTGTTTCCTTGAAAATTAAAGCCAAATTTTCACTATTAAACCCTCTATGAATTTCACAAATACTTTCAAAATCATCAAAAATCACACATACATTTTCATTCTTAAACAAATAATCATTAAGCTGTTTTAAATAATTTATGAAAGATTGTAAATCATTAAAACTTTCTTCACTTAAATTTTTTGTAAATGTGCTATATTGACCTAAATCGTCTTTTATATTTATTTTCCTTGAAAAATCCAAATCTGTTTTTAACTTAATTTTATAGCCTTCCTTATAAATCTCAACAAAATACCTCACTTTATCCCAAATCATTCCCTTAATACTTTCCCTTATTTCAAGCAATTCATCATTTGTAAGAAATAAATCTGACATAAATTGATTGTCTCCATATAAGAAAATAACATTCTTTCCATTCTTCAAAAACTCCTCAACTCTTTTAAAAAACCTATGAACCATAACTTCAACCTCCCATAATTTCCCTTAATTGCTTAGAGCTTAATTCATCTTCATTCCCATTCTGATCTATAAACACGACTTTAAATTCCCTATCATTTGTAATTTTAAATTTTAAATTCTCAACTTTCTTATTCTTTACCTTTTCATATTTTTGAATAACAATAGGTATTTCTTTCTTTTCATTTGGAGTTTCAATAGAAATATAGAAAACTTTATCTAATTCTACTTCCAAAGGCTTTTGATTTATTTTAAAATTCTTCAAATACTTTTCAACAGGTAATGTTTCATCTTTATTAAAAAGCAAAATTTCATATTTACCATGACCCTTACTTTCAAAATTACATTTTTTATCATTATAATAAACTTCTTTTATTCCGATTGAGCTTTCCAAAACTAAATAAACATTAACTTGAACATTTACAATCGTTTTAAATTTTCCTGAGCTTTCCATAGCACAACCAAAAGAAACACTCGCATCCTTTATAAAATCTTTATCTTTATAATAACTATCATTTTTATGAGGTAAAATTTCTTTTTTCCCAAAAATTTCTTCTACAAGCTTTTTAAATATGTAAAATCTACCAAATCCACCTGTAATCAATATATAATCAAATTCAAAATTTTTATATTCTTCAAGACAATTTCTCAATTCTTTAATCCAGTCAGATAAAAATTCTTCAAATTCTTCTCTTTTTATTGTTATTTTAGTTCCTTTCTCTCTTCTGAAATCACAAGAATTATGCCCTTCACCGAACCAATAACTTGCCCTAAATTTTAACATTTCTGCCTCATACAAACTACTAAGCTCATATCTTTCTTTTATTATTTTATCAATTTCTATTCCACCTCTATTATAAAATTTTTCACTCCCTTCTACATATTCAACCCCTTTTTCAAAAACATTTACTATTAGCATATCAATTGTTCCTGCACCTGCATCTATTACAAGCACTTTTTTATTTAAATGTTTAATTTCACCTGAAACATGATAAAGTGCTGATGCGTAAGGCTCACGAACAATTACACTATCATTTACTTCAAAACCTGCCTTTCTTAAAATTTCTTTATAAATCTCATTTTCTTCCCTTCCTACAAACCAACTATTTGGAGCAGAAAACATAATTTTTATATTATCTTTTAATTTCTCTTTAATTTTTTCTCTAATTTTAGACAAAAACTTTATACATAATTGCTTTCCTTCTTCTTCCATCATTCTCAATTTAAAACCATATTTCACATTTCCTTTTCCATTTTTATATTTATCATAAGCGGGAAGACCTATTTCATTACTTTCTAAATCAATAAATGAATATATAAAGCCTTCCTTATCGCTCAAATCTTCAAGATTAATTAAGTTGGGTTTGTGTTGATTATCTTTTAAAAAAGCAACTTTTGTGGTATAAGTTCCAAAGTCTAACCCTATATAAAACATACTTTTGAAATTTTAAAGGATGGGGGGAAGTCCCCCTAAACATCATAATATAGATAAAAATCAAGTGGTGTAACTCTTAAACGATATTCTAAAATTTCATTTTCATATTTATAACTTACAAATTTTTCAATAAGTTTTTCAGAGAAAATGTTATTTTTCGTAAGTAAATTTTTATTTTTTATTAGATTTTCAATTGCTTCTTCTAAACTTCTTGAAAGTTGAGGTATATTAGCTTTCTCTTCATCTGATAATTTATATATATTTTTGTCAAGAGGTTTAGGAGGCTCTAAATTATTTATTACTCCATCCAAACCCGCTATTAAAATTGATGAAAATGCTAAATATGGATTTGATGAAGGATCTGGAAATCTTACTTCTATTCTTTTTGATTTTGGGTTATTTGAATAAATTGGAACTCTTATTGCAGCACTTCTATTTCTTTGAGAATATGCTAAATAAATTGGTGCTTCATATCCAGGAACTAATCTTTTAAATGAGTTCATCGTTGGATTTGTAAATGGTAAAATGGTATTGGCATTTTTTAATATACCTGCTATGAAATTTAAAGCTAATTTTGAAAGCCCACCATATTCATTTCCATAAAATAAATTCTCATTTTCCTTCCATAAAGAAATATGGACATGCATTCCTGAGCCGTTATCTCCGTAAATTGGCTTTGGCATAAATGTAACGCTTTTATTATATTTTTTAGCAACATTTCTTAAAACATATTTATACCACATAACTTTATCTGACATATTTAATAAATTATCGTACTTTATATCAATTTCTCCTTGCCCACCCGTTGCCACTTCATGATGAAATGCTTCCACTTCAATTCCAAGATTTTGTAAAATTAAACTTGCTTCCGCTCTTATTTGATGGAGACTATCAGATGGGGGAACAGGTAAATAACCCTCCTTATGCCTTATCGTATATCCAAAACTTTCATAATTTTTTGTATTCCATCCTGCCTCAATAGAATCAATTTCATAAAAACTCTTATTAGTATCTACATCAAAGGCGACCTTATCAAATATAAAGAATTCAATTTCAGGTCCAATATAAACATTATCTGCTATTTTTGTGCTTTTAAGATATTCTAATGCCTTTTTTGCTACACATCTTGGATCAAGCTCATAAGGTTCTCTCTTTATAGGGTCATAAACATCGCATAAAAGAACAAGTGTTTTAGGCTCCATAAATGGGTCAATTTTAGCAGTTGAAGGGTCAGGAATTAAAAGCATATCAGATTCATATATTTCTTGCCACATTCTTATTGATGAGCCATCAAAACCTATACCTTCATAAAATGAGGCTTCGTCAATAGCATTAGCAGGAACTGAAACATGATGCCAAGTTCCTAAAATATCAACAAATCTTAAATCAACAACATATATATTTTCTTTTTTTATAAAATCTAAAACCTCCTTAACTGACATTTTTAAACCTCCTTTTTATTTTAAAATTTTGAAGAAAAATTATTTAAACAAACAGCTTTGTTCTAATGTTTGCCACGACTTTGTGGCATGGGCGGTGGAGGGTTCGAACCTCCGACCTCTCGGTTATCAGCCGAGCGCTCTGCCTCTGAGCTAACCGCCCAAAGTTAAGTTTGAAATTTTAAAGGATAAACTTTAAACTTTTGAAACTATGGCAAATGTATGGGAAAAAGTTTCAACAAAAGAAAAGGAAGAAATTTTCAAATTGGCAGAAGAATATAAAAAATTCTTAAATTCTTGTAAAACGGAAAGGGAAGTTGTAAATTACATTATAAGTATTGCTCTTGAAAATGGCTATAAAGATGGATTTAATCATAGCTCTGATAAATTGTTTTTCTTTGATAAAGAGAGAATTGTAGCTTTATATAAAAGAGGCAATAAAAAAGCAAGCTATGGATTAAAAATTATTGTTTCACATATTGATAGCCCAAGAATAGATTTAAAACCAAAACCAATTTACGAAGATTTGGATTTATTATTGCTTGATACTCAATACTATGGAGGTATAAAGAAATATCAGTGGTTTTCAATACCATTAGCAATTCATGGCATTATTGTAAATAAATATAATAGAAAGCAAACAATTATAATTGGAGAAGATGAGAATGACCCTGTTTTTACAATAGCAGACCTTCTTCCTCACCTTTCAAGAAAAGTTCAAGGTGATAAAAAAATAGATGAGGCACTTCCAGGGGAAAAGCTTGATTTGATATTTGGCAGTATTCCATTAGATGGAGAAAAGGAAGAAAAAGTTAAGAAGAATATATTGAAAATTTTAAAAGAAAAATATGAAATTGAAGAGGAGGATTTTATTTCAGCTGATATTACAATAGTTCCAGCATTTAAGGTAAGAGATATTGGAATAGATAAAAGTTTAATTGGTGGTTATGGTCAAGATGATAGAATTTGCGTTTGGTCATCATTAAAAGCATTAATTGATTTAGAAAAAAATGAATATTCCGCTTTGTTATTATTTGTAGATAAAGAAGAAATAGGCTCAGTAGGTAATACTTCTGCTAAAAGTAAATTCTTAGAGGTTGTCGTAAAGAGAATTTCTGAAATTGAGAATGAAAATGATTTTAATAAAGTTTTATATAATTCAAAAGCTATATCAGCTGATGTTACGAGTGCTACAAATCCAAATTTTAAGGAAGTAGATGACCCAAGAAATAGTGCGAAATTAAATCATGGTGTTGCTATTGTTAAATATACGGGAAGTGGAGGAAAGTTCTTTGCAAGTGAAGCAAGTGCGGAATATACAGGTTATATAAGAAATCTTTTAAATAATAATAATATCATTTGGCAAGTTGGATTACTTGGAAAGGTTGATGAAGGGGGTGGAGGAACAGTTGCTATGTTTTTAGCAGAATATGGAATGGATATTATAGATATGGGTCCTCCTATTTTAAATATGCATTCACCGTTTGAAATAAGCTCAAAAGCAGATTTGTATATGACATATAAGGCTTATAAGGTATTTTTAGAAAGCGAATAATTATAAAATTTTTTTAAGTAAAGTAAAAATTTACTCTTTCAATTCTTCAACAATTTCAATATCAAGACTTTTAGCAATCTCAATAGCTTTATTATTGGCAAATGGTGTTAAAATAATTTTCTTGTCAATTTTGATAAAAGTTATAACATCACCTTCACTAACAGATGATTTTATTTCAACTTCTTTGGGCAGTTAATTTCCTATCTAATCTCTTAAAATGCTTTTGGTTGGCTTTTCTATCTTCTTCAATAGCTTGCCATATTCTTTGATTTTCTTTTTCTTGCCTTTCAAATCCTTCCTTAATAGCCTGCCATATTTTCTCATTCTCTTATAACCTCTTCAATAAGAATAGCAAATGCTTCTCTCATTATGTCTCTATGCTCAGGAGGTAATTTTTCAAAAACTTTATTTAATTTTTCTATCATAGTTTGATAATTTTAAAGTAGAAGTAAATTATGCCTTGTCCAATAATTCTGAAATTTAGATTATTTCTTATTTTTCCCACACACCCTAAAAATAAGCCTTCGGCTTTAAAAAAAACCCCATTTTTTGACTTGGGGGCTTCGCCCCCCATTAAACCCCCATAAAACTAATAAATTCAAAAAAATTTTTATAACTTATTGATTATCAAGGACTTAACATTATTTATTGGACAAAGCAAGGCTTATTAGACTATCCAATAATTCTGAAACTATTTATTTTTCTTTATTTTGCCCACCCATCCTAAGAATAAGGCTTTCTGCTTTAAAAGACTTTATTCTTTGCCTTTCTCTTATTTACTAACCTTTTTAACGCCTTTTAATAATTTCTTTTGATTATTGTTTTCCTTTTCTTCTTGAGCAACAGGTGTAGTAATAGGTCTAATATCAGCTCTGAATATTCTCATAACCATTTCTTTTTTAAGTCTATTTATAAATTCATTAAACAAATGATAACCTTCCTTTTTAAATTCAACAAGTGGGTCTTTATTTCCATAAGCTCTTAAATAAACACCTTCCCTTAATTGATCAAGAGCATACAAATGTTCTCTCCACAATTCATCAAGTGTAATTAGTGCTACCCATCTTTCCATATTTCTCAAATTTTCACTTCCAATTGTCTCTTCTTTAAGCTTATATATATTCTTTATTATTTCAAGTGCTTTATTTCTAACATCTTCTCTTCTTTCAAGGTTTAACAATTCTTTAAAATCTCCAATAAAAATATAACTCAATTCATCAACAAGACCTTTTAAATTCCATTTCATTTTTGCCTCTTCAACTGGTAAATAATGCTCCAACAATTCATCCAAATAATCTTCTATAAATCCCATATAAACATCACTTAAATCTTTCCCATTTAAAATATCTTCTCTAAATGAATAAACAACATCTCTTTGCTTATTTATAACATCATCATATTCCAAAAGTCTTTTTCTCATTTGAAAATGCATCATCTCAACTCTTTTTTGAGCGCTTTCAAGTGCTTTAAGCACAGTCTTTGATTCTACAACATCTTCACCTGCTATTTTCAATATTCTAAAAATTTTATATTTTCCAAGTTTTTCATTTAATTCTATAACTTTATCGGAGCCAAATAGTCTCAATAAATCATCTTCTAAGGATAAGAAAAATTTACTTGCTCCTGGGTCTCCTTGTCTTCCACTTCTTCCCCTTAATTGATTATCTATTCTTCTTGCTTCATGCTTATTTATTCCTATTACATAAAGCCCATAATATCCCCAAGTTTTTGGATCGTTTTCGTCATATTTTGGAATATATCCAAGTTTTACTATTTCTTTCCAATGACCAGGAATGATTTCTCCTTTTTCTAATCGTTTTTTCAAATCTTCAATAATTTCTTTTACTATTTTTTCATCATAAGGTTCTAATACGCCTTCTCCAAGCTTAATATCTGTTCCTCTACCTGCCATATTTGTAGCAATTGTAACTGCATATTTTTGACCTGCTTTTGCTACAATTTTTGCTTCTCTTTCGTGATGCTTAGCATTTAAAACTTCATGAGGAATTCCTCTTAATTTTAATAATCTTGATAATAATTCAGATTCTTCAATAGATGTTGTTCCTACAAGTATAGGTCTTGAAAGTTTATGCCATCTTTCAATCTCATCAACTACTGCTATATATTTATCTTTTTTCGTTTTAAAAATAATATCAACATAATCAATTCTTCTTACGGGCTTATTTGTCGGAATAGCTATAACATCAAGCTTATAAATATCCCAAAATTCTGCTGCCTCAGTTAATGCAGTTCCTGTCATTCCTGCTAATTTTTCATATAACCTAAAATAATTTTGTAAAGTTATTGTTGCAAGCGTTTGAGTTTGCTCTTGAACCTTAACACCTTCCTTAGCTTCAATAGCTTCATGAAGTCCATCGCTCCACCTTCTTCCTGGCATTAATCTTCCTGTAAATTCATCAACAATAATGACTTGATTATCTTTTACAACATAATGAACATCCTTTTCAAATAACATATATCCTTTTAACATTTGCTGAATTGCATGAATTCTATCAGTTTTTTCAGCATATTCTCTATATAATTCTTCTCTAAGTTTGAATTTTTCAGAAGGTGGAAAATCACTTCTTTCTATTCTATCAAGCTCAATTGACAAATCAGGAACTTTAAATAAATCCTTTCTATATCTACTTTCAATAAATTCTCTTCCTTTTTCAGTAATATCAACAACATTATGTTTTTCATCAACAACAAAATATAATTCTTTATCGTATTCTCTAAGTTTTTTCTCTTTTATAAGTTTTAGCTCAATTTTATCAACAGTTCTTAAAATTCCAGGCTCTTGTAAAATTTTAAATAATCTTTTATTTTTTGGGTCTCCTCTCCTAACTTGTAAAAGCCTAACGCAAGATTTCTCAATTTCACCCTCTTTTAATAACTTTTCAGCTTCATCTAAAAATTTCCTAATAATTTCTCTTTGTCTTTCAACCATAGCACTTACAACGGGTTTTACTTCATAAAAATGCTCAACAGAAGAATGCTCAACAGGACCAGAAATAATTAATGGTGTTCTTGCCTCATCTATTAAAATAGAATCCGCTTCATCAACAATAGCATAATAATGAACTCTTTGAACAACATCATCCAAACTAAAAGCCATATGGTCCCTTAAATAATCAAAACCAAACTCATTATTTGTTCCATAAGTAATATCCGTTTGATAAACCGATTTTCTATTTGTATAAACAACTTGTGTTTTCCCCTCTTCATTAAAAATAATTATCTGATCATTTCTATCACTTTGAATAGCGGAAACTGTCAAACCAAGCTTTAAATACAAAGGTGCCATCCATTGGGCATCTCTTCGTGCTAAATAATCATTAACTGTTACAATATGAACAGCCCCTCTTGGCTCACCATTTACTAAAAATTTAGAATTACCTTTTAAACCTCTTGCTCTACCAATTAAAGCATGTAAATAAGCGGGAAGTGTTGCAACTAGGGTTTTTCCTTCACCAGTTTTCATTTCAGCAATTTTTCCTTCAAATAATACAATTCCTCCAATTAATTGAACATCAAAATGAACCATATCCCATTTATAGGGATTAGTTGTAATTTCATATTCATAACCCAAAAGTCTCCTTGCTGTCTCCTTTACAAGAGCAAATGCTTCAGGCAAAAGCTCATAAGGATTTTCTCCATCTGCTAATCTTTTAACAAATTCTTCTGTCTTCTTAGGTATATCATCATCTTTTAAACTTTTAAATTGCTCAAAAAAATAATTAATTTTTTCAACAATTTTCCATCTTTTTTTAACTTCCCTTTCATTTCTTGTTCCTATAATTTTTGAAAGAATTGAGCTTATCATAAGTCTTAAAATTTTAAAGCTTTGAAAAATTGCTTTGTTCAATAATTCTAAAATTACGATTATTTCTTATTTTTCCCCACCCACCCTATAAATAAGCCTTCGGCTTATAAATACCCGTTTTTCGGCAGGGGGCTTTCGCCCCCTTAATAAACCCCCTATTAAATCAATAGTTTTAGAAAATTTTTTATAACTTATTGATTGTCAAACACTTAACACTATTTATTTAGACAAAGCATTAAAAAACTGCATTGCTCAATAATTCTAAAACTATAGATTATTCTTTATTTTTCCCATCCACCCTGAAATTAAGCTTATGGCTTATGAGATTCGCTTCTTAATACTTTAAAATTTTATAACTTTATGATTAGTGAAATTGGAAAATTATTCATTATTATTGGAATTGTATTTTTGATTTTTGGTTTCTTTATCTCTGTTTTTCCTAAATTCAGATTGCCTGGTGATATTCTTATTCAGAAAGATAATTTAACATTTTATTTTCCAATTGGAACATCCATTTTAATATCAATAATTTTAAGTATCATTTTAACGATTATATTTTTATTGTTCAGAAAGCAGTAATTCACCGACTTTATAAACATCTCCTGCTCCAAGTGTTATTATAACAACATCAGAATTCTTATAATTTTTTAAATAATCAAAAGCTTCTTCTTTACTTGAAAGCAATTTAGCATTAGTATTGTAATTTAAAAGTTTATTGTAAATAAGCTCTGATGAAATGCCTAAAATTGGCTTTTCTCCTGCTGAATAAATTGGCAATAATATAATTTCATCTGATTTACTTAAAACACTTGCGAATTCATTATATAAAAATTTTGTTCTTGTGTATCTATGAGGTTGAAATACAACTATAAGTTTTTTATTAAAATATATTCTTGCAGTTTTTATAACATTCTCAATTTCAGTTGGATGATGTCCATAATCATCAATTATTAAAGCTTTACCAAAATAACCTTTAATTTCAAATCTTCTTCTTACACCTGTAAATTCAGATAAACTCTCAATTGCATTCTTTAAATTTAATTCAAGCTCATAAGCAACAGCAATAGCTGAAAGTGAATTTTTTACATTATGAATGCCAGGAACTCTTAAATGAACTTTTGAAATAAACTTGTTGTTTATATATAAATCATAAGAAGAGCCAAGCTCTTTAAACTCTATATTTTTAGCATTTACAAATGCATTTTCATTTATTCCATAACTGATAATTCTTTTTTCAATAAATGGAAGAATATCTAAGTTGTTTTTTTCATCAACATTTATAATAACTGCTCCATAAAATGGAACACTATTAGCAAAATCAAGAAATGCCCTTTTAATATCAATTAAATTTTTATAAGTGTCAAGATGCTCTCTATCTATATTTGTAATAACAGCTATTGATGGGAAAAGTTTTAAAAATGATTTATCAGATTCATCAGCTTCCACTACAATAAAATCACTTTTTCCAAGTTTAGCGGTACTTTCAACACCTTTTAAAATTCCACCAACAACAATTGTTGGGTCAAGTTCTTTTATAGCATAACCTATCATACTTGTGGTTGTTGTTTTGCCATGGGCACCACTTACTGCAATTGAAAATTTTACTCTCATTATTTCAGATAACATTTCCGCTCTTGGAACTATTGGAATGTTTAATTCTTGTGCCTTTAATAGCTCAGGATTATCAAAACTTATAGCAGATGAATAAACAACTAAATCCTTATCCAAAACATTTTTTTCATTATGCTCATAATAAATTTTTATTCCAAGATTTTCAAGTCTTATTGTTGTTTCTTTCCTTGAAATATCAGAGCCACTAATTATAAAACCCATATTATGTAAAACTTCCGCTATTCCACTCATACCTGTTCCACCAATACCTACAAAGTGAATTTTCTTATATCTTGTTTTAAGAAGAATCATTAAGAAAATTTTAAAGGTTTTGTATTATAATTCCAAAATTATTTATTTTTCTTTATTTTCCCCACCCACCCTGAAATTAAGCCTTGGGCTTAAAAATACCCATTTTTCGGCAATGGGGGGCAAAGCCCCCTTAAATTCCCCCCAAAAACAATAATTTCCTGAAATTTTTATAAGTTCCTGATAATCAACTATTTAAAACCATTTATTAGACAAAGCAATGAGGCTTTGGATTGTCTAATAATTCTGAAACTATTTATTTTTCTATGCCTTTCTTTACTATCCTAATTCAAACCTTCGGCTTATAAATTCCCTGTCTTTTGCTTCGGAGGGTTTTACCGTGTTTTCCCCATCCATCTAAAAATAAGCCTATGGCTAATGATTTTCAATTTATCAAATTCAATTAGCCAATTTAAATTTAATAAGTTATTTATTTACAATAACTTAAAATTTAAAAAGCTTTACCTCTATTGATTTTTCAACAAAAATTACTAATTTTTAAAATTTAATCTGTCATTTTAATTTTTATAAGTTCTTTATTTTCAATAACTTAAATTTTTAATAAAATTTTCGTTTAACCTAAAAATTTCTTTTCTTGAAGGTTTTTTAATTGCTAAAAATTAAAGCAAAATATATTTAAAATTAAGTTTTTATAATCCGTCTATTTGTTAGACTTTTTCAATATACTTTCATAATTTGTCTGAATAATGAAAATTAGTTATAGCCTTTAATGCCGAAACCTATATGAAAGTTAATAAATACTTACCAAGTTTTAATTTGTTTGAATTAAAGTTTTTCTATATCAGAGCTTCATTTGA
>Ga0079996_112650_pt1 | contig 16475 bp, 20 predicted proteins | sample PerSpoAPS_AMetaG_FD_69199 | JGI IMG/M metagenome (GOLD analysis project Ga0079996, IMG submission 69199) | Thermal spring microbial communities from Yellowstone National Park, Wyoming, USA - Perpetual Spouter A (PS_A) MetaG (SPADES assembly)... | ecosystem: Environmental > Aquatic > Thermal... | reverse complement strand
ACATTTACTGGCTTTTTAAGCTTTTGATTTTTTTTGGAGGGTTCTGTGGCCTCCGGCTTGGGGCTAACCCTCATGCCTATTTAACCCTCTTACTGACCTCCTCCCCGCCCTAAAGGGCGAGGCTTTCAGGTTTTTTGTAAAGATCGTGGGTGGGACTAAATTAAAGATCATTTGTTGGGACAGAAGATATGATCAATATGATAACGGAGAGACTAGGCTTGTCTACAGAGGTGGGCAGATGTTGCTATGGACCTCTAAGAGGATGCTTAGGCCCAAGCATACCGGCCTGGAGGCGTCATACCCATATATATATCAATGAGAAGAAGATAGTATATGGAGATCATGAGATAAACGCTGAAAAGAATGCTGTGATTATAGAGTACATAAATGGAAGATCCTTGCAGAGAATCTTCAGAATAAATACTCATCTTCAGGATATCCAGTTTAAAGGAGAAGAAAAAGAATGCTGGGAAGAATTAGATCCTATCATAAAAAGGCTAGGAATATAATAATTGACTGGGCCAGAAAGACATCTCTTGAAATTGTGTTATTGGCTAAGAGGCTTGTATATGCAATGGCTAGAGAGGATCTGGCTGGGCATATAGAAGCCCTCAGGAAATTACCTAAAGATCATAAGATAAAAACTAATCATTATGGGATATTCAAGGCTTGGAAAATGAATTGATTGGCAGTCTATGAAGCGCGGAGCGCCGCTAACAACAATAAATCCAAGAGGGACATCTTCAGAATGCTCGCAATGTTATGCGGAGATTGTTGAAAAAGGATATAGAACGCTTAAATGCCCACAATACGGGTTCGAAGCAGATAGAGACGTTGTTGGGAAATTAAACATAAGGAGGAGAGCTCTCAGAATCCTGTAGAATATCTGGGGGATCTCTGATCACCCTCACTGCCCCCAAATGACAGATGTATCGCTCAAAAGGGCGGAGAGAAGGTCAGCTTTGCCCTTAACTCCTTCTTAAAAGCTATAGTGCTTAGTCCTTTTTCCCGCCGTATAGCCTCTCCATATATTCCTTCATTATCTTTCATTATCTTTATTATATCAGTCTTTATCGATGATACCTCACTATATACTAGATCAACTCTCCTCTCAAGGGATTCGAACCTCTTATCAACGTAATCCTTGAGATCATTTACCTTTTTATCAACATATTCTCTCAGTTCGCCGAACCTTCTGTCAATGGATTCGAACTTCTTATCAGTATATTCCCTCAGATCGTTGAACCTCTTCTCGTTAGACCTCATGATAATATCTAGGTAGAGTATTACTATCTCCTGATCTGATAGCTTCTTACCTTCAGCAACCTTCCTAGCAATCCTATTCACAGCCTCCTCAAGAACTCTAGAGAGCATAGCCTCGGCAACAACGCCCAACAGATCACTAAACAGAATAGCCCAGAGAAACTAATATTTACAACCAAAAACTCGATCCTAAAGGGCGGGGAGGAGGTCAGAGCGCTCATCCTGAGACCACCGATCCTGAAGACCCCCTCAACTTTGTGGATCAGCTTAGCGAGTCTCTCCATGTTTCTAAGCGATCCTCCGGTAAGCCTGACCAACAGCCTGGCAAGAAAGTTCTGCCACTGAGGCACCAGACCTCCCCTAACTGTTACTCTCTTCACAGCGCTAAGGTACCTTGGCATTGTCAAGGGCTCTGGATGTCCTGTGTAGAAGAGCCTGATCCTCCCGAAGGGTCTTGGGAGTTCTACTTCAACTTCTCCAGTACCTGCCTCTACCAAGAATCTTTCCCCCTCTATGAACATGGGAACCTTGCCGGTCAAGCATAAAAAAGATGCATCACAACGGCCAGACCTTTGGAATCTGCTGCGGAGCCTACCCAGTATATATCGACAGCTGAGGCTCCTCCCAACTCTCGAGCTCCCATGGAGGCCAATAGATTCGACACCTCAGGGGTCCATCCAAGGCCTACTATAGCTCTGATATTTCTCTTTGAGGCCTTTTCGTCAAGGCCTAGCTCTTTCTCGGTGGCGTCATAGTCGTCACAGATGTCGATAAAGTTCAGCCCCAGCTCTACGAGGCTGCTGGCCACTCTGAAACCGAACCTGTAGAAGGGACCCACAGTATTGACCACGGTATCAACGCCAACCGATGCCTCTCTGAGAGAGTCGAGACTCAAGGCATCTACCCTAAAGGCCCTGGTCTCACATCCTTTTCTGCTCAGCGACTTCACCAAGGTCTCTGCATTTACCGTGTTTATGTCACCGATCCTAACTTCGTCTACGTCGCGGTCGCACAGAACCTCGGCCACGCCTGAGCCCATGTGCCGCCGCCCAGGACTAGGATCTTCAATCCGCGGACCACGTCTAATAAGGCGCAGCCTCAGTATTAAACTTTTCCTAGGGGGTAATGAGGATCGCCAAGATCTCTACCATGAGAGTGTGGGGTGAGGGTAAGGAGCAGAAGATATAATTAATCGTTACATCGATCTATATGTTAGATCTAAGATCCAAGGATGAGTTGCTCAGGGTTATGGGGAGGATCCTTGGGGAATTAGGATCATAATAGAATATGAGATTTGTTAGAATTCTCAAGAAGCTTGGTGTTATCTCTATGCTGTGCATTTTCAAGCTGATAGGTCCCTTAAGGCTCCTATGCCCCTAATAACTCTCCTAGGCCTTTATTTGCTGGTATTATTCCTTTAGGGAGGTTCTTGAGGGCATTGTTGCCAGTGTTCTCAGGGATCTCGGCTTTCATTCTTTACCCAATGCTAGGAGGCCTGCCAGGAGTGGTTCTGACACCGATGTTGATGCCTGGGCTGAAAAGAGGGTTGCTGGGGCCAGGTTCTAGTGTTGTTAATGAGGAGCATGGGGTTCGGGCTTCATTGGGCTTGATGTTTTTGCTCAAGCCCTCTTCCCTTGGCTTCACCGCCCTCAGGATCCCTCTTCATTGGGATCCATATCACTGGGCTCCTCCCGCTCTGGGTGACCCCTACCCACAGCTCCACCCTCATTGATTCCTCTGGTTCATTGCTGTGGGGGAACCTCTGCATTCTGGTTTTCCTCTTCTTTCCTTTCCTCTTCTTATTTTCCAGGTATCTCCTCCTAAATGTTTATAGATGCAACCTTATGCCTATTCATTTTCAACTTACACTTAGGGCATTTGAAGATTTGCCCATCTTGGGTCTTGGCCAAGAAACCGCATCTGGGCACTCCCTAGGTGTGTTGCTAGGATCCACAGAAGCTGTTAATGCTACCCCTGATATTCTTCTACGTATGCTCCTCCATGGTGTTCTATGGTTCCTCTTCCTCCTAGCCTTGTACTTCTCATATAATTCTCTTATACCCTTCCTCTGTGCAATGGCTTTCTTTCTCTCATAAGGGATCTTCATGCTCTGAAGAGGCTTTAGATCTACATGTATAAAACCTATACTAGGCTCGTAGCCGTCCAGTGAAAGCTAGTTGCTATCCCATCCAATAACCCTTCTAACATAGATCTCCTCAGAGTTCTTGAAGGGGATAACCACTCTGTTGTCAAAGATTATAACCTCGCCCACAATCCAATCTCTAACTCTGTGCTCAAACCATGTTGATCTCCAGGATATGGTTAAGTATTACCCTTATTTTAGAGTTATCCTTATGCTCTTAGTCTCATAATCTATCTTCATAAGCGTGGTCTTACACTTAGCGAATCTCCTCCTGATCCTCGGCTTTACCTTCCTAGCCTCCCCCTTAGATAACTCTTCCTTCAATTCTCCATAATCGAGTACGCCTTTCTAATAACAGCATCAACCCGGTGTACTGCGTAGGGATTATCCTTCATAAGCATGTCTCTAAGCCTTTTCTTGAAAGCCCTGTCCCTCGGAATTATTGGGACATGCATCTTCAAACCCATATTAGTGACCAGCTTTCCACCCCTTCTAACGAGCTCTGGGAAGCGGTATCTCCACTCGATATTATCCCAGATTATATCTATAGCCTTCTGTAGAGCCTTAACATACCATGTTCAGTCCCCTAACCCTGTCATCCCTGATAGGGACAGAGTATGATCTCACAAGCTCAAGGATCTTCAGCAAAATCGCTCCATAAAAAGACTATATACCAACCCATATAAACTTTTATGAAACCCAAAACAGTTTCTAGAGGCTTGGATTACAGTTAGTAGGCATACTGGTCCCTGTCTTGCATAACAAGTTTTGCAAATGATTCCTCCAGATTTTTGGCCCCGGTTATTCTTTTTATATCCTCGATGCTTCCTTCACCAACAAGTAACCCGTTATTTATTAGAGCTACCCTGTCGCACAGATATTCGACCTCGAACATATTATGGCTCGAGAGAACGATCGAAGATCCTCGTGTCTTTGTATACTCCTTAATGGCCTCTCTCACCTGGATAGAGGAGAATATATCCAGCCCAGAGGTTGGCTCGTCCAGTATAGCTAGCACTGGTTCTGTCATTAAGGTTCTGGCTATTAGTAACCTTCTCCTCATACCCTTGCTATATGTTCCAGCCCTCCTCCTCAGATCTTGTTGAGATAAGCCAGAGATCTTTACACCTATCTCTAGAGCCCTTTCAACATCAAGTCCATAGAGCTCCGCGAAGAAGGTTAAGTACTCGATCCCATTTAGTCTGGAATATACATCGGCTTCTTCAGGCAGGTAGTTTATCCTCCTCCTCAGATCCGATAGATCCCTTGCCTTAGATACATCCACTCCAAGGATCTTGATATAGCCAGAGCTGGGCTTGGACAGGGTAGCCATTATCCTAAGCGTAGTAGTCTTGCCAGCCCCATTAGGACCGACTAAGCAGAATATCTCTCCAGGAGATACCCTCAAGCTGATACCCTTCAAAACCTCTCTTCTCCCATAGCTCTTCCTAACATTCACCATCTCCACAACATATTCCCCTCTCAAGCTTATAGCGCGTCACCCCAGCAGATCCGTTTGTCTATAATAAGCCTCCCTCCTTATAATTCCATGGCAGATCATAATATATAGTTTTTCAACGCTGTCCACCCGAGAACGGCTATTGATATTCTTTTTTGTTCGCTAGTAGTCTCCCCGGGTTCATCACGGCACAGCTCTAGGCGGGCTATGGGAGCGCAGCTCTCCTCACGCACTCAGAGTCCACTAAACAACATGTAGAAAGATTGTTTCCAAGCCTTATGACAACCCTCCTCGCCCTGAAGGGTGAGGCTTGTCCTCTATTTAATATCACAAAGACATAAGAATATTATTAGATATAGTTAATGAGCTGTAGAGAGAATCCTCCTAGCCTCGCCTCTCTTCAGAATGATCACACTATCTACACTTGGCACACTTAGCTCTCTCCCACACTTGGGGCATCTACTCGCCACCCTTGCCTTAAGCTCTTGGGGAGTTGGTAGCCCGAAGCTATCTTGCCCAACCGAGAATCTATATATAATTGTATCACAACCCTTGCAGACATACATTATAGCCACATAGGCCACCGAATACGTGCTGGTCTATGGGTCTATAATACTTTTACCCTCGATAATACCTATAAGATTGACTACTAGGGTATGGTACTACCGTTGCGGGCACTATTCTTTTGGACTGGGAAGGGGTCGCTACGGAAGTAGTATAATACTCTATACCTCTGTGATCTCGATCAGTTGTATTCTGTGCTGTTTCTTCAGTGAATATGTTAATAGCTCCATGAATCTATGAGCTCCAAGGGATGGGTCTATATGGACCGGGTGTAGTGATCCTAGTAGATCCTTGTCACAATACTACCAATAGCTAAAGATCTTATTTTCCGGTAGGGAGAGCGGTTCGGGCTTCTGATCTCACGGTGATCTATTAAGAGTTATAAATTTTACGATATACCCTATAGCTGGGAGCAGCTGTTCTCGGGTGGTTCGCCCTCACAGCATCTAGTCTCGACACGGCTGTATTCCTTGGAGCGGATTTCAAGCTCGTGGGGTCTTTATAGCCTCTCTCCGCGATCTTGTTGAGGATTTCTGCATATCTATCTATGATTTCCTTAGGTTCTGCCTCCGTGAACTCGATCATGAGTGCTTCACCAACTATTAGGGGGAAATATATTGTGGGTGCGTGGAGCCCCTCGTCTAGGAGGGCTTTAGCGATGTCTTCTGCTGTTATACCAGTCTCCCTAGCTATTTTAGAGGCACTTATAACGGCCTCATGTTTTCTAGGCCTTTCCGGGTTATATGGCAACTCATAGTACGGTTTTTCAAGGAGTCTCTTTATAAAGTAGTTGGTATTGATCACAGATATCTCTGAGACCTCCCTAAGCCCCTGAGGACCCAGCATGGAAATATATATGAACGTCCTTATAACAGGGACTATATTTCCGTAGAAGGCTCTCACCATGCCTATACACTTCTCACATGTATAGTTCCAGTAATATCTATCCCCATCTCTATCTATAAGGGGTCTCGGAAGATAATCCACAAGCTCGCCCCTGGCACACACAACCCCGCCGCCCGGGCCACCGCTCCCATGGGGTGTTGCGAATGTTTTGTGAAGATTTAAATGAGCTATGTCAAAACCCATATCGCCTGGCCTAGCAATACCGAGGATCCCGTTTAGATTAGCTCCATCGTAGTATAAAAGCCCTCCTGAGCTGTGAACCAGATCCGAGATCTCTAGAATCCTACTCTCAAATATGCCAAGTGTATTTGGATTTGTGAGCATGGCACCAGCCGTTCTAGGTCCTAGAGCAGCCTTAAGAGCTTCTATAGATACCTCGCCATTCTGATCAGTAGGGATCCTCACTACCTTGAAGCCTGCCATCGCAGCGCTAGCTGAGTTAGAACCGTGAGCCGAATCTGGTATCAGCATCTCGTCTTTCTCCTCGCCTCTGTCTAAGTGGTATTTCTTGATCATTATGGCGCCTGCAAGCTCTCCAGCGGATCCTGCTGGGGGTTGGAATGAGCATTTATCCATCCCAGTTATCTCTGAGAGCCACCTCTCAGTTATATATATAATCTCCAGAAGCCCTTGAACCATGCTCTCATCCTGTAGGGGGTGGAGATCCGCTATTCTCGGGTCTATAGCTATTAAATCCATGATCTTCGGGTTATACTTCATAGTACATGATCCAAGGGGTACAGGGCCTATATCAACGCCATATGACATCTGGGATAGCCTTGTGAAATGCCTAACAACCTCTATCTCTGTGAGAGATGGTATGGATGGAGGCTCTAGCCTAGCTATACTCTTTGGAAGCTCTACCTCTATGTCTTTAAACTGATCTTCGTAGGGTATTGAGGGGCCGTCGTGGGAATACCCTCCCAGCTCGAGGATCAGCTTCTCGTCCCACCTAGCCTGCCTCCACATACTAGGCCACCTCCTCGAGAGCCTGGACAAGTCTATCTATATCCCACTTACTATGTATTTCGGAGAAGCAGTATAGGGAGCAATCTTCGTAGCCCTTCAACAATCCTCTGAGCCATAGACCCCCATGAATGCCTTTCTCGAGCAGCTTCCTATGGATCTCGCTGTAGCTCTTTCTAAAAAATCTAAGGGGGATCTCTCTGTAGAATAGATCGCTGCTAAGGGCTATAGCGACCCTTCCACGCAGCTTTCTCGTTATTGCTTGATATGCATACAATGTTCTTCTTAGAATAGTCTCGCCAAGCCTCTTGATCCCGTTCCTACCCAGGTAGGCTATATAGATAGTTGCCATAATAGCCATGAGAGAAGAATTAGTGGTTATATTACTAGTAGCCCTCTCCCTCCTTATATGCTGCTCCCTAGTCTGGAGAATCAATGTATAGCCTCTCCTGCCATCAGAGTCATGTGTTATCCCCACAAGCCTCCCGGGCAGCTGCTTCAAGAGCTCCTGCTCCATCCTTATCCCCAGAATCCCGAGCCAGGGACCCCCATAGTTCAGTCCAAGACCCAGGCTCTGCCCATCACCCACCACTATATCTGCACCATAGCTCCCAGGGGGCCTAAGGATACCGAGGCTCGTTGGTTCAGAGTGTACTATGAATAGAGCGCCTACTCTCTTAGCTGCTTCGCCAACAGGCTCCGGGTTAGTTATGATGTTTCCTAAGAACCCCGGGTTTTCTAGGTAGACGCCGGCTGTGTTGTTATCAACCATTTTATATAGATTCTCTAGATCCGGCTCTCCCTTCTCGTTAACTCTGTACTCCTCAATAGTACCCCCTATTGGGGAGAGCCACGTGCTTGCCACCGATCTATAGAAGGGGTTCATTGTAGATGGTACCAGGATTTTGCTTCTTCTAGTGACTCTCATAGCTAGTCTAAATGCTTCAGCAACAGCCGTGGATCCGTCGTACATGGAGGCGTTAACTACATCAACATCATATATCTCAGCCATCAGGCTCTGGTACTCGAATATGGCTTGAAGAACTCCCTGGTTAATCTCTGGCTGATATGGAGTATAGGACGTATAGATCTCGCCTCTAAGAGCTAAGAACCTCACTACAGATGGCACATAGCTCGCGCAGATCCCGCCTCCTATGAAGGGAGGCGGATCCTTAAAGACCTTATTTTTAGATAGGATCCTATCCACAATCCTGAGAACCTCATACTCAGAGAGGGGCTTGCCAAAGCCCACCTTGAGTTGTTCTCTAAGCCTTATAGATTCTGGAATGTCTCTAAAAAGATCATCTATATTCTTTCCAATGAACTTCAGCATCTCATCCTTAATAGCAGGATCTGAATTCGGGATCCAGTTATGGTACATAACAGGTTCCAAATATCATCATCAGTGTGAGGGCTAATAAAAGGGCTCGTGCTGTTTCTTTCAACAATATGATAACTTCCTATATTAAAGAAAGGATTTGCCTAATCTCGAGTATTAATCGGGGTTATGCCCGTTAACGACTATGCCTGGTAAAATCAATATATAGGAGTACAAATATACTAGGTATTATTACAGAGTTTCCCCGCTAACGGTATCTGATGATATCTGTGAATAACTTTATTTCCGTTAACGGGGTTGGGCCTAGGCTCGGGATCATCGGCTTCCCCCGAGCCGCATGGGCCCCTGTCGAGCCCAATGCCACGGGCCTCTCATCTGAGGATAAATACTTCAAGCCGATGTTTATAGCCCCCACAATGTCTCTCTCAACAACCTTGCTATCGACATATGCAATCCTCAGGACTATTTTTACAACCTTGTATCTCCCGTTAGCTCCCCTTACTGCAGAGCGGATCACTAGGGGGCTGTAGCCATCGATCCTCTTCTTCGTAAACGGGCCTACGCCTGAGGATCCCCTCTCAGATACCCTTACAACGTGTATGGGCCTATCCTCGAGAAGCTTTCTCGGCTTAGATACACTCCACTGATAATCCTGTGCATAAGCCTCCCATCCTTATCACTCTCCATCCTCTCCTTATCATCACCATCGATATCTCCTATAACTACTACAGTTTTGTTCTCCCTAGCAAGATCCTCTATGAGGCTAGCAACCTTATAGAGTATATCCCGCTTCCTATCCCTCTCCCTAAGCTTCCTCAATTTCCTCCTAACATCCCTCCCCACAGTAGATCTTCTCCTCGAGATCCTCTCCCTCCCAACTGAATAAGCTATGACAATTTTTCCAAGGCTAGTCTCAACCCTTATAATCTCGGCTAGAACGTCGTCCCTGAATACTACTATTGTAACATTATTCTCATTAACATCGAGAGAAACAACATTACTAGGATCATAGGTGATCTCGAAGGATCTTGAGAATGCTAAGTAGGCAATCACCCTCCTCCCATTAGATTCTAGCTTTAGCTCGCTCGATAGTCTCCAGCCGCTGTAGAGGTATCTATACAACTGCTTATTATTCCTATACCTCAGCTCTATCCAGCCTCTATGGGTTCTAAGCATTATACCACCATTCTCGAGACCCCAATCCTGGTTATCTGAGTAGGTTATCTTGACCATCCTAACCTCTGGCTTCCCTGTGTAAGCTCTACCCTTCTTCAAAAGCTCTCTAAAAGCTTTAGCCCTCCTAACAGCATCCTCTATAGGCACCCTTAACAACCCTAGGAGGCGTCCATGGGTATTGCTCTCTGTACCTCTCGTAGAAGACCCTATGTAGTGTTTTCTGGGAGGATTTATGCTCTAATGCATACCCAACCATCTTCCCAATCATTTTTTAAGATGCCCCACTATATCCCCTAGAGCTTCTCTAGCTGGCTTGTTAGCATAGCAATCAAGCACAATAGCTCTACGAAGAACCTTGAAAAGCTTCTCCAAGACACCGATCCCTCATACATAGACCAAATATACAAGCATCCAGAATATTAAAACCTAGTAATCTGTTTAGTAATACTGGTACCCCCTCTCCTAGTAATCCCAATAAGCTTCCTCAACCCTCCTCCACTCCTTGAAACACCGAGAACCCTAGCAAACCCCCAGTACTAAGATAACGCTCTCTATACCAACTCCAAGTATTTACATATTTAAACTTACCCGTCAGCTCTGTAACAGCCTCACCTTATCATCTAACATAGCTATGGATTAGAGATTTATAAGGATTGAGGATCTACTCCCATTTCCCCAATCATTGTCCACTATAGAGGGATAGATATAAAAACCTAGGATAGCTGTTTTTGAAGCTGTTTTGAGTTTCATATGAGTTACAAGGTTTGGTGGAAATCACTCTGTAAAGTCCCACAATACGAATGGGAGTAGAGACCCAAGTAAGGCTCATGTAAATACCAAGAAGTATAGGAGAACCAGGGTGAAGGGATTTCCCCACAACAATGATCCTGGGGAAGCGATGAAAGAGAAGCTGTGGCCCGGTTCGCCCAAAATGGATAGAGCCCAGCGATATTGATCCCGATGAAAAAGGATCCAAGGTTAATGAAAGTAAGGGAAGAGGGCTTGATCAAAGATGTCGAGCCCAATGAAACCTGAACCCCTACACAAACACTGGCAAATTAAAAGAAAATCTATAAATTAGGCTACTGGTTTTGAAACGGCATGGCTACTCGATGGATTTCTTTTTACTACTCCGCCTAGAAGATCTGAGTTTTTTCGGCTTACTCTCCTCTTCTTCCTCCTCGATCTCTACCTCTTGCCTCCTAACATAGCCTGATAATCTATCTAGTAGTTTTTTCGCCTCATTTATATCTATCTCTCCTGAAACGATCGAGTCCCAGAGCTCTGTAACCTGGATCATAGTGTTAATCTCATCTAGATTCAGAAGAAGATCCGAGACCTCGGCTTCGGTCTCCTCAGCAGGTGCTTCACCGACTACCTCTTCAGCTTCAACTTCTTCACCAACTTCTTCGATCTCCTCCTTCTCGCTCATCCCGATACAGGCACCTTCCTAATAAATAGAGTATATAGACGTCTTATTAATGCAACACAAGCTCTGCTAATAACCTCTTCAGAGGAGCTAAAGCAACGAGCCCTCGATGCTGGTGAGACCAAGTTTTAGGAATTACATCAGCCATAGAAATAGAGTGGTGCTCATCGCTATGGATCCTCACACCATGCGTATTCGCTCTGCATGCCGCTTGACCCAGGCATCTGCTTATACAACCTAGAAATAGCAGATCAACTGATCATATATCCTAACCTAAATACTAGGAATGTAAGTTATAGGGCTATTTCGAGAAGCTCTCTAGGCGGTTCTAAGAATATATCGAGAGGCAGGAAAGCTGTTACCGTGAAGTTGGGTACGTCTACGAGCTGGCTTATCCTCAGATCTATTGCTACACTCGCTATCACATATGCCTGCTCCCTAGTATATCCAACCCTCTCTAACAGATCTATTGCATTGAGAAGGGCATGCCTGGCAGAGAGAGTCGTGTTCTCAGACTCATTTTTATCATCAATAACGCCGAAACCTGTTATTGCCACGGTCTTAGACCACGTGAATCTTCTAAGAGAGTTCTCTGAAGGCCTAAACACCGGAGATCTTATGTTATACTTCTTCGACCCTTCCCTAACTATATAGAATCTCAGCCTAGCCCTAGCCCTCATCTCCACCGCGGTGCCGCATACCTCCCCATCTCCTTGAGTGAAGTGCGCATCTCCTATAGAGAATAAGGCTCCCTCAACAAATACGGGAAAGTATACCCTAGATCCAGGGCTAAAATGCCTTACATCTAGATTACCTCCATTCTCTCTAGGCGGTATTGTTCTCAGACCCTCAGACGCTATTGGCTCTCTCTGTGGAACAGCTCCTCTGGGGTCGGGAGGTAAGACGATCCCGCCTCTAGCTCTTAGATCTTCCTCCCTCCTTCGTATAGATTCCAGAAGAGCCTTAGAAGGCGCCACTCCCATAACCCCAAAGAATGGGTCCCCAGGGATCCTGACATTAGGTATTTCCGGCGATACAGCGTAGCCCCCATCAATAATCCATCTAGCCTTATAGGGTTTTGGGAATAGATCTCTTAAGAAGCCGAATCCAGGGATGACAACAGAAAAGCCAAAGCTATCAGACACTATGTCAAGAATTTCAACGACTAATAGATCCCCCGGCTTCGCTCCCTTCACGTAGATAGGTCCTGTAAGAGGATGCACTAGGTTTAGATCAGCGTTTGAAACATCTTCAATCCCCGATCTATTGCTTATCTGACCGTCTAGAGCATCTCTAGTCTCTATCTCAACTATATCTCCTGGCTCTACCTCTATAGACGGCTTTATATCTGGATGCCACCTATTATGACATATATCTGGCTCATCTACACATCTCGATCCAGATTTTATGGAGAGTCTCTTAACCATAGAATATCACCCTTATGGTAGGTACGTAGGAAATATATAAAATGCAATGAAGCGGATTTATATCCACCAATCATATTTCCTCTTGCTATCTCAGCTCTATGACCGGCTCTCCTATGCTCATTGTAAATCCCTTAATATTTAAGCTAAACAGGCCTTGTCCCTTAGGGGGGTTTATATATGCCAATAAGCATATAGATGTGGCTGTGATGGGTATTGGTGGTTGTTTTAGGGCTTTAGGGTCGATAAGCCCGATGATTATAGAGATAGAATCAATAGTCCTGGTCAGAGGGTTAGAACCTAAGACCTGGCAATAGAAGATATGATTCCCTTTCAATTCCATAGAAGATCTTCTTTTCTATGCTGGGATCTCGGGCGTTACTTCTCCGGTGGGGGGTAAGCGGGTTATAGGTCTATCTTCACAGTCATCGGGCTTTTCTCAGCCCCCAAAACCATACACCTCATCACTGCTATAAATATCCACCTAGAAAGCTTAAAAACACAAATACTACTTCTGCCCTGAAGAGCGAGGATTGCCCTGTTGCCATGTTTCTCTGGCCTGGTATCTCCTTAGAGGTCTACAGGATCATATTGCTCCTTCTATATACAGGCCCCATTCTCTTAGCTATAATAATTGGTGTGTCATCCAATAATCTTCTGCCATATCCTATCTACAGTCTCTACGAAGCAGTCTTTCGCTCAATATCCTGGTTCTATAGTACGTTGATAACTTCCTATCCTGGCCTTTAGGATTATTCCTCTAAGTCATTGCATTTGCGAGGGCATCCTAGTAGTAGTCAACAGCCATCCTAGATTGCGGTTTAAACCACTGTACAAGTTCTCTATAAAGCGCACGTTAAGTGTTTGTCAAAGTTCCCAGGCTCAGGATCCTGTTTTAGTATAGTTCAGTGCTAAATTAATCTTCTGAGGAGTTCCATGCTGATCGGCCCAAGGGCTTACTATTATGCCTACTTGGAAGAGTTAGCACTCTCATTGCGCCTGGAATAGAGTCTCTCCGAAGCGTGCCCAGGGCTTGGAAAACAAATAAACACTATTCTTTTCCTAAAGGGGTGAGGCTTTCAATTGCAAGAAAGTTGTTATTTTACTAAGAGGTTATGGTCTTCCCTCTTCTTAGTTTTCTATAATAGCTTTTAATCCCTCTAAAGATCTTATTGATAACTTCTTTTCCAGGGTTACTTCTCTATAGTTTAGGCCCAGGTCTTCTGCGTATTTCCACGCTCTTATAATCTCTTCTCTAGTTGGTCTCCTTGCTATATCATATGCATCTGGGCTGAAGCTTGGTGAGTGTGGGTCTGCGTATGCCTCTGGCCTATATTGATCCATTACGTTGACAGGTGTCCCCGGGATATTCCTTGCTATCCACTCTAGCACGGGTTTTGTGCAGCACTCTATGTGACTTGGCATTACTAGGTGTCTTATAACCATCTCCTCTCCCCACTCATAGAGTTTTTTCAGATTCTCAGCAACGGTCTCGAAGTACCAGGGTGTTCTCGATAATCTTATTGCGCATCTTCCTGGGCCGAACTTGAAGTCTGGTAGCCATATATCTATTAGGGGTCTGAGAATCAGCATAGATTCTTTTGAGAGGAACATATTTGTGTTAAAAAGCATTGGTGCGTTGAAGAGACCACTATATGATCCGAATCTCTTGTCCATGTGATAGGGTATATAGCTATCTGCCTTGGTTAGGAGGAGCTTATCGATCTCCCCATCCCTTGGCATGAGCCTAAAGCCCTCGTTAGCTAAGTGCCATATAGCCTCGACTATGGAGTGTATATGTACCGTCGGCTCTCCCCCCACCCAATTTATATTGTGACAGCCCTCAATCCTTAGGAGAAATGCTATCTGGGCAATTTCTCTAGGAGTATATGGAATCCCGTTGAACCTATCCCTAGAGATATCGCTGTTCTGGCAGAAGAGGCATCTCATGTTGCATGAAGTGAAGAATATCGTTCCAGATCCGTGTGTCCCTCTGAAAACTAACTCCTCTCCGAAGTGGTGGAAGTAGGAACCGATCCTACTCTCGGTTGTCAGCATGCAGGCCCCCAGCTTCTCGCCCCTAGCCCTATCTACTCCGCATCTCCACCTACAGAGGACACATCTCCTCACTATAGCCCTTATGAGGTCTCTAGCGAGATCTAGGAGGCTGTATCCAGGCCTTTCAAGCCTAGTTATATCCTCAGCACCATTCCTCACATCCCTCCAGAGTGAGAGGAACTCCTGCGTAGCTTTCTCATATATCGAGAGGGCTTCCTCGACAGAGGCTATATCCTTGAAACTAGTAGCTGGTATAGCAACTCTATTGGCTATGTTATATTTAGCGGGATATCTATTGATAGAAACCCCTAGATACCAGCCTAGTCTATCCCCGAGACGCTCCCAGATCCAGAGACGCTCAAAGTCTCTATAGACATTGCTCAACATATCCTCGCCACTCAACTCTATAGTAGATCATAAAGAAATATATATTTTCTAACGAATCTTTCATAAGGAGAAGACCATTGCCCCAGGTAATACTCAATATCCCCGACGACATATACAGAGCTATCGTAGATAGAGCCTCTAAAGAGGGTTATAAAGATCTCTCTGAGTATTTGTTGCAACTCGTTATAGCAGTCATATCATCGAGGGAACCGGATCTCAGCAAGTACATAGAGAGCATAGTGGCCAAATACGCATCGAGATCCGAGAGAAAGCTCTCAGATATCCTCAACGCATATACCTCTAAGATCGAGGAGCTAGGATCTAAGGTGGCGTCGCTTCACGAAGAGATCGAAGATCTTAAGGCAAGGATCCAGGGTATTGAAGAGAGGGAGCGTGAAAGGGAGAGGATAGCAGAGAGAGAATCATCCAAGAGAGAGGAACGCCCTCAGGCGAAAAAAGCAACTGCTATAGAGATTCTAAAGCAGCAGAAGGTATTCTATGAATCATCTATATATGGCAAAATAAGAAACAGAGACAAGTTCTTTCAAAAACTTGAGAAGGAGGGTGCAGTGATCATCAACACAGATAAGGAAAGAATCGCTGTGGATAAGGAATTCTGGGAATCCTTCAACACGAAGCTAGCAAGAATAAGGGAAGACAGTGAGGAAGCTATAAAATCTATCCTAACGGATAGAAAGGAGCAAGAGCTCTTCGAGAAGCTAAAAGAATCTGCAATACTGATCTTCGATGCGACAGAAAAAAGATGGAAGTTATCGCTCTAGATCTAAGAGATCCAACGAAGATTTGTTAAAAGATATGACACCCTCACCGCCCTAAAGAGGCGGGGTTTCTATGCTGGGGTCTCGGGTGTTAGTCCCCAGGTGAGGGATTAATGGCTTAACACCATCATGTGTTACCAAGTAGCTCTCAATCTTCCTAGCTATCCTTATCCTGTGTCCCAGCCTTCTTGCTATGTTCAGTACCGCATTAATATCTGTATTGATCTTCTTCCCAGTCTTTCTACATATGTACAGTCCTCTGTATACCCTCCCCTTCTTGTGTTTTACTCCACATATTGAGCACCTCTGGCTAGTATAGTCCTCAGGAACTATCTCGACTTATATGCCGTACTCCATGAATATATCCACTATCCAAAGAACTATCTTCCTAAACAACCATATATTAGCATATTGTCATTATCCTGTGAGAACATATATGGATATCCAATATATAGCTTCTTAACACCCCTGCTATATAGATCATCAGCTAGGAACCTGATCGATATTATATATAGATGCCTGAGCCTCCCACTCCTCTTATACATAGCCTCTAGATACTTCTCGTGATGGTAGATCCATGTC
>Ga0079996_121072_pt1 | contig 16625 bp, 3 predicted proteins | sample PerSpoAPS_AMetaG_FD_69199 | JGI IMG/M metagenome (GOLD analysis project Ga0079996, IMG submission 69199) | Thermal spring microbial communities from Yellowstone National Park, Wyoming, USA - Perpetual Spouter A (PS_A) MetaG (SPADES assembly)... | ecosystem: Environmental > Aquatic > Thermal... | reverse complement strand
ATTTTCAAAGGAAACAATAAAAGTCTTTATATCTTACATATTTCCTCCCGGAATAAAAGAATATGCAGAAGAAAAAGGAATAGTACTTATTCCATCGTATGAGCTTGATCTATAATAAATCATGTAAATAATAAGGTATTCTTTCCGCCTTATTTGCACAGAAATGAATTCTGCAAATTAACCATATTTCACGAGGGAGAACAAGCTCCATCTCATAGGGGTCATTATTTAACAAAACAAAAGCTAAATTTTTAGATAATATTTTCGCATAGTGCGGACTATGGATGGTGAAATTTCAGAATTGGGTTTTAAATTGCGATAAAAATTTTCAGATAAAAAATTTTTGCAACTTCAAAAAATCTGGAAAATCCTGGAAAAAATCAGAAATTTTTGCAAAAAAATGCAAAAACTTGGGTTTTGATCGCTTTCTTTCCCTTGTCTGATGAGGGCTCCAAAAATTGTTCAAAATCTTGACTTTTTTTTTTTTCGTGATTATAATTTTTTAATAAAAAAGCTCAAATTTTTAAGAAATCAAAAAAGAAAAAAATAAAGAAAAAAATAAAAAAAGGAGGTAAAAAAGATGGGAAAGTGGGGGATATGGATGGAGAAAACAAAAGAAGAAGGAAAAGAAAGAGAGGAAGAGAAAAGTAGATTATTTATCTGTGCAGTGATATTTTTGATTTTCGGCATCACAATCGGATGCGGTGGTTATGTAGATAATAATGGGAATATAGTTGAAAGTTCAGATCCAGAACAAGATTCAATTTTCTACCAAAACAAAGAGCTTACACAATTTGATATTGATGTATATCAGTACTTCAAAAAACACAAGCGAGACTACGCAGATATGGTTAGTTTCAGAAAAGACTTACCCGGAAGAGTAGTACTCATTATTGATGAAGACTCACCAATTACGCCCTGGGATATTCTTGACTTCAAAATTAATGGAGAAGATGGTAGATTAGAGTTGGAAATAGTAGACAAAAACAAGAGTGGGGAGATAAGATTGAGGGAAGGAGATATATTGATCGGATGGGTAGATAGATTTTATGTGAGAAGTGGGGATAAGCTCCCCCAAGAATATATAAGATGGGTAAGTTTTATGGGAAGAGTTACAGGAATAGTAAAGGATGAGAGTAAAAGAACGCTTTTGGTTTATGCTGCACCTGAGGATATGCGGAATGTAGTTGAAGGAGTTACATTAGATAATGTGGTTATTGATTGGGGTAAGGTATTAGAGGAGGCAGTATCACCACAGGCACCCGTTTTCAGAGTTGCAAGAGTTTCATCACCATTAGAAGCAAAAAGCTTTGAAGGTCAAAAAAGAATTTTTCTGAAATTTAACTCAATTGACGAATGCATAAGTTATGTTCGTGGGCAGGATCAATTTAACTTCCTTCCTCCAGTATACCAAGTTTATTTCGCTTTACCTATTGAACTTGAATTTAAGCTGAAACTGACGGAGAAGAATGGAGATAAGAAAAAAGAGCATTTACTTGTGATTAGTCCTGATGATATTGGAGGGGGATGGAGACAACTGCAATCAGGATATGATTGGCTGAATAATGAAATGGGAGGTAGGTTGGCAAATATAAAAGATAGGAGAGCTGTTAATGCCCTAAGGTCGGTCTCATTAAATGAGTTTTCTATTAATCTTACATTAGGTTTCAAGAGAAACATAGAAAGAGATTATGGTATTAAATTTGGAAGGGAGTTGACATTTAGGATGGGCGGTAAATTCAGACGAACTTATTTTCATGCCGAAGTACAGTGTGTAAGATATGCTGTAGGGTTCATTCCACCAAGCCTTACTTATGTCGCTATCGGGAAGAAACTCTCTGGTGAAAAGTGGGATCTTACCTTACCTTATGTCGATATTGATTTGAAGGGTCAAGCTGGGGTTAATGAGAATGGTAAATTAGAAAAGGTTTCTAATCTATTAACAATTGCGTTTTACAAACTTTTTAGAGCGGCACAAGGTAAAATTCCTCTTCTTGCTTACTTAGATGCTAAAATTATTGTTGCCCCTGGACTTTATATAGTTACAAATCTTCTTTCATCAAACCTAAAACTCAATGTTGCTCTTAAATTGATGGGCGACAAAACGACTACGTATGAAGAATATTATAGGGTTTATAATACTCACAACATTAAAACGGCAATAAATTTATTAATAGGAAAAGTTTCGCGTTATAAAGATTGTAAGCAATTTGATGATCAAGTATTAAGATCAAGTGAGTATCTTAATAAGATTTCTGATTGGGGAAAAGGAAGTGGTAGCTGTGAAGAAGTTGATAAGGTAGTTAGTCAGGGCAGTGGTATATACTTCGATGGCAAGGGAAGCTTAGATTTTGAAAAATTATTTGGATTTGGGATGGGAGTTTATCTTCTACTTGGGAAAGAATTTTATTCTTCTTTTTTGGGGAAACTTGGTGGTTTTTGGGTAGGGGGGAATGCTTTTCTTGGTTCGGGAATTGCTGTAGGAGCTGGATTCGGAGGAGACACCAGTGGTTCGATTACTAAGAATGGATTTAAATTTGATAAAATGGCGGCTTCAGCATATGTCCGTGGTGGTTTTAACATCTCATTGTTTGGGGGGGTCATCCTTTTTTTCAGTCTCTTTGAGGAAGTTCTTCTTAAAGGATATAACTCTTGGCCTCTTCTTGATATATTTACAGTGGCAGGTGGAGCGGAGGTAACAACTGGAGTGGGAAAGAAGATATTAAATCCTAGAGAAGTGAAAGAATGGGTGATTGAAAAAAGTAAAGAAGCAACGATGGAAATGTTGACTGATGATGAATTAATATCAGAGGTACTTATGTAGCTCCCTATTATTATAAAGGAAGCACAGGGGAGTGAGTAAGGGGTATTTGCAAGGGAGATTTAAAAAATAAATTAAAAAAATAAAAAAAGGAGGGTAGGTGGTATGGTAGCAAGTAAAAAAAGGATAGTAAAAATAAAAAAAGAGGAAATAAAGGCAAATCCAGATGAGCTCGGTAAGAGGTCAGTTGGCTCTGGCTCAATAGGATCACCAGTATCAAGTATGTTGAACCTATTGGGCGCAAGAGTACTCGCATTCTCTCACTTGAACCTTATGTCGTTTCTGTCTCTATTATTCTTTTCCCTGTTCTTGCTATTCCCCTCCTGTGTTATGAAGAAAGAAAAAGAGAAAATAGACTTCAGAACATACCTTGCAGAAAAACAACAAAGAGTCTTTGATCTCCAAGAAGAGATGATGAAAGACCCTCAACTCCTTGAAAAAATGTATGGTGCATTCCTCAAAACCGGTAGAATGCCAATCATATACATGGAACTGCTAACTACCACAATCGTACTTGGTGAAAACTCCCTTATAAAACCCCACCACATAAAACAAGTAAGCATGGACGGAATGATAATACCCAAAGAAATAGACGGAATAAAAATAGATGTCCAGCCCGGCGACGCTTTCATAGGAATGGCTCAGTCCTCTGCTTTAACCCTTCCAGAAGGAATGACCCTATCAATACCTATGCCAGAAAATGGCAAAATCCCAATTTTCAGAGCGGTAGAAAAAGTTGAAGAACTACCAGACGGAACACAAAAGGTATATACAAGACCAGCTACATTCCCAGATGTGTTCAAAGTACTCATAATACGAAACGGAGACGCAATCCTAACAGGTATGAAAGATGAACTTGGAGTCGGAGACCTTGTACCAGACCCGGAACTTTACTCTACACCAGAAACCCCAGAAGAAAAAACAGCTAAAAAAATAGGTGAGTTCCTGTGGGAAAAAGTTTTTAGTGAAGAACTAATGAAAAAAATGGAAGAAGCAAAGGAAGAGCAAGGAGCACCAGACGAGGTTATATCAAGGCATATGAAGATGGCTCATATGGGTTTTATAGAAGAAATGAAAAATTACTGGAAAGGACTCTCACAAGAAGAGAGGAATGAATTTCTACAAGCTTTGACTATAATTGCAAAAGAAAAAGGAATTGAGTTAGATATTTCTAAATTTTTTGAAGAAGAGCAGTCAACAGGACAACCTTCACCCATAACTCCTAAATCCTTACACCCTATGGATAATAGCAACGACCCTCTTGAAAGTTACTACGAGTGGTGGTCAAAACTCCCTCTTAACTTTGATGTGGAAGCACAAGCGTTTAAGGATAATGTAAAAATTGGTCTTTTCCAACACAAGGAGAGAACTCCTATATACAGAGAGGTATTCAGGTCATTTTCTATCCCCCCAGGAGATACAAAAACTCCTCTGAGCGCCCATGTGGGAGCTGTATTCTTCGTAAAATACGCCATAGATACATATTTCATTAATATACCTGCATTCCTCGAAGACCTCAAAAAAGATGTTATGACATGCGGGTTTTTAGCTGAGGGAGGGAATGAGGAATGCTGTATAGGACGGTGGGATGAAGATAATGAGCATGGAGCTAATTTTAATTGTGAGGGGGGAACCAAATGCACATTAGGAGTTGGTAGTTTCTGTCTTCATAAACCTTCATTTAGATTTGGTAAGTGTAGTGAGGTTCCACGAGAGTGTGACTATTTTACTATTGATGTAAAGATACTTTGTGCCCGGTTGGCAATCTGTTGGGGACCCGTTGGATCTCCGGCAATTAGCAAGTTTCCGGATTTTAGGAAAGTGAAAAGGTTACTTGAAAATTTTGGTGGGCTTGTAAGGGAGCTTATGGTGGAGAATACTATGTTTTTTGGTCAAGCTGCTGCTATGGCAGGGGCGATAGGGTATTTGAAGTGGGATAGCGGGAACGAATGCTTTTCCTCATTTAAACTTGAAGATGTAATTTTTGATAAGAAGATTCCAATTTCCACTGTTGAAGATGTAGGGGGCGGGGCGCCAGCTTTCACACCAATTGCTGGCTACGCACCAATTATAAACGCAGAATGCAAATTTGACTTCAATTTGAGCCTCCGTGATGTAATATGCAATATTGGAATAAATATAGATGGTCAAACGATAAGCTTGTGCGACAGACTTAAAGAAAAGAAAGTCTGCACCTCAGATAATGAGTTTATAAACCTTCTTTGCCTAAATTCAGATTATTCTGACTTTATGATTAAATTAAGCTTTGCTGACCTACTCAAGAGGATTAAGCTTTCAGATTTGTTCGGCGCTGGTGATGTATCATTTAGCCTGGGAATAGGTAAGTCCAAGTTGGCAAAAGTGAACCTATGCAGCCTCTTCAATAGGATATTCAAAGAAAATGGAATAATTGAAGAAGATGAGGATATATGTGAATTGGTGCAGATTATAGGAGATAACGGAGAGCAAAGGCACAGGAGTTTTTCTCTTTTTGATATACTTAATTTTGATGTATGCACTATACTGCCTGTTGCTTGTGGCAAAATTAAATTTCCAGACCTACTTGCTAAGCTAAATCTGAAAGATATACGATTCGGAGAAGAAGTTGAACAAACATTCGGAGAATTGTTAGATGCGATAAAGAAAATAAAAATAAAATTACCTCGAGTTGGAATGTCCGGTGAAAATGAACTTAGCAACAGCTCAAGAACTCTTTCAATACTTGGAATCCCCGTTCTCCTCAGAGTTCAGATTACCCTTCAGTACCAGCTGGGTATTGAAGGTATGGGTAGTCCAAAGAGAGGATTTTGGGCAATAGCAGGGGTCCAGGGCGGTGGAGGACATATAGGTGCAGTTGCAGCAAGACAACTAGCAGACCTACTAAAAGGCGAAATGAAGAATCCATCAGAGGGAGACCTAACAGGACCAACAGGAGAAACGCTTCCGCCCGGTGTAACGCTGGGACAATTTACTATGGAATGGGATAAATTGCTTGCTCATACTCTCGGTATAGATGGTAATCAGAGTGCCCTTGCGGCGGTTGCCGTTGTATCAAGATGTGATGAGTGGACACAATTTCTGAAAGCAAGACTCGTCACAGGAGCTGGATTGCATCCAGATGAAGCAAAAGGTATAAAAGAAGCCTTCTTCAACGAAGGATATTATTTGCTCGCAAGAGTAGGTACATCAAGTGGTTTCCATGTAATTCCTAATGCTCTGGGGAGTGGTGATTTTCAAAACATTCAAAAATACCACGAAGATTTTGATTCCGTTGGTTTGTCATCCAACGGTTCGTCATACAGCAGAGTCATTACTTTTGCTAATGATAGTAGCAAAGTCTGTGTTGAGATTAGTGGGGAACAGCAGTTGGGTGGTAATGGTGGCGAAAACGATCCAGATTCTTCTAATGGTGATAGAAAGATAGTGATGAAAGTGTGTGAAGCTGATAGTAGTAGCCAACCAGGATCATTATGTGATTGCCAGGGTAAAGAACCTTGGTTTACCAAGACATTCTACTGCCCCAAGGGTTGTAATATTCGAAGAGAGGATAAGGGTGAGGATGCAAACCCGGGAGGAATAGTTGTACTTGAATATTGTGGAGGGTTTAGGGCTGGTCAAGTTTACAGACCTGGCATATTAAGGATTAAGGATTCTTTCATAAGGCTTGTTATTCTTCCGGAGGTATCAGTTGCGGCGGATATAATGCAGTTTGTGCTACCTGTATTGGGTGGTCCTGTTGTTACTGTAAAAGTTCAAGCAGATGCGCAAGCACCAATTATTTTGTCGGCTGAACTCGACTCCAAAAACTTAGATATAGAACCTGATGGGGTTCACAATTATAATGGTGGTTTAACATCAACCAAATGGAAGTTTAGCGGACCTCTTTACGAGATAGGGGATATTCCAGATGTTATGAAAGAGTGTACGCTGACCGGTTCTCTTACCTTGCAGGCAGATCTAATAGTGGATCCAAAAATCATAGTAAAAACAGGGGGTGGGGGTGGTGTAGATGCTCCTTTGCCCGAGATAAAAATTCCAATATTAGGTATGGATTTCTTTGACTACCTACCAAGAGGAGTTGTTTTATCTTTCGAGAAAATAGGAATATATAGAGTAGGGAAATGTGAAAAAGGAAGAAGAAACTTGAGAGACTGCTCTCTTGCAGGTTTTTATCAGTGTTATGAGTTCTGCGACCACAAAGATAACGACAAAGATGGTATAGTAGATAATAACACAGGAAAAACATTCTCATTCCTTATAGGTATAGCAAACGAATGCCCCATGGTGGGGGGTTTAGTAAAATATCTTGAAATTGATGAATATTATGTGGATAACGATGGAGATGGGTTCGGTAGCGAACCTCTCAAGTATGCCTGCACATGGATGGATGAAATACCACCTAATGCTGTCCAAGTAGCAGGGGATTGCGACGACAACAACCCCCAAATAAACCCAATCGCTCAAGAGATATGCGACTGCAAAGATAACAACTGCAACGGTCAAATAGACGAAGGATATAACGGCGGAACAGTCTACCTAGACTGCGACGGAGATGGATTCGGGAGCGTTGCCTTGACAATTACAAACTGCTGCGGACTTCAATCACCACAAGGATGTCAGTGGGTAGATAAAGGTGGAGACTGCAACGATAACGACTGCAACATAAGCCCAATAGCAGTAGATATACAGGGAGATGGGAAAGATGCAAACTGCGACGGGCAAGATGGCATGGCGAGAACTTGCTACCTTCAAGGCAATAAGTTGGTTTGCACAAACAATAGACAGCGAGTAAATAATAATAACACAAATAATAATAATGGTAATGTTTCCTCCCAACAACAACTATCTCCAAAAATAAATACTATTGAGAAACTTGGAAGCTTCATCAAAAAACTATTATCTTATATATTCCTACCACAGCAAGCTTATGGAACTCTTAATCTGTGTGACTGCAACTGCTGCAATCCGGAGAATACGAATAGGAGATGTTATGATGGGAGAGAAAATGTTTATTGTTATGTTTACTGTAACCAACATTGTGGCGGCGGAGGTGGCAATAACCCACCATCTTGTAGTTGTGATTTATGTTCGTCTAGTTCTAGTTCGGGTAGTACTAGCTGCAAGATTGGATCCGTTGAGTCAACATGTGCAGAATTTATTGCTCAGGGGCAATGTGGTTGTAGTTGTAACTTATGTTCGTTATGGAGTAGTGCTAGGTGCACGACATCTTCTAAATCAATAATATCATGTAGTCAATTTCTTGCAAGTGGACAATGCGGTGGTGGAGGCGGAGGCGGTGGAGGTATGTGTTCGTTTTTGGCGTTATGTCCGGATAAAGACAAAGATGGTTTCCAAGATTTTAGTAAGAAGATAATTATAGGATACTACGGAGATCAACCTATAAACCAGATACCATTTTTCGCAGATTACACTCAATGCAGTTGCAACGATTGTAACGATAACGACCCAAATATACCATACCCTGGTATAGAAGTCCTTGACGGAAAAGATAACGATTGCAACGGAATAGTTGATGATATAGGTCCAAAGAACCTATCGTTGCAGTGTATAAGACCAACAAGCATTGAGCTAACATGGGAAGATGAAACCGAAGGAAAAGACTACTTTACAATAGCTCTGCTCAAACCAATAGCCGCCTTCCAGGTCGTGTGGATGCTGAAAAGTTTTACTAGACAAGTAACTATACCGCGACCAAGCCAGGAAGCAGTTCTTGCTCCAAGAATTTCTTCTAAATCACACAATACAAGTGGTACATCGTCCCCAACAAATCTTAATGCACCCCTCATTAATGACTTTAATGCATCCATCATTAATGATGATGATCTAATATCATATAATAATGGTAGCGTGGACAATATGATCCAGTTACATGAGCTGCTGAGAGAAATATATAGGCGTAGCCCGCAGTGGGTTCCTATCTATACTCGTTTAGATACTGATGAATTTCCGGATGATATAAGTCAGGTATTCTGCGCAAAATACTGGAATAGTAAAATAGTGGTAAGTCCAGATGAAGTCCTGCAAGATGTTGTCGTAAGCAAGGAAGGTAATTATGTTTATATATTCAAGATTGTAAAAAGACTTTATGCGCCGAAAAATAGCGGAATAGTCAAAAAAGAAGTATTATGCGAAGACCTCAGAAAGAAGCTGTGTAGAGGAGCTCCCCAGTGTGAGATAATTCCACCGCACTGCAGAGAAATAGAAAAATTAGACGGAATAATAAATATTCATGAGCTTTCCCCAGAAGAGGATTACTTTGTGACAATTTGGCCTGAAAACAGAAGAGGAAATAAAGGTGAGTGCTCAAACATAGTCAAAGCTACAACAACAACCAACTTTTTTGACAACGCCACAAAAGTAGCAACAGGTTCCATAGGAACATGCGTTATGAGAAGAGCAGTAAAAGATTGGGGAGATACGAACATCCTCTACTGCATAGGAGACAACTCACAAGGTCAAATAGGAGATTGCAGTCTGGTGTCTGGGAGAGCAAAACCAATAAGGTCTATGATAAATGTGGTGAATTTTGATGTAGGGGGTGAAGATATATTACCGATAAGCGGAATAGATTCTTTTGAAGCATACGGTCATGTCTGTGCGATCGTTGAGGAATATCCAGATTGCAGCTGTAATTTATGCTCATCACGAGGAAGTGAGCAAAAGTGTATGTTAGGAGATGAAACAGTAAATTGTAGTATATGGAACAAAAAATTTGGGCAATTATGTAGAAGCCAAACAAATACATGTAGCTGTGATCTGTGCAGTAAGGATCCATCCAAAGTTTGCAAGTCAGGTAGCTCACAAATAAGTTGTGAATCTTGGCTAAAAAGTGAGGGAGCTCAATGCCTACCGGTGTGCTCCTGCGACTTATGTAGTAAAGAAGTAGCCCAAAGACCAGAAGCAATATCAGATGAAGCATTACGTGTAGCAATCGGTAGCACGAGCAATACAAACTCATGTAGCTATTGCAGGTTTGGAGTTAATAATGAGATAATGAGCTGTGATATGTGGGTTAAGAAACAAAAGATATGTGATATTCCGCTTTGTAGCTGTAAATTATGTGTATCAAAAATTAAACCTGATATTATGCAAGTTAGTGATGTAAAACTGATGAGCCCTAAGCTGAATTATACACAACTGAATAAGACAAAAGCAATTAAAATTAATGCACTTCCTATTAATGCTCTACCCTCTAATTTGTTCCCTGTTTGTAGATACACAGATGTAAAAGGACAAGAAGCAGTAATATCATGTAGAGAGTGGGAAGGAGTTAAGGAATGTCAAGTTAATGATTATCCAGATTGTAGTTGTGATTTCTGTAGTATAAATACTAATAGCTACTGCAAAGATATAGGAATTAAAAAGTCTGACAGCATAATAAGTTGTAGTTCATGGCTTGCAAATAAAAGGTGCGCTAAATTCAGCTGCAGCTGTGAGTTTTGTGCTGCTCACAGTGATACAAAGTGTGTAGATCAAAATAATAGAGAGGTTCTATGCAAAGAGTGGGCTCAAATATCCTGCCAGGTTCCTTGTAGTTGTGAGTTCTGTGCAAGCAATTCAGATAAAAACTGCAGTATTAATGGCAGAACTATGATCTGTAAAGAGTATGCTTCATCAGATTATTGTAAGGAAGATATACAATCGTGTAGTTGTAGTGTGTGTAAATCTCCAGATCGTTTATGTGAATACAAAAGAGATCCAAAAGATCCACGCGGTGAGATAATTACATGTGAAAAATGGATGGTAGATGCGAATCCGGAATGTGCCCTATCGTGCGACTGTAACTTGTGCGGAAGTAATCCACAAGCAGTATGTAAGTCCGGTGATAAAATGCTATATTGCTACGAGTGGCAATCTAAGCGGGAAGTAAGGTGTTGCAGCTGTGATGTGTGCAGCACAAGTAGAGATACAGAATGCCATTACGCAGGTAAAGACATAACATGTAAGGAATGGTCAGGACAGAATTTCTGCTATTCTTCTGTAGGTGCAGGAGCACCACTGAGGGTTCCTGCGGTGGAGTTAGAGTTAGATGAAGAGTTAGATGATTTGTCATATGTACCGCAGAAGATTTATAGGGTTTACTGCTGGGGTAATAATAGATATGGTCAAGTTGGAGCTCCAATAACGCTCAACGAGAACATAACAGCCCCGGTCCCAGTTACAAGAGGGGAAGTTTTAGCGGTCGCCACAGGTGCAAGACATACCTGTGCAGTCATGAAAGTAAGTAGTATAAGGAATAGAGTAATATGTTGGGGAGATAACTCATCTGGTCAAGTTCATCCTACCGAGCTTACTGGCTTTATAGTTCGCCCAGGTAGAGTATGGTTAGATTTCTCTGCCCCAGATTCTGTCAAAAAGATTGTTGCCGGAGGAGATTTCACATGCGTTCTTACAACATCAGGAAAGGTAATATGCTGGGGAGCAAATAATGTTGGTCAGCTTGGAATGCCAAATCCATCAACAAGAGGACCTGTCACAGTGTTCAGCGGAGGTATGATAGATGTTTCCGCAGGTATGAGACACGCCTGTGCTGTAAGAGGCTCAGACCTTACAATATGGTGCTGGGGAGAAAATAGATATGGTCAGTTAGGATTAGGATATGTAAATAACTTTGTAGCAAAACCAACAAAGAACCAATACCTTTCAGGGATTGTGCGTGTAAAAGCGGGTTCAAATCATACATGCGCCCTTACAAAAGATGGAGCTGTTTGGTGCTGGGGTGATAACTGGTGGGGTCAGCTCGGAGACGGCTCAGAAAACAAATACTCAAATATACCACAGAAAGTCAAATTAGATAATCCAGTAATAGACCTTGCAGCAGGAGGAGCTCACACCTGCGCTATTGATGCAAATAGAAATGTCTGGTGCTGGGGATACAATGTCGCAGGACAACTTGGAAACTACACGAACCTCAGGCAAAACTTCCCAGTAAAAGTCAAAGGTGCAGAAGCGTCAGAGTATTGTAGATACTACCAAACAAAATCGAAGTTTTCATGTGCTGATAATGATAGCGACGGTTCCATAGGTAAAATAGATGCAACCTGCAAGATGAGATGGGAAAAACTCCTTGTGGCTTTGAAGAACCCACCGCTTGATCTATCATCTATGCCGCTGAATGCAACCGCAGTAGAAATAATTGCAGAAGATTTCGGGATTGATATTCCTTCACCTCTTAACACACCAGAAAAGGTAATAGTAGCTTCTATTGTTGCCCTAAATTCAATATACTCTCCTCTAATTCAGACTTACCTTACAACCTATGACTATGAGGAGGAGGTTTCTTATGGAAACAAAGTCGCAAGCACATACCCATACGCAATAATTATTGACTTCAACGATAACACCTCAATAGACCCCAAAGTCAAAGTCCCCAGATTCCCCGAGATAATAACTCTGGTCACACCTCTTGTAGCTAAGTATTACAATACCCTTTACAATACCCTTGTAAGGGTAAGGGAGGGAGATTACAGCGCTCTGGTCACACCTTCTCAATGCTTAGCAGCTGAGCTTGATGATTGCAACGATTCGGCAGGTCAGGTCACAAGATACGCCTGGGTTGATAAAGACCTTGACGGCTACTACGGAACTCTTATAACAGGTTGTGTATATTCATATATCTTACCAATTACTTATACTCTACCTTCTGTTCTCGATTGCAACGATTCTGACCCAAGTATAAACCCAGCATTTGCAGAAGTATGTAACGGAATAGATGATAACTGCAACGGTCAAGTTGATGAAGGCGTAACAACCACATACTACATAGATAACGATGCAGATGGATTTGGTAATCCAATTCCTAATGCTGATCCTACAACTCCTAATCCTATTACAATTTGTTCCACTGCATCTCCACCTGCTGGTTATGTTTTAAACAACAGCGACTGCAACGACAACGACCCACTCATAAACCCAACCACTCACTGGTACAAAGACGCTGATGGAGATGGATACACAGACGGAACATTTGTTATAGCATGTATTCCACCATCCGGATATGTATTATCTGCCCTGCCGGGAGACTGCGACGATAATAACCCGCTTATACATCCGAACACAGTATGGTACAGAGACCATGACAAAGACGGGTACACAGATGGAGTAACTTATGTAAGCTGTGTCCAACCCCCAGATTATGTTCTTTCCGCCGCCGCAGGCGATTGCGACGACTTCAGACCAGATGTAAATCCAGGTCAGGCTGAAATCTGTGACGATGTAGACCAAAACTGCAACGGGCAATACAACGAAGGAATCCTATGCCCACCACTTCAGGTAGTAGGTTGGACAGCATTTTCCGCCGACCTCAGATGGACAGACCCATTCTTATCTGAACAATACTTTGTGGTAGAGGTATCTACTGATACATCTTTTGCAGATACAATAACCCAAGTCTTTCTTGCTGGAACAACAGGTACCACAATTTCAAACCTTGATGGAACAAGAATCTATTACTTCAGGTTGCAGACAATAGGTTCTGGAAACAAACTCCTTGGATACTCAAATATAGTATCAGCTCCGGAATTTTTTGCGGATGTCCTGACAGTTTCGGCAGGATATTATTACACTTGTGCAATAAAGAAAGACGGGTCTCTGTGGTGCTGGGGTGCGAACGGGAAAGGTCAGTTGGGATTAGGTGATACTGCTGATAGGTTGAGACCGGAGAAGGTGATGGATGGGAGCGTCACACCTGTGGTATCTGTCTCAGTAGGATATTATCACACTTGTGCGGTAGATCAAGATGGTTCTCTGTGGTGCTGGGGTGCGAACGGGAATGGTGAGTTGGGATTAGGTACAATATCTCCATCACAAGTATTGTATCCAGTTCGTGTAGTGAAGAAGTTTGAAGGGGTCATGGGAGCGCCTGCTATGAAGTTAGGTAAAGATGGTCTCAAAGGTGAAGGAAATAATAATAACGAAGATAAATCTTTGGCATCAAGAAAATATGGTTGTTCTTCATACGGATTGGTTATGTTCATTCCAGCTTTCGTGGTTATTCTTATCTTCTCATTAACAAGAAGAAAAACTTTCTTTTCTCTCCTTCTTCTCTTTGTTATCTCCTCTTTTTTTTTATCTTTGATTTCCTGTGCTGAGGGAACAAAGTTTGACCATCTCAAGATTCAAGTTGAAAAAGATAAGTTAGTTTTGGGCGAGGTTGTGAAAGTTACCGTGAATTCGGTAGGAGGTAGTAAAGGAAAAGTGAAGTTAGATATGGGAGACGGGAAAGAAGTTGAAGCAAATATTGGAGAATCCGTTACTCATACTTATAGTGGTGTTGGGCTTTATGAGATAAGGGCATATTCAAAAGATTTTGTGTCAGACAGAAAAATGGTGTTTGTGAATGACCCGCCCTCTATATCATCTTTACAGGTTACGGATTTGCAGGGGAACAAAGTAACAACGGTAGATGTTGGTCAGCCTTTTTTGCTCGTTTTAGATTGTAAAGACATAACTGGTATAACAAAGGTTATAATAGACTGGGGAGATGGAGTAAAGGAAGAAGGAAAAAGTTGTGGAATATTTAAATATTCATATAGAGCAGAAGGGCAGTACAACATAAGAGTTGAGGTTCAAGATGAAGGATATGGGGGTTATTTTTACTCTTTGAAAGCAGAGGCTCAATATCAAGTTAATGTGGAAGATATGGGGAGAAAGCTCCCATTTGTTCAGACAAATCTGAATACGAGCGTTGGTGAAGCGCCGCTACAAGTTACTCTTACAATATTTGTGAATTCGTACGATAAATTAACAAATTTGGAAATATCGTGGGGAGATGGAAAAAAAGATACTCTCAACCCTGCCGATGGAGTCTCAAGAGGAAATAACTTCATTTTCACAGCTTCTCATACATATAATGAAACTGGTAGATACCTTATACAAGTGGGTGTAAAGGATGAGAAAGGAAGAGAAGGATTTGATTTCGCCGGGGTTTTAGTTGCGGTTTCAGACCCCGTAATTTCAGTAAGATACAAAGATACAAGAGGTAAAGTAATAGAAGGGAATTCTGCAAGTTTCCTGATATCAGATGAGAGATTTGTGGCTATATCTGGTGATATAAATGCAGCAGATGATATAGGATTTGCGGTGGTATCGTATGTTGGGTATAGCAGTGCTGGAGCAAATTATATAGTTTTACAGAGAGAGAGTTTTTTCTTTAATGCGTCATATACAAAAAGTTTTGGAAGTTGTTTGCTGCTTGAGAACGAATTGATATGTTCAAGTTTTGGGTTACCAATTACATCAGTTACTTTACCGGTGGATATGAGTGTACAGGCAATAGCGGTAAAGGATTCAGTAGCAATAGACAACATAGATTCTGTCTGCGGTAGCAATGTCTGTATATGTTCGGATTTGGAAGGATTTATTCCTCTTGATGTTTGCAGAAATATAATAGACAATATAAGAAATGACACAAGCGCATCAAGGGGACAATCTCTTTCTGTAAATTTGAGATAAATGGAATTGAATAAATAATAAAAAATGGAATAAATAATAGAAAGAAGATGTATTATTATACGACGCTTTTGAATAAAAAGGGTATATCAATATTGAAAAAATGCTGCATCATCTTATTAGCAGCAATTTCTTTGGTGTTTTTACTTAATATATCTGTGAGAGGAGAAGAAGGAGAGATTTCTGAGAAAAAGGAGAATGCAGTAGTAGTGGAAGGAAAAGATGATAAAGGTAAGATAAGTTCAAAATATGAGGTAGGAGCAGGATATATGATATTATTGTTTGGCAAGTTATGGGGTGAAAAATTACCTATTATGGGAGGACCCTTGCTATCAATAAGGTATGATCTATTTGATATGTGGAGAGGGAGGATTTTGGGAATTGAGGATGTGGCGGTAAGGTTAGGAGGAAAGACAAGATTAGGAACTGCAGGTTCTTTACAGAAGGGAAAACAATCTATATTTTACCTTTTAGATGTTCTATCGGTAAATTTATCAGCCAGCGGGAAATTGAATTTGTTTGGAAGAAAGAGCAATTTGAATTTATCAATAGGCACGGCGAATTTTGGAATAAACTCATTAACATACGGCAGGAAGAGAGGTTTTAGTATAAACCCAGTATCTATAAATATTGATTTTAGTTTGGCATTTGATTTGAAAAATTTTGGTGCGGGCATATTTTTATTTCTAAACCCAATAGATGTGTTCTCTACAAATAATTTTTTAGATGAAAATGATAACGAGATCTATGGAGTTGGAAAGTTGAGGATGATAAGGTTGGCAAGTGGATTTATTTTGCTATTTTAACAAAAATTTTGAAGTTTAGATTTTTTTATTTTTTGTTTTGAAAATAAAAATTGAAAAAAGTAAAAAGGAGGGTAAAAGGAAGATGATAGAAAAGAAGCTAAAAAAGGGGCAAGCAGAAGGAAAGTTTTTAGCGGCTTCTATTCTTGTTGCAAGTGCAATAGTTGGAGGTTCAATAATATGGTTAGGTCGTTCCGTTCAAAATATTGCAGGGAAAGGCAATGTAGGAGGAGGCGTAGTGGTACAGCAACCTCAAAGACAACCTCAGCCTCAACCTCCTACACCGGTTCAGCGTGAGGAAGAGGAGCCAGACAGAATTGATATGTCTCAAATAGCCCCTCCGCCACCTTACAGAATAAAGGGGAACCCGAATGCAAAAGTTACAATAGTTGAGTACTCGGATTTCCAGTGTCCATTCTGCGGTAGATGGGCAAGGGATACTTATCCGCAGATATTGCAGACATACGGAGATAAGGTGAAAATTGTGTTCAAGCATTTGCCTTTGCCGTTTCATCAGTTTGCTCAAAAAG
>Ga0079996_111708_pt1 | contig 16660 bp, 10 predicted proteins | sample PerSpoAPS_AMetaG_FD_69199 | JGI IMG/M metagenome (GOLD analysis project Ga0079996, IMG submission 69199) | Thermal spring microbial communities from Yellowstone National Park, Wyoming, USA - Perpetual Spouter A (PS_A) MetaG (SPADES assembly)... | ecosystem: Environmental > Aquatic > Thermal... | reverse complement strand
CAGCCAGCCACCTGGCGGCCCTCCTCGTGTCCTCCCCGCCGAGGCCCCACACCAAGACATACACCCGCGAACCATTAGGCACCACCGCCACCACAGCCGCCCTACTACGCCACACCTGGCCAGTCCTAGCGTCTCTTATCCCACCAGCCGCCGTGTCGAAATAAAACGGAAGCCCCCCAGCGCCCAGCCGGTCAGGCGGATTAAGCGCCCTCGTGAGAGAGTTAGCAAACGGCCCGCCCACCGACACCACGACGCCGGGGTACCTCACGGGATAAGGCTGCCACCCGCTACCCGCGGAGTAGTATCTCACCTGCGTCAGCCACTGCTCGTTGTCGAGGTAGGCGAAGAGCGGGTTAAAAAGCGTGCGGCTGTTGGAGATTTCGTAATGAAACACGGGCAACGTGAAGGTTGCCGTGGGCGAGAAGGCGGCCCTTGCATACACCGCGGCGACGGAGTCTATGGCGGCGGCTCTAGAGCCCACCACGAAGGTGGCGTTGGCGCCCACCGCGTCGGCCAGCGTCGGCAAGCCAACGACGACTTTTGCGTGCGTCGAGTTGCGCCAAACCACGGAAACCCGTTGCCCAGCCACCCACGCCGACTGCCCCACATCGAGGAAGTTGACAGGCGAGACAATCGCCCCCGTGACGTTTAGAACAGTGTGGAAATACACCCAGCGGCCACTTGCCGAACTAGAAACTCTGTGCACAACCACTCCGCACCAGTCGAGAAACTGCTCGTAGACGCCTCCGCATTTATACTCAACAGTATATACGCCGACCGAAGCCGGAATATAAACGCCGCTCCGCGGCCCCAAGAGCCAAGCCCCCACGCCAGAGCCGACAAAGGAGCCCCATCCCAAGAAGTAGAGATGCGGCAGAGTCAGCCCATTCGGCAGGTCATAATACGCCACGCCGAGCCAAGAGTTGAGATACCGCCGCAACCTAAGGTTGCCCATTACGTCCCAGTAGTTGTCGTATTCAGACCACACGTCGTCTCCCTGCGTTCCTGGGTGATCCAGTCCCAGGTTATGGCCGAACTCGTGGGCAATAACAAGCACATTCGGATTATTTCGAGTAAAGTTAGTGTAATGCAATATTAGCGACACCGCCAGATGGATCGTGCCGTATGGCGTGTTGAAGCTCCAGAAGCGGAGGGTACCAATCCCAGCGGCCGCCCCGAAGCACGATGGCCTATCGTTAAGTATGATAATTAGATATGAATATGAGGGTAGCTTGACCCCTTTACTGTACAACAAGTTGATCATATCTACAGCTATCTGAGAGAAGGCGTTACTGGTGTTGCAATAAGCGGCTTTAGTCCTTGGCAGAGTAACCCAGCCCCAGTGGATGTAGTAAGGCCGGATAACTACGGCGCCGCCTGAAGCCGACTCCCAGAAGTGGCGCATAGAAGGAAGCGGCCCAAACACCACATCGTGTACATAAGACATGTTGTAGGGCTCAGCAGACACGTCAGCAAACTTAGCCGCCACCAACGTCACCAACAAAGGACCGGACACCGGCTGGCGCGTGATTACTTGTGTGAGCTCCCGCGGCGCCGAAACCATGGCCTTCGCCGCCTCTTCGGTGTAGACAAGCTCCGCCTCCACCCTCTCCCCGGTGCCTACCAGATACGCAGGCGGAGGCTCCACAAGCGGGATCAACGAGCCGTTGTCAAGCCTGAGGAAGAAATACGTCGCGGAGGACCCGTTCACGTAGTCAACCACATACCCCACCACGTAGCCGCTAAGCGCAAAAACCAGCCACCCCAACCCAAGCAACACAAACAACGCCCTAGTCATAGATCTCCAACGCCTTCAAAACCGTGCCGTTCCAAACACCCCTAACGTAGACAGGCCTGTCCGGGTTGCCCACATATATGGCGAAGTGATCCCGCAACCTAAACGTGGCATTTGTAAAATCAAGCCTAACCCATGTACCGTTGTCGAAGTCAAGAAACCATTCGGTGTAGCCCCCCGTCATGTTAACAAAATCGAACACTACGGCAGAAATGTAGCCTCGCCACGTCACCTCTATGGGTTGCTGGGGGGTTGTGTTGGTTTGTTGTGTGGTGGGTGGAGAGTTGTTCTGCGGGGGTTGTTGCGTGGGCGGCGGGGATTCACGCGGCGCAGACACGAGCAAGACAGCTGCGACCACTAACGCCACCACCACCGCCAACACCAAAAACCCAAACTTCATAAAAAGGTGGAAAAATATACCTAAAATACTTTTCTCTGTCTTTTAGAAGTAAATTAGAAAGACCGACGCCGTTGACTTTCTATTTACACACAGGCTCTCATGCCAGCCGCCGCGTCAAGAGCTCTGCAGATGTGGCGGGTAGGTTTTCTACTCTGATGTAGCTTATGCATAGAGCCGGACAGACGCCGATAGAGAGCGGCGAATCCTAGTGGGGTAGGCGCCGGAGACGTTAGATTTGATAGCATAAGTCGGACTGCGTATACTGAGGCTATCTAGCGTGATTTGTCATATATGCTTTTGATTAGCTGTTCGTATTGGTCAACTACTTTGGCGATGTGGTATTGCCAAAGCGGCGCGACGGGGGGCTCGGGGATGTGGTCTGTGGAGATGACTGCCGCGGCCTCCTCCGGCGTGGCCACCGCGGCGCCGTAGCCCAGCGCCTCCACCAGCTCCACCGCGGCGCTGTCCTTGCTCCTCAGCACCACGGGGTAGGCTCCAAGCGCAACCGCCTCAAGCGTGGCTATGCTGAAGCCCTCCGCAGGCGACATGTTGAGGTAGTAGACGCTATTCGCCACTATCCGCCGCTTCTCCTCCTCAGACGCAGAGGGGTAGAGACGAAAGATGTGGCGGCCCCTCTCGGCCTCCCGCCTCACCTCGTCCAGCAGGGGGCCGTCGCCCACCACAGCCACCCTCAGCCTACGCTCCACGAGACGCAACGCCGCAAGGGCCTCCCTAACCCCCTTATAGGGCACCAGCCGGCTCACGATAACGACGTCGAACTCCTTCCCCCCCATCCGGTACTTCAGGTAGTCCTCCAGCCTAAGGCCGAAGGGGATCACGTAGACATCCCCCCTAACCCGCCTCACCCTCTTGGCGGTGAGCCTAGACGGCACGACGACAGCACGCGGCCGCAGAACCATCCTCCTCTCAGCCCACCTCACGGCCCCGCCGACGAGGGGTCCGAAGTATTCCCTCCATCTGCGTCCCCAGAACTCGTGAAGAGTGAGAATCGTCCTCTCCCGCGGCAGGAGGAACACCTCGGTATACGGCACCGACGCGTCGACTACCCGGCACCCCGCCTTCTTCACGGCACGCCTAGCGGCTAAGGCGAATTGAAGCGCAGGCCAGAGCCGCCTCCTCCCCACCTCGTCGTAAAGCCGCGGCGGGGGGCCCACCGGCGCCAGTGGAACCTCTGAGGGGCCCCAGCTGTACGTGACGTACCGCACCTCATAACCCCTCCTCAGAAGCTCAGCCGCAAACTCGTAGTACCTCCGCTCAGCACCCCCAAAGGTGTAGGGCCAAAGATTAGAACACACAAAGCAAATCACAAAACCTAAAAAGCCCCTTTTTAAATCCTATACGCCCAAAACACCGACCCTTCGGCGGTTCCGTCCATTGCCGACAAGCGAAGCAAAAAGACATCCTCCCGCTACCTGTCCTGAGACCTCACAGAAAGACCCCCCGAGTCTCCCACCTCCAAATAACGAGAAAAAGAAAAAATATGTTTTAAGGCCAGGTGGCCAACACCTCAAAGTTATCGTTACCGTCGGGAATCCCGTTTCTGTTGGCATCCACCCACCGCACCACAGCAGCGTATTTGCTAAGCGCCTGCCAGAAGAAGTCCCTCAGCCACACCCCGCTCGCATATGTCCCGTCGCCGCCGTTGCCCCACGCCAAAACCACAAGCCTATGCGGCAGGGGATCATACGCGTGCAACAGGGGATCATGCGCGGCAGTTTCGTTTACCACAGCCACCAGGAACACGTTAGAGCCCGTATACAGCTGACCGGTCCGCGCATCCCTTATGCCGCCTGCACTGGTGTCGTAGTAAAACGGCATGCCGTTAGGCGCCACTCGATCCGGCGGGTTGAAGTACCCAGTCACTCGATTAACCAACGGGCCGCCCATCGAGACGTGGCACACAGAGAGCATATACCAGTCAATGCCTTCACTTGTCAGAACCGCGCTGTCCAAATAACTCCAAGGCAACCGCGCCCAAGCACGCCACTCTACACCCAATCTGCCCGCCGCCGCAAGGGCGCCTATAGTGTCGATAGCCGCAGCCCTCTCGCCCACGTTATAGGAAACATGGCCCCGACACAACGTCCAGAGCCTACCAAGAGTAGCTCTCAAACGCGCCACGTAAACCCGCCATCTATACACCCCGACTTCGTCCCAATAGGCGTAGCCCTCATAATACAACGGGTACCGCCAATCCACATAGTAAAGCCGCGGAGGACCGCAGAGGACGGGCATCACCGCAAACATCGCAACGTCGTAATAATACCACCGATGGAGCGGCACATAAACAGGCACGAGGTATAGAGTATGAAGCAGGCCGACTGCGAATGAAAGATATGTGGCGTTCTGGAAGCGAGTTGGCGAGTTCAACTCCCAGGTGTAGAACTGATCTGGGACAAGCGCAGACATATTAACTGTAATACCTGTGAGCCAGGGCTTCAGGAATGCCGGTATCATGTAGGGCAGAGGCGTGCCGTAGACGCCGTCGGGCCACGCGTAGTACGCCCAGTAGGACCATCTGCTCATCAGCAAGGGGCCATCGTTTAGGGAGAAGGGGGGACGTATACAGGTGGGACCGAGGTAACCCGTTTCCAAGGCGCCGTAGGTTGCGAGAGTGGCTAGGTGGAGGTTACGTAGGTTGTAGTTGCTGTGGAGTATCACCACGGCCCTGGCTGTGACGTTGCCATACGGCGTTTTTACGGTGGCTACCCCGTAGGCGCCGCCCAAGTTGCCGGCGAGGCAGGGCAAGTTGCCTACGAGGTAGATATACAGCAACGACCCGTTGCTAATCTTGATTCCCCACGTGTTGTACATATAGGCGACAACGTCTGCGAGCAACGCCTGGAGCGGGTCATCCGTATTGCAGTAGTCGCTCCGCTGAAGCACGCCCCAGGCCCTTGTTTCAACCTCGTTAAGTATTAACCATCCTTGGTATTCGTAGTAAAAATAATCTTTTACATATTTGAATGCGTATCTGACGAGGCTGAAGTCTGGCCTCTCCGTGTATCCAGGTAGGGCGAATCCGACCAAGTACGCATTGACAAGAGCTGAGGAGTAGCGATCGAGGGGAGCCCCGTATCCTAGCCCTCCATATGCCGGCTTTAGGCCAGGGAGGGATGTGCATTGATCAAGCGGAGCATTGAGGAATTTACCACCCTCCTCCACTACACACTGCATGTCGGCTTTAAGAATATTGATATGCGTTCCGTTATGTTGAGGCTGTGTAGTATTTACATACTACAAGGTCCATACACCCACGGGTCCAGCGTTTACAAGCACCACAAGCCCCAACAACACGAGCACCCACCACCACTGCCTGGTCATAACAAAATATCTGATAACAATATTTAAAGTTTTTTCATAGCATCTTCGGCGCAGATGTATTCATGGCTTCGACACAGAGTAATTCACCGCAACGACCATGCGGAGTTATGGCTTGGTCACCAGTGTTGTGGCTTGTTAGGATGCTTGTTTATATATTGCCTCGATTTAAACATGACGTGTCTAGGTGCGGCAGAGCGCTTGTGGTGGCTGGGAGGCCTTCTGAGACGCAGGCGGCTGCGGAGGCTGTTTTCGCAGTATTGTTCCTCCTCCTGGGGGTACCCCTACGTAGACTATGCATCTCCAGCGTCAAGCTCTGCGAGTCTGAGGAGCCGCCGGAGAAGATTGGAGAGGTTCTGGCCATGCCTGTGGACGTCGAAGTGGTAGACGGCGACTGGACCTGCCGTCTGGTAGTGCGCAAACTGCTTCAGCTACCTGGCGCCGTCCAGGGGCTTGCGGGGGCGGCGCTGGCGGCGGGGGGCCTGGCGGCTGGTCTCTACGTGGCGTTTCGCTTGCTTCTCCACGGCGTCTTCCACTGGGTCCTGGCGCTTCTTGCCGCCTTTCTCGTGACGTGGGGTTTAGTGTTAATTGTGGGGGCTAGGGCTGTCTTGTCGCAGAGAATTGCGGCAAGGCTGAAGGCGCTGTGGCCCTCTGTGAGGCTTTTTGCGGCGGCGTTGGTCGCCGTGGCGATCGCCTACGCCTTTTTCTCCAAGGCTGAGCTGGCGGCAGTGGGCGCTTACCTACTCGTGGCTGTGGTGTTTATAGCTGTCGTGGTTGAGTATATACGTTCTAGCCGCATCTAAAGAGGACTCCTCCATATACGGGGACGCATTGGCTGAGAAGCGACTGGAGCCGCGGGACGAGCCGAAGCACGTCGCCGCTGTACTGCCCGCCGGGGCGGGGGGCCTCCGCCAGGATGTACACCGCGCCGGTCTTCTCTCCCCTCTCGAGCGCGTCAAGTATCTGAAGCCCGACCTGCGTCTCGGGGTTTTCAGATCCGGCTCGGGATAGATTAGATAGGCCCTCACGCCGCGGCTCGGGTCGAAGAAGAGCGGCAACGCCCACGTGCTGACTTGAGGCAACGCAAGCACCGTGGCGCCGTCTTCAACTACGCCTATTGCAGACAAATAGAGATCAAGCCGTGGAGCGTCAAGCCGGTGTATGATCGGGATCTGCCACACGGCGAAGATCATATACAGCAGAGCCGCCGACGACACCACGTAGGCCAGCCAGCCACCCCGCAGGGAGGAGCCGGCGCTTAGGCCCAGCAACAATAGGTCCGCACGGGCCAGCCGCGCGGCGGCCTCCGGCGTGCCGGCCAGCAAGGCGGAGAGGAGGAAGTGGAGCGGCCAGACGTATACACCTGCCGGAGCCCCCCGCCGCATGCCGTAGACAACAACCGCCGAGAGCAACGACACGATAAACACAGCGTGGTAGCTAGACAGGGCGTAGAAAAGCGCAGAATAGCTGTGAGGAGCCGCCGCGCCCACGCCCTCTGCCAGAAGACCATTAAGCAACTTGAAGAGGAACACGTTTCCACCCGCCACGTAGCCGGCAAGATAGCCCCAGCGCCCCTTGACGAGCAACAAGAGGGAGACAGGTATGGAGTGGAAAAGCCCGAGATACGACTGAGACGCCGTAAATCCCGCGACGGCCCCCGCGGCGAGGTGCCTCCCCTTCTCGGCTAGGTAGAGAGAAGCCGGCAGACCCACCAGCAGGTAGAGCAACTCCATGACTCCGCCATCTGCTAATGTGTACAAAACGCCGACCCACGCGGCCACAGCCACCGTTGCGGCTAACGCCGCGGCTCCGCCGCTACGGTGCAACGGCCTGAAGTAGAGGAAGTAGAGAGCCAAACCCGCAACGACGAGGAGAAAAGCCAGGAGCTTGAAAAACGAGATGAGGGGGAGAGGTGATTTGGCAACGCTGTACATCAACGCCATTAGGAGGTGAACCGCGTTGGGATACTGGCTGTGCCAAAAATACGGCGTCTCGCCCGCAGCAAACTTCATAGCTATGTAGATGTGGATGGCGGGGTCGTCTCCCGACGGCACCACGTCCCCCAGCTGAGCTCTATACGCCACCCACAGCACAGCGGAGGCGGCAATAAGCAGGGGTAGATAGGGGAGCCTCCGCCTGTCTAGCAACAGAGCCAGCAGAGGCGGGGCTAGGAAGTAGAGGGGGTACTGCCGGGCCTCCACAGCCACAGGCGGGTCAAACCTGAGCCGTCTGTAGGACAGGGCGTCTCCCGCCACGTCGAAGCAGTGAACATATTCGTCGTATACGGCGAAGTAGCAGGTCAAGCCCCGACCCCAGTAGATGCCGCTTTCTACATACGCCGCAGTTATGTTGGGAAGCCTAGCCAGAAGGGTAAGGGAGGCGTAGCGGCTTCCGTTGTACCAAACCCCCCGCATGACGAGCCTCGGGTAGGTGTATTCCCCGCCTCCCACGTAGACCTCCTCCGCATACGCCACGCCGCTCCGCACCGACACGTAGACCCCAGAGCCGTCCACCTCCTCCACTATACCGCTGAGAAACCTAACCGTGGCGTTTCGGAAAACAAGCCTGTCAAACCTATCGATGTAGACCCCCCTAGTCACGTTGACAGGCGGAAAATAGCCGGCGAGGGGCAGAAGCCTCAGCTCGCCGCTTCCAGGCTCCGGCCGCGCCCTTTCGCCGATAACCTCCACCCAGCCAGACCCGCACGACACAGAAAACTCCGGCATCGCAACTTCGCGGTACGCCGCGCCTCCCAGGATCTTAACGCCGTTAACATACACATCGCCACCCCGAATTATGAGAAGCCGCCAGTAGCCAGGCGGCAACCTAAACGAGGCGGGGCACCTCTCCACGACATAGAAGAGGAATTTGCCAAGGTACGACACAGAGGACCTGGCGTATACGTCGGCCGCGTGAACTAAGGCATACGGAACTCCTGACGCCGCCACCCGATCAACGGAGGCGACGTCATCTGCCAAGACCCCCAGCGGCGCATAAACGGCAGGCCATCCCAGCACCTCAGTAGACGGCGGCCGCGTCGTGTAGAGGAAGCCGGGACCCTCCACGGACCTGTACAGACAGAGGGTGGCGTTTCCCAGCGACTTGAGATAAAGCGCAGGCGTCACCGGGTACTTATAGCGAAACAGCGCCATCGCCTCCTCTCCACAGAGCCCGTTGACGCCCCACAGCAACGGGTAGCTGGAGCCGGTGTCGGCGATCACGACGCCGTTGCAGGGCTCGTAGACACCCGCGGCCACAACCCACACGGCGCCGAACAGCAACATCCCCACCACCCCAAACGGCACGACAAAGCGGACGCGGGGAGACACAGCAAGAGCTCGCCACGTAAAGACTGCCGCGGCTACGGGGATCAGCCTATCATTGCTCAGCACAACGGCGCCGAGGAGGCTAAGGGCGATTGCAGAGACCACACCTACGGCATATAGGAACAGATAAGCCACGGCGTCCCGCCAATCCCCCCTCACCAACAGGATAAGCACTAGCGGGGAAAGCGCGGCGGCGAAGCCCCCCGTAGTGACATATGCAAACGGCAACTTGACGTTCCACCCCAACAACCAGCCGGCAAAAGCCACTAGATAAAAGGCCAACGCAAAACGACGCACCCAGCTGAGCTCCGGCAACCGCAGAAAGTTCAAGACGTAGAGCCCACCCACCAGAAGACCCGCGGCCGCCAAGAAGGAAGAGCCGGTGTTTAAGTAAAGACCGGCAGAGGAGGCAAAGGCCGCCGCTAAAGCCTCTCGGCCGCCGATCGTGCCGCCGTATATCCACCTGAGGAGGTACGCCACTGCCACGTATGCAGGTCCGCCGACGTGGAACAAGACGGAGGCCGCCGCGAAGAAGTACGAGGGCCCCGCCAGGAGCATAGACGCAGAAAGCACGCTTATGGTGTAGGGATACACCCAAAACGGCGACGAAGAAGTCCAAGACTCCACGTAGCCAGTTGCCACAAGGCGCTCAAAGCTCGGATAAGAGAGAAGCACCGCAACGCCCGGGACAAAGGACCTCACCCACACCGCCTCCTCCGCAGACGCCTTCAGCCGCCTGTAGAGGTCGAAATATGCAAAGGGGAGGATAAACACAGCGGCGACCCACTGCTCCACGAAGACCGCCTTCTCAACGCCGAGACCCCTCACAAACAACAAAAACGCGAAGTACAACGTCGAGATCCCCCTATCTGCAAAAAACACATACCGATTTATGTCAACCCCCAGCTTAATAAAAGAAGGCCAGACACCCCATGCAAGCACCACAAAGGCCGCCCCCATAAGCCAGACAGAAACCGGGTACCTCCTCCCCCGCAGAAGAGCCACCGCGGCGCCGACTAGGGCAAGTAAATGAAACAACAGAGGCGGAACACCCACGAGACCCCCCAGCCCCACCGCCAACATCCCCACCACAAAGGCGGAGAAAACCTCCCGCGCGAGGAGGAACCCCACCCCCAGCGGCACCCCCACCGCCGGGAACAAAGCCGCCAAAACCGCCACCGCCAGGTACCCCAGCCTAGACTCAACCCCCCTAAAAAACCAGGCGGCAACCAGCAGACAAACCCCTACGAAAACCTCAATCGACGCCAAATATGCGGTAGACATGCTCAACCGTCTTAACGGGATCCACCAACCTGTAGATCTCCTCGCTCAGCCTAAACCCCAGCTCCACGAGCTCCCGCCTCGACATAGCCATCAAAGACTCCATCTTATCCACAAAACAGTCCACGTCGCCGCGCCTACATATGTACCCCGCCGCCGAGGTACGCCCCAGGAACTCCCTAGCCACACACACATCAGAAGAAATAGGCACAACACCCCGCGCCAGAGACTCCACCATCACGTAGCCGAAGCTCTCCTCAGTAAAAGAAGGGAAGAGGACACCCCACGCCCGGCCAAGCGCGTTAAAAACCTCCCCACGAGACATGCGGCCCCCCCAGAAGGTGCCCCCCACGGAGAAACGCCCCCCGCGGCGCCAAAGCCCCACAACAGCGGCAAGAGCCACCGGAAACCCCTTAATAAAAGAACGCTCGCCCAGGTAGAGAAAAAGCGGGCGCTCCGCCGGCTCCCGCACCGGCGACAGACGAGGCACGAAGTTGTACAACACCCGGGCCCGCCTAAAACGCGGATCAAGCCTAGAGAGGTTCTCCCTGTGGCAATTAGAAGGCACCAAAACCTCATCAGCCAACAAAACAAACTCCCGCATAACCCGCGAAAACCCAGAAAAAAAGCCATTAACCAACGCCCGGCGCGGCCCCCAGTTAAGCCAATCCACAACCACATCCCTAAACCCAGGCACCAAGTAGCCAGAATACCTAACCGGACAGAAGTTGTGCAGATGAACAACCACACGCAGACCAAGCCTCTTCGCCAAAGGCACCAAGAAATAGGCATACCGCGGAATATACACCACGTCAAAACCCCGCAAAAGCCGCTCCCAGCCGGGCAAGATGCCGGACAACCAAAGCCTAGGCCTATCAGGAAAAAGACGCCAAACCCACACATCACCAGACAAAGAAAAAGACGCAACAACAACATCAACCCGTCTCCTCAACAAAAGATAAAGATAAAAAGAAGAAACCTCAGCACCACCACCAAAAGGGTAAAAAAACTCCGAAACAAAAAGAACCCTCATGAAAAAAATGACTTAACCCCTTGCCTGAACCTTACTACTGGAACCTTATGTCGTCAGGCGCCCCCGCGATAAACACTCTTTCAAGCCTGTACGTGTTCATCAGCTCAGGTCTCCTGATGGGCGACAGCCTGTAGACATCGGCAGTTACGAAATACGGCGACGGCGGGCTATACGGATACGGCCAGTCGTATCTATACGTAAACACGACTATGTGAACCGGCTCAGCAGTGAAATCAAACCACCGGTCCTTCACCAACTTAGCCGCAAAGTAGGTGTCTTGGGCGTTGGCGCCCCAGACCTGCAATATCACAGTGCCGTTGGGGTCAACCGCAGTAGAAATAACGGCGTAACCCACCGTCGGTGCATTAGTAACCGGCGGCCAGGCGTTGTTGGCAGTGAACAGCCGCCTTGAGTTCCACACCGTTGTAAACAGAGAACCTACAAATGGGCTATGTGCTGTGTAGTAGCTACTAAAGGCGAACGGAAACGGCGCAGTCATGTAGTTGTGTATAAACGGCGCATACCAAGCAAAATCCTGCGCATACCTTGTGAACATGTTAACAAAAGGACCGCCCACGGTGACCGTTGTAAATCTGTGCACGTAGAAGGGCGGCGGCGGCAACGGATTCTGCTCGAATTCGGGCATAACCCTCAGCGTATTCAGCATAAAGGTCTTGTTTAAGGCAAACCTGTTGTAGCTGTCATAGAAGTACGGGAAGGTGCCGGACCTCCTCGCCAAGACCACAGGCAACCCGCCGAAATTCCTCAACCCAATAAATCCAGCCATGCCGGTGGCAGGGGAGCCAGTGTAGAGGTTCTGGAAGGCACCCGGCGCAACGTCAAGCCCGAACCAAGACCACACCAAAGAGAAGAAGTGCGCCGCATAGCTAAGGGCGAGAACATCGGTGGGGTCAGCCATGGAACCAACAACCCCCAGCCTGAAATCGTTGAAGTCCCCACAGACTAGAGTGCCTCCGAAAATAAAAGTCGGCAGGTGGAGTATTGTCCTTTCTACTAGTGCCTGTATGTACGGGTCGGGGCTACTGGCCGCAACCCAGTCTGTAACGTTGTAGGCGTAGCCGTAGACGAACATTACGCCGTTTCTATACGTGGCGGGTGTGGTTCCATGAGCCTCGTAGTCAAGCGTACCGCTACTCCACTGCAGTATTACAAGTGGTATATCGCCCGAGCTACCGCCCGCGTCGGCGAGTGAGTCCCTCTGATAGCCGGGCTCCAACAATATGTCGAATCTGTTCAACCTGTACGGGACGAACTCGGTTGAGGCCAGCGGCGTGAACTCGGTGGCCGCGGGATACGCTGCGGCGAACATAGTAATGTTTCTGAAATGCATTGCATAAGGTGTAGCGTGCAACAAGATGTAGTCCTCAGACCCACATGAGAGCGGTGTGAATATCATCGCCTCATAGGAGCCGACAGGTTGACCAACAGCGGGCGCACCGTTAACCTGGTCTATTTCAAATCTTATGGTGAAGGCCGTGCTGTTGAGGAACACGGAGGGGAGGAATAGTTTATCCTTCGAAACCGTTACCGAGTAGTTGTAGTATACGATGGCATATGGCCAGGCCTTTGGAAATATCAATGTGAAGTTTACGTTGATATTCACAAATACACCCCAGAGGTCGTCATTAAATTCGCGCAAGGAAATAGTCTTATTGACGCCGCCTGTGGCGATCAGAAGTCTCGGGCTGTCGTACACTATCGTGAAGGGCATAATGTCAATAGAGTTGAAGGGGATAAGCCACCAATCCCACCGGCCCGGCGGATAAACCGAGCTCGGTGAGGTACCGTACGGCGCAGTGGAGATATTCAGGGCTATCCCCCTGCCTCCTCCAGCGTGTGTTGCGTTGCTGTATACCGCGAACGCATGTAGGAAGATCCAGTAGTTTTTCTGAACACTGTCGTCTTTAATAGTGAGGTTGGCAGAGAGGGTCCAGCCGTTGATCCACTGATATGGTAAGATAGAAGTTTCATTTGTAGCCCATGACTCGGTTACTCTTAGGTCGAAGGTAGTGGTGCTGTATCTAGCTAGGGCTAGGCCGCCGCCTACGCCGTTGTCAAGCATGGCCACGAATTCGCCGAGAGCTGTGAAGCCTATGCCGATGCCTGTGGTTAAGTTTGCAAGGCCTGACATTATGTTGCCTGGTATGATCGGCCCGCTGAACCACCTGCTGACGGGCGGGTCTAAGAATACTCCGAGGTAGAGTAGCTGATTTGTGAGGTTGTAGTAATCGCCGAAGGCCGGGGAGCCTATGGCCACCAGAGCTTGGGGCCGCGGAATGGGGCTGAAGGGCCAGTGTGTTGGGTGGAGCAGGCCGACGCAGGCGTTGGGGTAGCAGTTGTCGTAGAGTACAGTTGGCTTTGTGCCGGGGACGACGAGGGGCTGAGGGCTTGCGGAGGGGTCCTGCGCAAGCGCGACGGCGGCTATTAGCACCAACGCGATCGCTGGGATTAGTTTGGTTGGGTGCATGACCTTACAATTTTACCCCTATTTAAGTTTTTCGCTTAATTTGTGGTAGAGGGCTAGGTAGATGTGGGCGAACTCCGCTGGCTTCTTCAGTGGTTTTGCTGGGGGTGGGGGCCTCAGTAGCGCCTTTGCGATAGATGTTGGGTGGAGCTCTACTGTAAGTATGTTGGGGGTTTTTAGGAGGGTTGCGGCGGGGACTTGGGGGTGGGTGATGACTGGCGCTCCGAGGGTTGCGGCTTCGAATAGGGCTAGGGAGAAGCCTTCGGGGTGGCCTAGGTGTAGGAAGGCCTCTGCCTGGGCCAGTAGCTGGTGCTTCTCTTCTTCTGTGGCGTGGGGTTTTATCTCGACGTCTTGGAGGCCGAGTCTTTTTATCGTTCTGTGGAGGACCTGCCGCTGTGGGCCGTCTCCTATTATTACAAGTTTTAGGTCGGGGCGGAGCGTCTTTGCGATTTTGAAGGCTACCAGCGCCAGGTGGTAGTTTTTGCGGGGCTCTAGGCGGCCTATCATGACCACCAGCCCCCGTTGCCGTGGCGTGTGTTGTATCTGGGGCGGTGTGTGGCGGAGTATGGGGGGTATTACGACGGCGTTTGGGGCGATTTTGTGGGGGGCGTGGAGCGCCAGCTTGGGGGCTTTCAGCTCGAGGATTTGGATGAGGCGGGCGAGGGGGTGTAGGCTTGCGGGTTCTAGGTGGTGTATCGTGGCGATAGTTCTCCGCGGGTATAGATACGCCAGGAGGTTGGGCAGGTGGGCGTTGGTGTGAAGCAGGGGGAACTTTATGGGGGTCAGCACTTTGGTTGCGTAGATGAGGAACTTGGCGGCTTTTAGGGGGCAGGTGTGCGGTAGCTCGCAGTCTCCGTAGATGCCGCCGTCGTAGAGGTCGACGCCGGCTAGTAGTCGCCGTGCTTTGGGGGTTGTCTTTCCGGCGATTAGCGCCACTTTGTAGGTTTTTGCGGCTTCTGCGGCTAGCTCGACGAAGAACTTGTTCCCGCCGCTTGTGGTTGAGGCTATGTCTACGGCGTATACCACGTCGTATATAATCTGATTTTCACTATGTAGAGGGTTGCTCCTTGGTTCTTTAATATATACTTCACGTCGCCGAGTTTGTAAATTTCGTCTTTTAGTTGCTGTATGAATGTGGCCACGGCTTCGTCGTACCACTGGCCTGGTATTGGTTCCTGCACCACGAGCCAGCTGTAGCCGTGTATTGTGCTGTATTTGGATCTGGGCGAGGATCCGCCGCGCCTCCGCGGCCTATGGGTCGTCGGCAGCCATGGCGTCTAGTATCTTCGGGGGGTAGAGGGGGAGGGTGTGGGGGCGCTCAATTTTCATTGTGGCTGTTTGTCCCGTGGCCACCACTCCGCCGTTGCATATCTCGTGGCTTAGGTCTAGCAACGTCTTGAGCGCATAGTAGTATATCCTGTAGAGCCCGTGAGGCGTTGGGTTGCTTGAGGCGAGTCCGTAGAGCGCGGCGGTTGCTAGGAGTATTGCGGCTAATGTCGCCGGTTTTTTCTCGGCGTTTGTGCTGAGGATGGCAACTAGGAGTATGACGACTGTGGGGAGCAGTCTGTATAGGCGGTAGGCTAGGTTCAACACAGCCGCGGAGTGGAACCAAGAGAGGAAGGCGGTTGTCAGGGCACCTGCGACGTAGAGGGCGGGGCTCGTCGCCGTGGCTAGGATCTTTCCTTCGCGGCTAGGGCTAGCATAGCTGCGGCAACTACGTATGCGCAGAAGGCGGCATGGCCCCACCGTAGGTCGGGAGTGTAGGCGTAGTTGAACCAGTGCTACATAGCCCAGGAGGGGGTCCGCCGTGTCTACTGCGGCGGCGCCGCTCTTCTCGGTTGTCAGGTCTAGGGTGGCCCATTTGGGGACTGTTGGGAGGAAGCCTATGGCTACGCCGTGATGGAGCCGCCGCCTGCCGCACTGAAGCATAACCGCAGGAGGCAGTGTCGCTAGGTAGATAATGCGGATGGGGGATTTCATCGTGTTGATAGGAGTCTCTTGCCAGTCTGTGAACGTCGGTGGCGTAGTTGTGTAGAAGTATTAAGAAGGCGAGACACACGCCGTGTGGAAGAGGTTGAATATCGAGCAGCCTGCAACAGGCAACCGGCGCCATGGGCGGCAAGACCTGCCGTGAGTGGTATAGCTATCTTTGGATTTTTCGAGATCTCGTAGAGAGGTAGGGTGGGAGCAAACGCCCCGCCCGGGTCAGAAGTCGCCGAGACGGAACGCCACTAGATGCCGCGAAAACGCTCCTGCGCTGAACACAGAAAAATAACCCTATAGTTCAACCAAAAAGGTTATGAAATCGTACATACTGGTATTCTCTCTTTGTCAGCGGTCTTGTCTTGATCTTATGGTATTTTTATATATAAACACTTACTCATTCAGCTTAGGCGGCTGTTTCTGCACAAGCTATTTTAAACAAATATTACACCTGACGTATGTCTCTGGTTGTTGTGGGTTTGGGGCGTGTGGGTTTGCCTATGGTTGCTGTGTTTGCTAAGTATTTCGATGGTGAGGTTCTCGGCGTTGATGTAGATGCGGAGTGGGTTGAAGCGTTAAGAAGCGGACGTGTAAAGATTGTAGAGGAGGGGCTTTTTGAATACTTAAGCGCCTACCGGCACAAGATCCGGTTTGAGACTCTTAGTGAGGTTGATTTTTCCCGAGTAGGTAATGTGGTGGTTGCTATTGGGGTAGATATAAACAGAGGCTTCTGCGGGGGGGCGCCTCCAGACTATTCAACACCTCTGTATAAAGTGGTGGAGGCGGCTGTGGAGGGCGGTTGGAGGAGCGGCGTCCTCGTCCTTAGGCCGACTGTTCCGATAGGCACTACGCGCGCCGTGGCGAAGTATATTGAGAAACGGTGGGGCTTAAAGCCCGGCGTGGACTACTACCTCGCCTACGTCCCGGAGAGACTTGTGGAAGGCCGCGGCGTCTTCGAGGAAGAGACTCTTCCAAAGGTGGTGGGGTGTCTAGAGGAGAGGAGTTGCGGAGAGGC
>Ga0079996_127979_pt1 | contig 16771 bp, 14 predicted proteins | sample PerSpoAPS_AMetaG_FD_69199 | JGI IMG/M metagenome (GOLD analysis project Ga0079996, IMG submission 69199) | Thermal spring microbial communities from Yellowstone National Park, Wyoming, USA - Perpetual Spouter A (PS_A) MetaG (SPADES assembly)... | ecosystem: Environmental > Aquatic > Thermal... | reverse complement strand
CCACCAACCCGACGGTCGCTCGCCGCAGGGCTTTCAGACTATGTGATGCCTTCATCGGCACTCACCCTCCTTCGTCCATTGCCGATTGCGCTCGTCCATGCCAAAAAGTAGCCGTGCTAAAGAGTATCAGGAGCGATTTAGGATGTCAAGTTCAACCGCCATCAGGGGCACGCCACGACGCTACCTTCGTCATTTCACTTCCATCTCGCCAGTCGCTATTCGCCAGTCGCCAATCGCTGCCGTTTCGGCTCGGCAGGAGCCTCGCCCTCCCATTTTTCTCGTCCCTCGTCCCTCGTCCCACGACCCGTTTTAAGTCGGTGTCTACAAAAACGAAGCCTGCTGAAGCAGGCTGAAAAACTGGAGGGCGCATCTCCTGATGCGCCGAAAATTTTCGGCAGTGCGGGAGCGCTGCCCTCCAGAAAACCACTCGCTATTCGCTACTCGCTGCCGTTTTGGCTCGGCAGGAGCCTCGCCCTCCCAATTTGCCCACTCTCAGACTTTTTGAGCACACTCGGCGCAACTTAACGCGCAAAGGTGTGAAAGAATTATCACCGAGGTCGTCGCAGAGTGCAACTTGGTCGAAAAACGCATTGGCGAGAAAGGGGGAAACAACGATGAAGCGGTTAGGGTGGGTCGCTTTGTGCGGTTTGATTTTGGCAAGTGCGTTCGCTCAAGCACCGAAGAAGCGTTACCGAATTGCCGTAGTGCCAAAGAGCGTCGCCTTTGATTTTTGGCTTGCAGTTAGGGCTGGTGCGGAGAAAGCGGGCAAAGAGGAAGGCGTGCAGATTATCTGGAAAGGACCAAGCGATGAACGGGACATCGCAGGACAGAGAGCCATCTTGGAAAACTTCATCACCCAGCGAGTTGATGCCATCGTTTTCGCCGCTTGCGATGCGAAGGCGATGGTTCCAATCGCTCAAAAAGCGTTGAATGCTGGAATTAAGGTCATCACCATTGACTCTGGTCTTGACCCTGAAATCTCGCTTTGCTTTGTCGCCACCGACAACATCAAGGGGGCGCGAATTGCTGCTGAGACATTGGCAAAATTGATTGGCTATGAAGGCAAGGTTGGTCTCATCCCGTTCGTCCCAGGCGCCGCAACATCAATTCAGCGGGAACAGGGCTTCAAGGAAGGGCTGAAAAAGTTTCCCAAGGTCAAGTTGGTGGCGACGCTGTATTCGGAAAGCGATGTGACGAAGGGGATGCAAGTGACCGAGAACATGCTCACAGCCCATCCCGATTTGAAAGGCATCTTCGCCGCTAATGAACCCGGTGCGATTGGTGCTGCCCGTGTCCTGCAAGCCCGAAAATTGGTTGGCAAGGTCAAACTCGTCGCTTTCGACGCTGCCCCGACGGAAATCAAGGCACTTCAAGATGGTGTCATCCAAGCCCTCATCGTCCAAAACCCGTTCCGAATGGGATACGAAGGTGTCAAGATGGCGGTGAAAGCGTTGAGGGGCGAAAAAATTCCTAAGCGAATAGACACGGGCGTCACCGTCGTGACTATGGAAAACTTCCGCCGCCCAGAAATCCAACGGCTACTTTTCCCGCCGAAAATCAAGTGACCTGAAACACCCGTCAAAGAGGTGATAGCAGTGAAGTTGCTGATAACCCACGATTTGACGCCGCAGCAACTGGAGCAAGTGCGGCTGACCGCCCGCGAGCACATGATCGTTTACACGCAGGAACGAGACCTTGCTTTGGCTGAAGCCCGAAGCGCCGACATTGCTTTGCTCGGCGCGTTTGCGAGGGAGATTTTGGAAGCGGCGACAAACCTCAAGTGGGCTCACATTCCTTGGGCAGGCGTTGACAGTTTGATTGATGCCATCCGCAAGACACCTGCAGTTGTAACTTGCGGGAAAGGTGTCTTTGATGCTCCGATGGCTGACCATGTTTTTGCCTTGCTCTTAACCTTGACCCGCCAAATCAACACCTTCCTGCGCTACCAAATTGCTGGCATTTGGAAACGAGAACTTCCTAACGCTTCCTTGACAGACTTGTGGGGCAAGACGATGGGGATTGTCGGTCTGGGAAACATTGGCAGGGAAGTGGCGAGACGGGCAAGTGTTTTCGGCATGAGGGTTCTTGCCGTCAAGCGGAGACCGGCTGCAATTTCGGAAGAACCCGTTGATGGGCTTTTCCTCGGCTATGAAGGGCTTAGGCTCATGTTGCCGGAATGCGATGTCGTTGTCATCACAGCGGCGCTGACACCTCAGACTCGTTACCTCATCGGTCAAAACGAAATCGCTTCCATGAAAAAGGGCGCGATACTCATCAATGTCGCGAGGGGCGCTCTCGTTGACGAGAGAGCGTTGGTTGAAGCGTTGAAATCGGGTCACTTGGCTGGGGCTGGGCTTGATGTCTTTGAGGAAGAACCGCTGCCGCCTGACAGCCCGCTTTGGCACATGCCCAATGTAGTCATAACGCCGCATGTCGGCGGGCTCAGCGAAAGGACAAGGCAGCGGGTTTTTGAGCGTTTCCTTGAAAATCTTCGTCGCTTCCTCGCTGGTGAACCTTTGGTCGGCATAGTTGACAAGGAAGCGGGGTATTAGAGCGAAACTTGCGAAACGGAGGTGCTTAAAGGATGGCTGATGTCATCACCATTGAAGACTTTGCCAAGTTGGATTTGCGGGCAGGCAAAGTTGTCAACGCTCAGAAAGTGCCGGGCAAAGACAAGTTGCTGGTGCTCCAAGTGGATATAGGGACTGAAACGCGAACCGTAGTCGCTGGGATAGCGCAAGAGTTTTCGCCCGAAGAGTTGATTGGCAAGCAAGTCGTTCTCGTCGCCAACCTTGAACCGAAACGCATCGGCGGGATTGTCTCGCACGGGATGATTTTGGCAGCGGGCGAGGAAAAAGCCCTCGCAATCGTCACCCTTGACAGAGAAGTTCCGCCCGGGACAAAGGTTCGTTGATGATGGCGCGCAAGCGATGAGCAGCCATGAAACCGAAATTGCATCGCAACTTCTGGGTGGCGATATTGTGGCTGCTGGTTCTGCCAGTTCTGGCATTGAGCGAACCGACGGATGCTTTTTTGTGCCGAAGTGAGTGGGATGGGCAAAAGGAAGCCGAGTTGGTTTTTGAAAACGACGGGAGAACAGCGGTTGCCAGATTGAATCCGACCCGCTCGCATTTCCTCGCTGACGGCAAGCCAATTGGTTGGAGCGAGTTGCTCCCCAACTTGCCTGCCCCGCCTATTCCCGTGTTCGTCCACCGGAGCAAATTTCGCTGGTCGCTAATTGCAGGGCGAAGGTTGATTGCTTTCGCTTTCGCTGATGAGCCAGCAACGAGGGAATGGACTGGCTTAAACACTGAAGATTTTTCTCCCGTTGAGCCTTTGCCTGAACGCTACCTCGTTCCTTCAGGCGGATGGAAGCAGGTTGACCTTGACGATGGTTCCGTCGCTTTCAGACCGCCTGAGCGAACACTGAAAGGGGCGTTCCCGTTGGTTGCAGGTGGAGAAGTCTTGACCGATTTTTCCGCAACCCTTAGAGTTCAACCTAACGGTGCAAGAGCCATTGGGCTCGGAATTTGCTGGGGCGAGGACGGTGGATACCTGTGGCGATGGGTGAGGGAAAGAGGCGAGATGAAATGGCAACTGGCGGTCGCAAAGCCTTTTGATTCAAGTTGGGATTTGACGCCGCTCTACGAAGAGCCTGCGACTGTCTCGCCGACTGAGTGGCATCAGTTGCAAGTCTGGCGCTCAGGAGACCAAATTTGGGTTGGAGTGGATGGTGAGGTTTCGGCGAACTTGAGGGACAATCGCTACGCCTTCGGGCAAATTATCGTCTGGGTTGAAATCGGCGATTTGCCACCGCCGCTCGTCCGTCCTGTCCGACTAAACCGTTGGTGGTGTGCTTCCTTGTCAGCAGATATTGACGCAAACGAACCGTTCCCTGCCCGTTTGGGCGAGTGGAAAACGAAAGCCGATGGCTGGACACTCCAAACCTCAACAGGTCAGCCTTTTGCCTTGTCCCTCTTGGGAGCGCCGGACTTGCCTGCGTGGTGGGTAGCCGATATCCTGTGGCGGAACGAAACTTTTGGGCTCGTTTTCGGTTGGCTTGACGAAAACCATTACCACCTGCTCAGGCTGCGACCCTACGAGAAAACAGCAAAACCTCACCGAGCCGTTTTGGAACTTGTAGCCATTCGTCAAAGCCGAGAAACCATTTTGGACAAATGGGATTTGCTTTTGGAAAGCGGCAAGGTTTATCGGTTGGCTTTGCAGATGGCGGAAAATCAAGTGAGCGGCTTCATCAACGGCATGGGTTTGGTGCGGGCGGAAATTTCGCCCGTCGGCAAAGTAGGGTTGTGGACAAATTCGTCGCTGAACTTGAAGCGGTTTTGGCTTTACATCGGCGAAGAACCGCTGCTGTCCTTGGCTCCCGAAATGGGCGGAACAGTTCAACCCCTTACTGGCAACCTCATCATCGCCCACGAAGTGGTTTCCATCACCCTCCCCGCCGGTCTTCCGCCCGGTGTCCCTTTGAGCGCCAGATTGAGCCAAGAGCCAGTCATCTTGCTCGTTGAAAGGCGTGGTAATCGCTTAGTCTTTCAAGTGGAACGGCAAGGTCGGTTGTTGGGCGTAACTTCAACCCCGTTGCCATCGCAAATGCCGATAATCATCCGCCTTGAACGCCGAGACCGATTGTTGCTCGTCTGGCTCGGCAACCAGCCTGTTTGGACTTTGAGATTACCTTGAAGGTGCAGCGATTTTGCTCACATGTATCCTCGAGCCTCAGTTGTGACCAGCAACTCAGACTGGGACGGTGGTTGATAAAGTTTGCGACCGACGGCAGTGGCGATTGGTTCAAGTTTCCGCATCAACTCACCGAACTGCTCGATCGTCAGCGATTGTGCGCCATCGGAAAGGGCTTTAGCCGGGTTGGGATGAACTTCCAAGATTAAACCATCAGCACCGGCAGCGATAGCAGCAAGAGCCATCGGGATAACCATGTCTCGCCTGCCAGTTCCGTGACTTGGGTCAGCGATGACGGGCAAGTGGCTCAATTGTTTGGCTGCGACAATTGCTGAGATGTCCAGAGTGTTGCGGGTGTAAGTTTCAAAGGTTCGGATGCCCCGTTCGCACAAAATCACATACGGGTTGCCTTCAACGCAGATATATTCTGCAGCCTGAAGCCATTCCTCAATAGTTGCCGACATGCCTCGCTTGAGCAGAACGGGTTTGCGCAACTGACCTACTTCTCGCAGTAGAGCAAAGTTCTGCATGTTGCGGGTTCCAATTTGCAGTATGTCTGCGACTTCTGCGACCACTTCCACATCCCTTGTGTCCATGACCTCTGTGACAACAGGCAATCCCGTTAGTTCGGAAGCCTCTTTGAGCAACTTCAAGCCCTCACGCCCCAAGCCTTGGAAAGTGTGAGGGGAAGTTCGCGGTTTGAATGCGCCGCCTCGCAGAACATCGGCGCCATATCGCTGGACACCTTTGGCGGTCTCAATGATTTGCTCCCTGCTTTCAACGGAGCAAGGACCAGCCATGATAATCAGGTGCTCTCCGCCAACAACTTTATCCCGAACCGGCACCAAAGTCGGTTCGTGTTTCCAATCCCTGCTGACCAACTTGTATGGTCGCAAGATGCGGATGACATTCTCAACAGCGGGCAGGCTACCTATTTGCTCTATCAACCGTGATTTCACCTCCTCGTCAATGACCCCGATTGCGCCAATCACTGTCCGCTCAACTCCGCGCCAGATAGCGCTTTTGTAGCCTGCCTCTTCCAGCATCTGGCAAACCTGTTGTATGTCTTCCTCTGTTGCACCGGGACGCATCACGACTATCATGCAAGGACACCTCCGTCGTCGGGATTTTTTTTGGCTTTTGGGTGCTTCAGTTTATGGGGTTAGTGAGAGGGAACGCTCACGGGGATGGCGCCGGCGCTTCACCGGCGCCAAAAGTAGAAGGCAAAGAAGACAGCGTAGCGGAATGCTAACGCCTTTAAGCCCTCCGTCATGCCTCTACATCTTCTGTCTACACCAGAGCCCATCTGCAATCCCTCCTTGTGAAGGTCGCTTTCATTATGACGCAAGCCGTTGCGGGTGTCAACATCAAGAGAGTGTGTTCGGAAAGGGAGGGCGAGGCTTCTGCCGAGCCGAACTCATCGGCAAGTCGTGAGATGGGCAAGTCGGCAGGTCGGAAAGGATGGGCTCACCGGGAGGTTCGCCCTCCCATTGGCTCAATTTCCGAACGCACTCACATCAAAAGAGAGCGTCTAAAGTCACCTACGCCACCGACTTCAGCCAGTGAGTTTTCTGAGCGCTAAAGTTTGTTTGGCACCGGGAAGGCGAACCCTGAAATTGGTGCGAAGTGTTGAGTGCGAAGTGCAATCGTTAAGCAAATTTTTCGCCTGCGCAGGGGCACTGCCCTCCAAAAACTTGCCGTTTCACCATTCGCCACTCGCTACTCACCATTCGCTGCCGTTTTTGGCTCGGCAGTAGCCCCGCCCTCCCACTTCACTTCGTCCCCCGTCCCTCGTCCCGCGTCCCACGCCCCGTTCTGTTCCTGCCCCGTGTCCCTTGTCCCCTGTCCCGTTCAAGAGGGCTAAACAAATTTGCCGACTGAGCCGAAAAAGTTGGGGGTGAAGAGGTTCATGAATGTCTTTGTAGCAAGGTAACCGATTTTTGACAAGTTGAAGCGGGTCGTCGCTTACGAGTTGCTGTTTCGGTCGGGTTTTGAAAACTTCTTCTCAGCGAACGACGGCGATGCAGCATCGCAAACTGTCATGAGTGGAGCCGTCCACATCTTTGGTTTGGCTTCTCTAACGAGCGGCAAACCAGTCTTCATCAACTTCACAAGGTCACTCCTTCTCGACGGGTTAGCCTTTGTCCTTCCACCAACGCAGTTAGTTGTTGAATTGCTGGAAATCGTTGAACCCGACGATGAAGTCCTCAACGCCTGCAAGGAGTTGAGACGCCACGGCTATCTCATTGCCTTGGACGATTTCGTCTTGCGACCCGGCTATGAGCCGCTGATTTCTGTTGCCGACATCGTGAAAGTTGACTTCCTGCAGGTGAAGGGTGAGGAGCGAAAGAAGGTTTCACAATCCCTTGCCCGCTCAAAAGTTCGGCTTCTCGCCGAAAAGGTTGAGACGATGGACGATTTTCGGGAAGCCGTTCAACTCGGCTACACCTACTTTCAGGGCTTCTTTTTCAGCAAGCCAGAAATCGTTTCAGGTCGAGAAGTGCCCAGCCACAAACTGGCTTACTTGAGGCTGATTCAGGAGTTGAACCAGCCAGAACTTGACTTCAGTGCCGTTGAGGCTATCTTGAAAAGCGACCTGTCACTTTCGCTCAAATTGCTCCGCTACATCAACTCGGCGGCAATTGGGCTGCGCTACCCTGTGACTTCGCTCAGGCAGGCTATGGTTTTGCTGGGCGAACAAAACTTCCGCCGATGGGCATTGTTGGCTCTCGCCACTTCATTGTTGGAAGATAAGCCGCAGGAGTTGATTTTGACGGGAGTAATTCGTGGGCGATTTTGCGAGTTGATTTGCCAAAAGGTCGGTTGGCGAATCCTCGGCGTTGACCCGTTCCTCGTCGGGTTTCTTTCGGTGCTTGACGCCCTGCTTGACCAGCCTTTGCCCCAACTGCTGGACGAATTGCCCATCGCACCCGAAATCAAAGATGCGCTTTCAGGCAGACCAACTTTGCTCGGCTTTGTGTATAATCTCGTCATCGCCTACGAACGGGCGGATTGGGAGAGAGTGAGCGAATTGATTGGGAAGGTCGGGCTGCCTGAGGGTGAAGTTCCTTTGCTTTACGCAGAAGCGGTTGCTTGGGCTGACACGCTCTTTCGGCAAATTCCGCTCTAATCACGCCATGAACTCCAAAAGGCTTGTGGGCAAGATTCGGCTGACTGCAAAAAGCGTTGCTTGCAAAGTCGTTTGCCTCAGTTGGTAGGTTGTGGTTTCCTCAGCAATATCGGCGTCGAGGATTGGCGAAAGTGCCATGCGCAAACTCGTCTCTTGGGTCAGGAAAGTGCTCATTGTCCGTTCCACCCTGTTGGCTTGAGCGCCGTAAATGGCGGACACCCTCAAAACTTGGCTCAGAGTTGCATCCAGCCGAGGCAAGATTTGCTCTCGCAAAGCGTTCACATCGTCGTTTCTAAGTGCCGAAATAGCGTCTTTGAAAACGGCAAACAAATCCTCAGCACCTTGAAAGATTTGCCGACCGTCAAGGGTGACGGCAACTCGTTCGCCATTGCTCAATGCGACAACAAGTTGGTCGCTGTCTCCTTGGTAGGTGGCGTTCCCATCGGCATCTATCGCAAAGGGCTTCGTCAAAATTGCCGAGCCAGCGAAAAGAAATCGGTCACCAACTTTCGTGTTAGCGATTTGCAAAAGTTCGTCCCTCAAACCAACCATCTCATTGGCTATAGCGGAGCGTTGGTCGGCAGTGAGGGTGTCATTTGACGCCATCAAAACCAATTCGCGGGACCGTTGAAGGACGCTGATTACCTGCTGCAGGGCAGTATCAGCAGCCTGAATGTAAGGCAGTGCCTGTTCCAGCCTTCGGTAATCGCCTTCAACCGAAGCGATGTCACTTTGAAGCCTCATCGAGAGAACCGTTCCTGGTGGGTCTTCGTGAGCCCTGTTGATTCGCCGTCCTGTCCCAAGTCGTTCCAAACTTCGGTTGATGACATCGGCGTTTAGGTTGATGAAGTGGACCGCCTGCCGAGCCAAAATCATGGGTGTAACCCGCATCTTTCAACCCTCCTCCTTCACAGCCGGTTGAGCAAATCGTTGATGAGGTTGTCAACGACCTGAATTACCCGAGCAGCAGCGAGGTAGGCTTGTTGAAACCTCATCAGGTCAACGAGTTCCTCATCAATGGAGACGCCCGAAACCATGTCCCGTCGGTTTTGGAGAAACCGATGGACTTCCGAAAATGCGTCGTAAGCGTTTCGCACGCCTTGAGTCCTTGCAGCGACTGTCCCGACCAAGTTGCGGTAAGCGCCGAGGACGCTTTGACCGTTTAGCCCTTCAATCGGTTCCTCAGCCAACTTGGCTATCGCCTCTGCAATTTCCCCGCTGCCAACGCTCCCCGTCGCTGACGCAGCAATTTTTCGTGGGTCATTGAGCAGGACTGGATTGACTTGCCATTCGCCATTGACCAAAACGAAGAAAGGCTCGCCAGTGCTTCCGTCCAAACCGTAACCGCTTTGGTGAAGCACATTTATGGCTTGGGCGAGGTTGTCAAGTATCGCTCGGAGTTGGTTGCTGACCGTTTGGATGACTTGTTGGCTAAATTCACGGAGCGCAGCCAAAATGCCCTCGCCTAAAGGCAAGGTGTCGCCCGTGTCGCTCAGGACTGCATTTGGCGTTCCATCTTCCGTGAAAACGACTTTCACCGAGCGGAAACGGGCAGCGTTGACAAGTTCGTGCCCGTTTGCTGTCACAATGACTGAGCCGTTAGGTTGCTCAAAAACTTGGATGTTGAGCCGTTCGGCGATTTGCCTGAGGACAGCGTCTCGCTCGTCCAGCAAATCGTTGGGCTGAAGTCCTGCAGTTTTAGCCGCCACAATTTGCTCGTTCAACCGAGCCACATGCTCAAGCCAAGTGTTGAGTTGCTCAACCTCGGTTTCAAATTGCAACCGCACCAAAACTTTCTCGTGCTCAAGTTGGCTTTTCAGGTTTTGGAAGCGACTCAAAACAAGTTTCGCCCGCTCCAAAACAATCGCTCGGTTGCCGATGTTTTCGGGATTGGAAGCCAAATCGCGCCACGCCTCAAAGAACTGGGCGAGGAGGCTGTTGAGGCTGCTTTCCGAAGGTTCGCTGAGCATCGCGTTCAACCGCTCCAGCCCGTTCAGCAAAGTCCTTTGGTGTGCGACTCTGCTGACGCTCATCCGCAAAGCCGTTAGCAGCAAAGCGTCATACTGGCGCGATATTTCGGCAACCGTTACGCCAGTCCCCAATTGTCCCCATGCCATCCCTTCGCTCAAACTTGGGTCTGGGACGGGAATTGATGCTTTGAGTCTGGCGACTTGGCGAGAGTAGTCTGGATTTTGGGCATTGGCAATGTTTTGGGCTACGACAGCCAAAGCAGTTTGATGAGCCAGAAGAGACTGAAGTGCCGCTTGCAATGTGACAGACAAAGACATGGCTTTCCCCCCTTAAACCTTCTCCCGAACCAGAGCGTTAGTGGCGACATTTCCGGATTCAGCGACAGAAAGCAGCCTAACCCAGACGAGACACTGAGCCGCTTCCATCAAGTTCCTGACTTCCCGCAAAGTTTCGCTGTCCAAAGATTGACGAAGTTGCCCCCCTTCCAACTCCAGCAGCCGCTGAAGTTGGAGGGAGGCAGTTTCTATGGCTTGGACATCATCTCGGCAAAGCGCCGAGACAAGGTTTGCTAACGCCCGACATAACCGCTCTGCCGTCCCGTCACGCATGGCTTTTCACACTCCTAATTCGTTCAAGATGGCTTCCGCTACTGCTTTGGCGTCAGGGCTGTAATCGCCGCTCTGCAATTGCTTGGCAACTTCCGCCACCCGCTCCATGTCAACCTCGCTCATCTTCTGGACCATTTCGTGGAGCAGCAAGATGAGCCTAAGTTCAGCCGATAAAACGACGGGTTCTTCGTAACGAGGCAGTTCCCCCGTCGGGGCAACTGCCTTGCCCGACGCTTCAGCCTTGCCCAACCGCTCCGTTAGCAGCGCCTGCAATTTCGCTACAGTCTCCGGCGAGATACGCATCGGGCATCACCTCTTTCAGCGTCGTTTTGTCTATCGGCAAGACATTGTGGCAACTTTAGGACGAAACTCGCAAACTTATCTTGGCGCTCGGTGGAAGAAAGGGGAAGGAGTGAGGAAAGTGATGAGACTTGCCCTCGCTGTCGCAGCAATCATCTTGACTTCAATCCCTTTGGCGGCACAAATTGTCATTGTCAGGGATGACCGATGGGCTGCCACGAGTCCGGAGAACAGAGTTTTGGTCAACGAGCAAGTTGAGTTCGTTGAGTGGTGGCTGAAAAGGTTGAGGATGCCGTTCCAGCGGGTTAACGCATCAGCATTAACCAGCAATGTCGAAGGTCTTTTCGTTTTGCCCGCCAACCGACCCGATGCCGATGTTCTTGCCAAGTTGAAAAACGCTCGCCGCGTCGTCGTTTTCGCCTTTATCGGCGACCAAACTACTGCGTGGCGACAAGCCCTTGGCATTAATTCCGCTAACGGAGTTGCTCGCAAAAACAGTTGGGTCATCGTCCTTCAACCTTTCCCATCAGATTTGCCAAGCAGCGAGAGAGCAAGGCTGCTGGCAGGTTGGCTGTTGGAAGGGACAACAATACCTGCGGGGCTTCAAAGGACTTTGCAGTCGCGATGGCAAAGTTGGCATCGAAGCCTGAAACAAAAGCAAAAGCAGTGGCTTCAGGAGATTAGTTCGCGACCTTACCGCGACCTTGAGCGGCAGAAGGAAGCCATCAACTTGCTTCAGCGACCCGTCGCTGAAATCTCGTTCGCACTTACTTCGGACGGGACAGTTTGGCTGAAAAGGCTGGAGCAACTTTTGAGCGACCACGAGCGAATTCACAAGGCTTTGGCAATTTCCCTTGAACCCCGCGAAGGCGAAATTCGCGGGGTCTGGCTTCACACTTATGCACCAACGGACTGGGAAGCGGTGATGCAAACCATCAAAAGCGCCAACCTAAACTGCCTCTTTTTCAGGGCAGGGCGTGGCGGCAATGTGGTTTACCGAAGCAAATTTCTGCCCCGCGACCCTTGGGCTGAGCAAGCAGATTTGGACGAACTGAAGAACGCAACGGAAGCAGCAGCCCGTTACGGCATAGAACTTCACGCGTGGCGCGTCAACCATCACTTTGGGACAGCCCCTGACTGGTTGAAAGAGCAGATGGCGAAGGAAGACAGACTCGTCCGAGACCCTCAAGGCAAACAGGCTCTTTGGCTCAACCCGGGTGACCCACGAAACCAAGAGCACGAGTTTCAAGCGATGACGGAAATGCTCAACTATCCAGTCTCTGGCGTCCACTTTGACTACATCCGCTACCCTGAGGTCCCGCACTATGACTTTGACTACAGCGAAGTTTCGCGGCGCGAGTTTGAGAAAGCCACCGGTATCAAGTTGACGGACTTCCCACGGCAAGTTCTTTTCGGTCCGCTCAAAATCCTCTATGACGATTGGCAACGAGACAACATTACGAACCTCGTCAGGCGCGTTTACTACGCTGTCAAGGATGCTCGCCCAGATGTGGCTGTTTCAGCAGCCGTGTGGCAAAGGCACCGCTACTATTACGCTCTCATCAAGCAGGACTGGATGCGATGGGTTCGGGAAGGGATTTTGGACTTCGTTTGCCCGATGGACTACACCAACGACAACGACGCCTTCTTTGAACGGGTTCGCGAACAAGTCTTGGAAGTCAACGGGCAAATTCCAATCGCAATAGGCATCGGCGCTTACCTTCACGCTGACGAGTGGCAGTTCATTGAGCAGGTCAAAATCGCCCGCGATTTGGGCGCTGACGGTTTTGTCATCTTTGCCTACAACATCGCACCGATAAAGGATTTCCTCGCAGCACTAACTTTGGGTGCAACTTCTAAGCCCACGCTCCCTGCTCACAGAGCACCGCAAATTTCTTTCAACTTGAGCAATGGCATCCGCTTGAAAGATTCGCCCATCGTCTACCGAGCAGGCGAACAAGTTCGGTTCACGGTCACGATTTCGCCCGGACTGATGCAAGGCGATTTGAAAGAAGTGCACCTGACTATCCAATGGGAGCGGAACGAAGGTTTCGCCGAGCAGGTTATAGCCGAAGCAACTTTTGACGGAGATGAGGTCAAAGGTGGCGCATTCATCAAAGGCGAAACCACCATCCCATCTGGGACAGTCCGCTTGGTCGCTCGCGGTCATGTCGCTTTCGCAAACGGCTTAACTCAGCCCTTTGTCAGGCGAGGTCCGTTCGTCAAAGGCATGGAAAGTTCGGAATTCCATGAATTGGCTCAATCACTCTTGCCCTACAAGCCGCCCAAGAGAGCAAAACGCCCAATCGTTGGCGTCGTTTCGGAAGGCTGGAGCAGCGAGCGGTTCATCGGGATTTTGAAGGCTGCTGGCATCCACGCTTTCCCTGTCCGGTTTTTGGAGCCAGCCTATTGGGAAGCAGCAGATGTGCTGATTGTCCCACCGTTGCGGGATGTCAGGGAATTGACATACCAAAGGGCACTGGCGTTAAGGGATTGGGTAGCGAAAGGCGGGAAAATCATTTTGCTCTCCGAAGCCTGCGGCTACAGGGCTCACGCAAATTTGTTCCCTGAAGTCTCAATCGTCGCCGGCGAACAAAACATCAAAGCATTAGCGCTCGCAGGGACAAAAATCGGCATTGAAGCGAGGGCACTCACTTTGAAGCAGCAAGACGGTAAAATCGTCGGGACAGCAAACGGCAACGCCATCGTGGTCAAAGGCAGCGTTGGCAAAGGGACGGTCATTCAATGCGGCGTCAGAGTTCCAGTCAGCGATGACGCACCCGAATGGGCAAGTTGGCAGAGATTGATTCTCGCCTTGCTCAAACTTTAAACGGGACATGGGACAAGGGACACGGGAGAGAAACGGAACGAGTCGTGGGACGCGGGACGAGGGACGAAAACAGAATGGGACGAGGGGCGTGGGACGCGGGACGAAGCAAAAAATGGGAGGGCGAGGCTTCTGCCGAGCCGAAACGGTAGCGATTTGCGAATAGCGACTGGCGAATGGTAAAGCGGCAAATTTTCTGGAGGGCAGTGCTCCCGCACTGCCGAAAATTTCGCTTAACGATTGCACTCCGCACTCAGCGCTTCGCACTAATTTAGGGTTCGCCATCTCACTTCAACTTGCGTCGAAACAACGCCGAAACGGACACGAATTGCCCTGACAAGTTAGTCAGGGTTTCCTTGAGCGTTCACCATCACTCTTAACAAATGGCTTGGCATGCGATACAATGTTAGCGCTGCATGCATCCTGCCTAATCCTTGTTCAAACGCAGAAAAACTTCTAAGGAGGTGCATGAAGCATGAGTGCAAAGCGAAGTCGCCTTGCGTTCACGCTGATTGAGTTGTTGGTGGTGATCGCGATAATCGCGATCCTGGCTGCCATTCTGTTCCCCGTCTTCAGCCAGGCTCGCGAGAAGGCAAGGCAGTCAAACTGTCTGAGCAATTACCGCAATGTCGGCATGGGGGTTTTGCAGTATTCGCAAGATTACGACGAACTTTACCCTAATGGCGAGGAACCTTCGTTCATGGCTCAAGGTTACTTTTACTTCCTGCCCCCTGAACTTGATGGCGATGACCCTTACGATCCAGCCTTCTGGATTAACACGACCTTCCCTTACATCAAAAACGCACAGGTTCACGAGTGCCCGTCAAGCCCACCTTTTGACATTGGTGCTCGTGACTATCTAATGCAGTTTCCTATGCAAGGCAAGCCCGAGTATCACTTCGCATACACGATCAATGTCTGCCTTGGCAACCTTTCCCAAGCGGCGGTGATCGCACCTGCACGGGTCATGATGTTGATTGAACCTTGGAGTATCTCCTTCATGTGGGGAACAGGTAACCAACCGGTGATCATCAATGCAACTTCTGGTGGTTATCCGTTTAATGCCTCCGTTACGGATATGAGGCGTTATATCGGCTGGGGCAATTGGTGGCGAAGGGATTACAAATGCCCTCACTTGAGCGGTGAGAATTACGCCTATGCTGATGGTCATGTCAAGTGGGTTAAGGCTGGCGCTACCACCAGTTTCTGGGCAGTTGAACCTGGAGGAGTTGACCCTAACTATCCGAACGGAGCAGCGTGGGCGTGGGTTGGACCAAACAACAACTATGTCTACTACTGGCTGCATCCAACGCTTTCACAATAAGGAGGTGCTGACCGTGAGGAAATTTGTGACTGCCTTATTAGTTGCAGTTGTGGGGCTGAGCGTTTTGGGATGTCGTAAGTCTACTGAGGAACAAGGTCCGCCACCGGGAGCAGTAAAGGAACCTCCTCAAATGCAAATCCAAGCACCAGCACCTGGTGGTGCTCGCGGCGGCGAAGGGATGCAAATGCCTGTGAGGCGACCGCCCAAATAATGACCTCGCTCGTGTTGTTCACACTTTAAATTTGAGACTGAGCAGCACTGGGCTTCCTTACTGCCCAGTGCTGTTTGTTTTTGAGGCTGCTATACTCTTTACGGTAAACCACACTCGCGGACGGTGAGGCTTGTGAATGGACGAGCGAAAGCCTTCACCCTGATTGAGTTGCTTATGGTGATTGCAATCGTTGCACTCCTTGCAGCCATCCTTTTCCCCGTTTTCTCTCAGGCTCGCGAGAAGGCACGGCAAACTTCCTGCCTCAACAACGCACGCAACTTTGGCGTGGCATTTCAGCAATACACGCAGGACTATGACGAGGCTTTTCCTCCCCGCGTCCCCTTGATAGTTGACGAGGCAACGACTGAAACTTACGACCAATTTGGCTTCTTTACATCCCCTCCTGATGCTCGTCCACCTGAGCCTCAGACTCCTGTGCCCGGGCGGCGAGGCTACTGGAGTAACACGATACAGGCTTACCTGCGAAACTACCAAGTCTTTCAATGCCCGTCGTCGGTGCCTGTTGAAATCACCACGGATTACCGCTTTGTCGTTTGGTTCAGTTACCAGTTTAACTCGCTCATCGGCGCTTATCACCTTGCTGGTATTTTGAACCCGGCAAAGTGTCTTTTGATGACTGAAGCATATGGGAACGCAGCCCCCATCGTCTTTGGCTCGCATGAACCTCGTGTCACCCGTCGCATTGGTTCTTACCCTTGGAGGTATGTGCCACCAATGGGGAACTCACAATGCGGGACTGTCGCGACCTTCTACTGGTGGGCTCGTCCTGACGATGGGCAACTGGTTTTGCCAGGCGATGTCAGGGTGCATACAGGCGGGACAAACTATTTGCATGTTGATGGTCACGCAAAATGGCAAAAAAATCCGGGTCACTGGGAACAATCTGCTTGGAGGTCAGTTGACCCTCTATTTGGACGGTTCTGGGAGTTTTGGACTGACCAAACAGCAGAAGGTCCATGTGCACCCTACCTTTTCCGACCAATCGTCCAGTGAAGGGGGTGAGGGGAAATTGAAGCGAAGCACGATGATACTGCTTGCGTGTTTGTTTATCCTTGCTGCAATTGTTTGGGCTTGGCAGTGGAAGCGCGGAAAGGCGAATAAGGAAACATCCTACCCGCTTCCCACAACTGGCAAAGTGGGAGTTGCAACTCCGCAAAAGCAATTCATGCTTGGTGAGCCAGTTCAGAAGTGAATTCAACCCTCACTTTACGGTCGTGGGAAAGGGTCACCACTTTTCCCAACAACCTTGCCAACACCCAGACTGAGCCCCATTTGTCAAGGGGGCGGTTTTCGCTGCCACATCGGGGCGATTGGACGCATGAAGGGCAACCCGCTTTGCATGGGCAGTTGGCAATCGTTTCCAAAGTCCGGTTCAACAATTCTTCCAACCGCTCAAACGCAGCCTCAGCGAAACCGGCGCCGCCGGGGAAACCGTCGTAGATGAAAATTGTAGGTTGGCGAGTGTCGGGGTGCCAAGGGGCATAGGAGATGCCAGCCACATCGTCAGGGTCAGCGGAAACAACTAAAGGCATCATGGCAATGGCTGCGTGTTCGATTGCATGAAGCGAACCCATCAAGTGAAATTCGTGTTCTTCCAGTTCAGCGACCAACTCGTCGTCCACGCAAATCCACAACCCGACCGTCTCAAATTCCTCAGGTGGCAAGTCCAGAACCTCTGCGG
>Ga0079996_111738_pt1 | contig 17016 bp, 12 predicted proteins | sample PerSpoAPS_AMetaG_FD_69199 | JGI IMG/M metagenome (GOLD analysis project Ga0079996, IMG submission 69199) | Thermal spring microbial communities from Yellowstone National Park, Wyoming, USA - Perpetual Spouter A (PS_A) MetaG (SPADES assembly)... | ecosystem: Environmental > Aquatic > Thermal... | reverse complement strand
CCAGACGGATACGAGATTCAAGATATGCTTGTTTGCATAGCATACGGGGAAAAAATAAAATCAGAAAACAGATTCAGGTACAAAATAAAGGGTTTGTATGTGAAATCAAAAGAAGAAATGATAGAGATTTTCAAAGATATTCCACAAAGCATAGAATCTCACGAAGATATTATAAAATCTGTTTCATTTGAATTCAAAAAACCGAGCCATCTGAGAATTCCAAAGCCTCCTGAGTTTGGAGATCCAGATGAAACGCTCAGAAAAAAAGCATATGAGGGACTCAAAAGAAGGTTAAAAGAAAAGAGAGATAAAGGTGAAGAATTTGATGAGAAAATATATTATGAACAACTTGAAAAGGAGCTTGATGTCATATCTAAAAAAAATTTTTCAGGATATTTCCTCATAGTAGATGACTATATAAGGTGGGCAAAAAGCAAAGGCATAATGGTTGGTCCGGGAAGAGGTTCAGCAGCAGGTTCATTAGTATCATACTCGCTTGGAATAACAGAAATAGACCCGATAAAGTACGGGCTCATATTTGAAAGATTTCTAAACCCAGAAAGAGAAAAGGCACCAGATATAGATGTTGATTTCTGCAAGAAAAGAAGAGATGAGGTGATAGAATATGTAAAAAGAAAGTATGGTCAAGATAACGTTGCCCATATAATAACTTTCGGAACATTTGGAGCGAGACTTGCTATAAGAGATGTCGGGAGAATATTAGATGAGCCTCTGGAAAGTGTTTCAGAACTTGCAGAACTTGTACCACAGGAGCCATCAAGAAAATGGACCCTTGATGAGGCATACGCAGAGATCCCAGAGTTCAAAAATAAAATTGACTCAAACCCAAGATTTAGGATGATTTTTGAAAAAGCAAAGAAACTTGAAGGATTAATAAGACATATTGGCTCACATGCTTCTGGATTTCTCATATCAGATAAACCAATCACAGAATACACATCTATCGCAAGGGCAAAAGATGAATTTGTAACCCAGTTTGACATGGAATCTTTGGAAAAAATCGGGCTTGTAAAATTTGACTTCCTCGGTCTTGATACGCTGACCGTGATAGATAGAACATTCAAGATGATAAAAGAAAATCACGGCAAAGAACTCTCCTTTAACAATATACCTTTAGACGACAAAAAAACCTATGAGATGCTCAAAAAGGGAGATGTATTTGGTGTTTTCCAGTTCGAAAGCGCAGGTATGAGAGAACTTCTGATAAAACTCGAACCCGAAAACATTTCAGAACTTATAGCAGCTGTTGCGCTATATAGACCAGGTCCCATACAGTCTGGTATGGTAAATGATTTTATAGAAAGGAAAAAGGGGTTAAAACCAACAGAATACATACATCCCGACCTTGAAGGTATATTGAAAGAAACATATGGAAACTTCTTATATCAAGAACAGATAATGTTTGCAGCAAACATACTCGCAGGATTTTCTATGGGTGAAGCAGATATACTCAGAGAAGCTATGGGGAAAAAGAAAGCAGAACTTATGGAGAAAGTCAGAGAAAGGTTCATAATGGGTTGCGAACAAAAAGGGATTCCAAAAGAGAAAGCAGAAGAAATATTTGAAATCATGGAAAAATTTTCAGGATATGCATTTAACAAATCTCATTCCGCTGCATACGCCTTCCTTGCTTATGTTACTGCTTACTTGAAAGCCAATTTTCCCCTTGAATACATGGCAAGCCTCCTGACATCTGAGATGAACAATCTGGAAAAGCTCTCAAAATACATAGAAGAACTATTAAGACTTGGTTTCAAAATTTTGCCGCCATCTATAACGAAAAGCAAGAGCGAGTTTTCGGTTGAAGGAAATGCAATAAGGTTTGGTCTCGGAGGAATAAAGGGATTAGGAGAAGCAGCAGTAAAAGCAATAGAGGAAATGAGACAGAGAGTAAAAATAACGAGCTTTGAAGGTTTTATAAAGAATGCTCACAGGTTCAAAATAAACAAAAAAGTTATAGAAACACTTGTAAAAGCAGGAGCATTTGACGAATTCATATCAAGGGAGAAAGCTCTGAATTTGTTAGAAGCTCTCCTGTCGCAAAGAACAAGCCTATTTGATAATGGAAATAAACAAAGACAATATGAAATAGAGAAAATGGAAATAGAAACAATAGGAGTTCTTCTCTCAAAGAGTGAAATAAAAAATCAAATAGAATCCATAAGTTACGGAATTTTCCCAATAGAGTTTAAAGATATAGCAGAAATCATAGGAAGAGTAAAAAAAATTATTCAAACTCCAGCAGGAAGTATTCTGACTTGCGAAGTATCATATGACCCCAGGGAAAACTATGAGATTCTCCTCATAAGAAAAAATGGAAAAGAAATAAAGGAAGGCAAAATATATGTGTTTGTTGGAAAGAAAGTTCAGAGAAAAATGATATCTTTTTTATTTTTTGAACCATCTGAAATGTCTCTACTCATAAAGATCCAAAGCTTATCTTATCTCTCAAAAATACGGGAAATACTGAAAAATCAACCAGATGGCAACCTTGAAGTTTTGTTGGAGGTTGGGAAGAATGTTGTAAGATATAAAAGAAAAATTTCTGTCCTCCCACGTTTCAAAGATGAGCTATGGGAAAATGGAGCTATTCTTTTTGCTATCCCATCAATCCAAGAAAGAAAATAGTATAGAAAATCTCTATCAATCCTACATCAGAAAAAATAATCAAACTTAATCTGAAATATTAAAATTAAATTATGAGGCTGAATTCAATTAGGGTAAAACTTATTTTTTTCTTCGGTTTAGGGATCATTACGATCTTCCTTGCAATTGGATTTATTGTATTCATAAACTTCCGAGAGATGTTCAAAAAGCAAATAGTACAAAAAGGACAACAAATATCCGAATTCTTCCGTAATCACTCATCAATAACATATGGGTTTATTCAGGAAGATAAGGTTCTTTTGGGTGAGGTTATAGATCTATTTATGGGGAATGAAGATGTTGTATTTGCAGGAGCGATAAATAGAAATGGTGAAATCATAACTTATAAAACAAAAGATGAAAAGATATCACAGGATCTTATATGGTTCATAAGAAACTTAACAAAATCTGAAAACTCTATCCGCTACGACTCTACACAGAACATATTGAGCAAGAAAACTATAACTGGTGATGAAGTAATTTTATTTCTTAATCCTGTAATGATACAAAAAAAGACTTTTCCGGCTCTTGCTGAAGGAAAAAATGAAGAGAAGGAGTTTAAAGGTTTTACTGTTTTAGCTGTATCTATGAGGAATTTTGATGTAGAGTTCTGGTCAAAAATCATCCGCATAGGTTCTCTCGCTCTATTTTTAACTTTGGTTTCAGCTATCATTTTCATGATAATACTAAATAACTTAATTTTGCCTCTGAACAAAGTAAGGGATATCTCAAAAAAAATAGCAGATGACTTGGACCTTACTGAAAAACCAATTTCAGATTCTTCTGATGAGATAGGAGAAATCTCCATGTCATTTGCAAAAATGGTAGATATCCTCAGAGCCGAGTTAGAGGAAATAAAGAGATTGTCTGGAATTTTAGTTTCCATAGTAAAAGACATAAACAAAATGACAGAAAAGATAAAACAAAATAGTGATAAACAAGAAAAAGAGATAGAGATGGTATCCGAATCAACTGAAAGTGTATATGAATTAGTTCAAGATGTTGTAAGGTTTTTAGAAGATCTGGCATCTATTATAACTTATGTGATTCAGGGAGTAGAGAATACTGAGAAAAAACTCAGCGAAACAAAATCCGAAGCCGAAAGGATACTGAAAGATTCAGAAAATATACACAGAATCATAGAAAATGTTGTGAGAAGTCTAAAAACTATAAAAACTATATTAGAATCAGAAAACATATACTCTGATCTATCAAAGATATCGGATGTGAAAGCAGAAATTGAAGGCAAGCTTGAAGATATACAAAATAAGCTAAAAAAATGCGAAGAATCTGCAACAGTTATCACCGAAAGCGGAGAAAACATACGAGCACAAAACGATTCCCTTGCAGATTCAATAAGCAGAATAACCTCTGCTAAAAGTAAAACTCTCAAATCCCTCAAAGAATCCCTAGAAATAATAGAAAAACTAACCGAAGATATATCAGATCTTATTGACCACATGGATGATATGAACATACTATCAGTTAATGTCCACATAGCTATCTCTCATGAAGAAGCTCAGACGGAAATAGGAAAGGAATTTAAAGTGATAGCAGGAGAGATAAAAGAACTTTCAAAGAGAGCAGAAGAAAAGTTAAAGAATTTAGTAAATGAAATCAGAAACCTAAACAGGATCATTTTATATGCTGCTGAGGTAATAAAGAACGAAGTTGAAGAACCTATAAATACTCTTGATAAAACAAGAAACACTATTGAAAATAATGTAACAAAAATTATAGTGCATTCAGAGGAAACGAAAAGAGAATTAAAGGAGGCTCAAAAAGAAGGGAATGAGGCAATAAGTCAATTTCAAGAAGCTTTCATGAAAGTCAGAAAAATCATTCAAGATGTCCAAAAGATGCATCATATAGCTAAATCTTGCTCAAATGAAGTATTATTTTCTTATGATGATCTCAAAGAGATCAAAAACAACACCTCAAAACTCATAACTCTAATGTCCGATGAATTAGATAACATAAAAACTCTATTCCACAATATATCTCATTCATATGAGATGATAGGAAGGGTAAGGAGGAAGCTGAAAGAGGGAAGCAAAAGCGTTGATATAGCGAGGAAATCAGCAGTTGAGCTATCTGGGACAACCGAGGAAATAAGAAGAATAATAACAATCCTAAAAGCAAGAGCAGATAACATCCTGGGAATTGCCGATAAACTTGGGAAAATGACTCAAAGATTCAAGCTATCACCTTGAGTATGTCCCGAAAAACTCCGCTTCGCCCAAAATCTTCCCATCAATTGCTTTGAGAACATCCGATTTTGATGCCCCCGGAGGGAGATTTAAACTCTCCTGAGATATAGCTTTTATTTTGAAAAAATATCTGTGAATGCCATGCCCACGCGGAGGACATGGTCCTCCCCACCCTACTTTACCAAAATCATTCCTTCCCTGCTTTATTCCACCTTCAATTTCAGGTTTCTTCTGAACTCCTTCTGGTAAAGAGTTTTTAGAGGCAGGAATATCGTAGACCACCCAATGATTGAAGGTTCCTATTGGGGCATCTGGGTCATCAACTATTAAAACAAAGCTTTTTGTACCTTCTGGGGCTCCCGACCATTCAAGAGGAGGAGAAACATCTTCTCCCTCACAAGTATATTTTTTTGGTATTCTTTCACCGTTTTTGAAAGCTGGCGATTTTATCTGAAATGTCTTTGTCCCTTTTTCCTTTGTCTCTCCCGCTTCCATACAATCTATTTTGCCCAAAACAAAAAAGAAGAAAACAAAAACAGAAAAAATAAAAATTCCTCTCATTACATCAAAAAAATAATAAATAAATCTTCCAAAAAAAAGTAAATAAATAAATTTTCAAAAGACTGAAAATAGCCCATTGTTAAAATATTTTGATCGCCATTTTAGATAGCGCGACGGAAGGAATAATAAATAGTTATCAGCATTTCTATCGATGAATTATAAAAATTATTTTCTAATTTTCAAAAATTTTTAACAATAGACTAAAAAATTTTCTGTAAAATTGCCTCAAAAGCTCAAAAATTGCTTATTTTAAATTAAATACAACGATTGAAGAAAAGGAGGTGAATGCCTTCTTTTGGGAAGAAATAAAAGGTACAAACGGCAAAGATGGAGAAGTAATTTTTTATTCAGAGGGGGATAATATAACCAAAAATCAAAGCGGGAAAAGGATAATAAAAAGAGCAGTTCTTGCTCTCAATAAAAATTTTATTCCTTGCTATATTACTAATTTAAGGCATACATTTTCTCTGCTTTTCAGAGAATCCGCAAAAGTCCTCACAGAAAATTTTGAAACCCTTTCAATTTGGGAATGGATTAAATTAGAACCAGAGGATGGAGAGGAATATATCTCAACTGTCTCAAGGAGGATAAAAATTCCTAAAATAATCGTAACAGATACAGATATTGACCCTAAAATATCAAAACCAAAAGTGTCAAGACTTGGAATTTTCATAAGAGATGGATTTACATGTCAGTATTGCGGGAAAAAATTCTCTCCGAAAAATCTGACGATAGATCATGTAATACCAAGGTCAAGAGGAGGAAAGACTGAATGGTTAAATGTAGTAACAAGCTGCATATCATGTAACCTGAAAAAAGGAGATAGAACACCAGAGGAAGCAGGATTAACTTTAATCAGGGAACCACGCCAACCAACAATAAATATTATCAACGCAAGAGAAATAGACTTAAAATTTTATCCTCAATGGGAACCATATTTGATGAGATAAAAATAAAAAACCCACAAGAAAAAATAGAAAGCACAGCAGAAATAGAAATCAAAGACTTATCTGAATTTGGAATAACAGATAGGTTCTTTGATGAGATTACAAAAGTGTATATGAAGGCATACGAAGGTATGGAGGAATACGGGGAACCGACGGAAAAGCATGCAAGAAAGTATATAAGGTGGCTGATAAATCACTCAGATTTTTTCAAGATACTTTACGACAAAAAAACAGGTATAATAGGATTCATAGCTTGTAGCTCTGAATGGTGGTGGAACGGAAAAACAGGAGAAATTCATGAGATATGTATAACTCCAGAATTTCAAAAAATGGGATTAGGAAAATTTCTTATAATGCAGGCTATTGAATATTTTAAAATCAAAGGTGTTAATAAGGTAGGATTATGGGTTGGAGCAAATAATGAAAAAGCCATAAGATTTTATAAATCTTTAGGTTTTCATTTCACAGGAGAAAGCTTTCCAAGATGGATGAGGATGGAAAAAGAAATAAGTGGTGCGCCTGGCGGGACTTGAACCCGCAACCTTTGGATTCGAAGTCCAACGCTCTATCCTTTTGAGCTACAGGCGCAAACACTGAATCAAAATAAAAATTAATCTTTTCATATAAAAACCCAGAATTTACATAAAATTACTACATAAAATCACTAAACATAATTTGTAAACCTGACCAATAGTCAAAAAAATTGCAATAAACCAAAAGAGCTTTTCCAATAAATAAGCTTAAATCGTTAAATAAATAAAATAATTAAAAACTTCCTTTTTATTATTATCCCAATTTATGAGTAGTGAAGATAATAATTTGAAAAGCTTTGCAAATAGTAATTATAGAAGATGGAGAGGGATAATTCACGAATACCATAATCTTATATCTGTTGAAGGGGAAAAGATAAATATAGAACCAGTTACTTTGCTGGAGGGAAACACACCGCTTATAGAATCCGTACATCTTGTAAAAGAGTTAAGAGAGATGGGATTTTCTGGGAAAATATATTTCAAGCATGAGGGATTAAATCCAACCTCATCTTTCAAAGATAGAGGAATGACCGTTGCAATAACGAGAGCAAAAGAAGTTGGGGCACGAGCAACAATATGTGCATCTACCGGAAACACATCAGCATCAGCAGCTGCTTACTCAGCAAGGGCTAATTTACCAGCATTCGTAGTTGTACCGGAAAAAAATGTAGCAACTGGGAAAATCGTTCAAGCAGTAGCATATGGAGCAAAAATTATCAGAATAAAAGGTAATTTTGATGATGCACTTTCACTTGTCAGAAAAATATCAGATGATTTCGGACTTTTCATAGTGAATTCAATAAATCCTTGGAGAATAGAAGGGCAAAAAACAGCCGCATTTGAAATATGTGATGTATTGGGATTTGCTCCAGATTACCATTTCTTACCCGTAGGAAATGCAGGAAACATATATGCATATTGGTTAGGATATAAACAATACAAAGAACTCGGAAAGATAGATCAAATTCCGAGAATGTTTGGGTTCCAAGCTGAAGGAGCAGCTCCAATTGTAAGAGGACACCCAATAGAAAATCCAGAAACAATTGCATCCGCTATAAGAATCGGGAATCCTGCAAACTGGAAAAAAGCAGAACTGGCAGTAAAAGAATCAGATGGTCTAATAGATATGGTAAGCGATGAAGAAATAATATCTGTATATAGGTTCATGGGAGAAAAGGAGGGAATATTTTGCGAACCTGCTCCATGCGCAGGAATAGCAGGACTTATAAAAATGGTCAAAAACAAAAAAATTAAAATGAAAGATCAAGTTATAGTCTGTACTATAACAGGTCATGGACTTAAAGACCCGGAAGCGGCTTTGAATTTTATGAAAACAAAGCAATTTTTTGTAGAACCGAAATTCAGCGAAATAAAGAAAATAATAGAGGAAGAAATTAAAAAATTTTCCTCCGATTATTCATAAAATTTTCAGAATTCCAATTTTCACAATCTTTCATTTACTGTTTTTTTGTTCCTCAATAATCGCCTCGCTCAAGTAATTTTTTATTTTCATCATAGAAGAGTTTATATCTTCAACTATGATTTTTACATCGCTACAGATTGGCATAAAATTTGTGTCTCCTACCCATCTCGGGACGACATGGATGTGGATGTGATCTTCAAGACCGGCTCCCGCAGCACGCCCCATATTTATTCCTATGTTAAAGCCATGAGGTTTTATAGCTTTTCTCAAAGCTCTGATTGAAACTTCTAAAAGTTCTAAAAGTTCCATCTTTTCATCAGGCGGTATATCTTCAAGCTCTGCAACATGCCTTTTTGGACAAACCATAATATGTCCAGAATTATAAGGATATTTATTCATTATCACAAATGCACTTTTACCCTTATATACCACAAGGCTGTCGCCCTTCTCCCACGCTCTGCAAAGAAAACATTCTTCCTTTTCTCCCGATTTTGCCTTCTCTATATACTCAATTCTCCACGGAGCCCATATTATTTTCCTCATAATCCACAAAAAGATTTAATGTGAAAGAAAAAAATCAGGTTTTTATCAAACCAAGTTCCCTAATGTATCTTGCAAAAAATTTTTCTCTGACATTTTAATGAAACTCCAACAAAATTTTGAAGATAGGAAAAAATTTCCTATGGAACGTTTTTCGCTTCAAAATTTTGATGGAAAATTTAGAAAAAGATACAAGACTTTTTGGAAAAGATTTCGTCTTTTACAAAAATGCCCTTGATTTGCTTTTCCAAAGACACCTTATTATAACCTCAAATATTGCAAATCAAAATACACCAGGATATAAAGCAAAAGATTTGAGCTTTGAACCATATCTCAAATCAATAATTGAAGAAGATAAGGTAAGGGGGAGAAAAATTGAGCTTGCAAGAACGCATCCTACCCACCTCCCCTCCCCCTACCCACCCCCTCCCAAACCAACAGTTTTTTACGAAACAACCGCATTCGGACCCGACAGAAACTCTGTTGATATAGATAATGAGATGATAAAACTTTCAGAAAATGCCCTGAGATATAGAGCAACAACGCAGTTTGTATCTTCAAAATTTGAGGAAATCAAAAGCACGCTTGAAAGAATGAGACCATAAAATGAGACCATAACTATAATTGAGAAATTTTAAGGGCAATAGTTATTTAAACTACACAACCACAACTCTTGTTTTTGTAAGAATATCTTGACCTGATTTTCCCAGAAAAATCATAGGTAAAATTATACCAATACCTAAAAATATGGTGAATGCAACAGATAATAAAGCCCTTAAAAAAGCGGTGAGAAAATCAAGGTTATCACCATTCATCTTTTCAACCTTCAAGGAGCACAAAAAATCTCCCGGTGTTCTGCCCTTTGCAAAATACCAAAAGAGTGCAAGATAAAGAATGAAGAAAAAAACTTGCGATCCACCAATTTGTATGTAAGATATTGAGATTTCTTTCCCAAAAAACATAAGTTTAACTCTCCCGGGTTCAGCCTCTATTTTACCTTTTGGTATATGAACTTCCAACTTTCCCCCTCCGCCTTCTATACCTACAACAGGACTTTTCAGCTCTACAACTTTCCTTTTTTCTCCTTTTTCCTTTTCTTTTTTTTGAGTTTCTGATAATTTTTCTTCTTTTTGTTCTTGTTGAGTTTGTTCTTGAGATCGCCTTGTTTCTTCACCTTGACCCTCTACAAGTGAAAAATCTAAATTCTTTCCCCATATAGAGTATGAGATTTTGGGTAAAAGTTTTGCAATAGCCAAACTTGAAAGTACTCCAAAAGTGCTTGAAAAAATAAGTACATCAATATAAAACGAAATGGCTCTGAGCCACCATGGAGCTTCCTTTATAAAAAATTTCACATCATATGTTTCCTGAAACTTTATTTGAGATTTTGGAAAAAAGAAAAATCTTACAGGATGAGAAACTCCTTTGACTGAAAGTTTTGGAGATTCAGCAAAATCTTCCTTTTGAGTTATAATATGGAAAAGAGACTCGGATACACCAAATATTCCACCCGGTATAAACCCTAAAAGTCTGAAAGCAAAATTTACATGAAAACCAAAGACATCTTTTTTCTCTTTATCTATTATGAAATCTCCAATATGTGCAAATGCTCTTATCTTGAGCCCCTTCAAATTATTTTGAACTATTTCCTTTCCAGCTTTAATAGAGTTTTCTGCACTATCAAAAATCATCAAAGCTCCATCACCCAAAATCTTTATAACCTCACCCGAAAATCTTCCCGCTATTTCATTTACAAACTTTTCAAAACTATCTATAAGATCTTTTAGCTCATCTTGGCTGTGAGTTTCTGAAAATTTTGTGAATCCCTCCAAATCAACAACCATCAAAACTTTTATCTGCGAGGGCATAAATAAAACAGAAAAAAAGAAAATATAAAAAAACAATAAAAAAATGTAAAGAAAGGTAAAATCAATTTCAAAAACTCAAAACTTAAACCACCCTGAACCCCAAAGGAGCTAGTTTTTCTTGGAAATCATTCTTTGATAAAAATCCTTCTGAAACAACTTTCACAACATAATTTTCAATAACTTCAATATAAGTCGGGAGCCTTGCGGGAGCGAAATTTTTAATTTGTATTACAACATCTACAAAATCTACCAATTCAGGATTTGAAACAGGAACTCCATTCTTTATAGCTGGGAAGCAAAGAACAACTCCGCCCAATACCCTCAAGACATTTTTTATTTCAGCGTCAGGAAATTTAACTCCGATTTTTCTATTCTTCAAAACAAAATGAGGAAACTGGAAAGTAGGTTTCAAAAGTAAAACAGCATTCAAACCAGAATTTTTCAGAAGTTCAAAAATTACCTTATCATATTCAGTAGCAAAAACAAATCTTGGCAGAAATAGTTCTTCTGATAGCACAATATAAGGTGCTATGTTGTAGTTCCCACCTGAAAATTCTTGCAGCAAATCAAAAGTTTCTTTTACTGCATTTTTTGAAAAAGGTAAAACCGCAACGACAAAACAAGATATGTCAGATAAAAGTATTTTTCCTCCGCCTTCAAAAATTTCTCTTAACTTTGATGCCTGACTCAAAACATCGCTTATACTACGGAAAAAAAGTTTTTCCATATAAAGAAAATTTTAATTAAACTCTCAATTTTCAGGTGCTCCTCCCAGAATCCAATTTTTTATTGTATCTATTTCGCTTTGAGAAAGAGAGCCTCCCGGAGGCATTTTACTACCACAAGGCGGATTTGTTATTTTGAGGTAAATAAGACTTGAATTTGGATCTCCCTTAACTACATATCTGCGACCTGAACAAGAACCAGTCCCTACTCCATTTACAACTCCGTTATAGCTTGAAAGTTGGCTGTGGCATCCTACACATTTACTATTTAATATAGGACTTACATCTTGATTATATGTTGGACCTTTGACCTTCACTGCTATATCATCTACCTCATCATATTGCCCACCGGGACATATCAAAGGTGTAGAATCTGCAATAACAGCTCTTATCACATACAAGGTAGCAGAAGAAGGTGTAAATGTAAATGTTTTATCTTCAACCCTGTTTGATTGTGTGCATGCCTGAGATGAAGATGGAGATATTCCTACCTGGCTCCACGAAATAGGAGATGCTCCTGCTGAAAAATACAAATGAACGAAATCGGCTGTTGAACTACAAAAAACCCTTACTGTGACTGATATTGGATAACTTACCTTAAAACTTGATGAAGTTGTACTCAAAACTATTCTCTCTATGCTTCTTGATGAATACCAATCTCCTCCTCCACCATCACTACACAAAGAAGAATACCAGGAGTTTGGTTGATTTTGTTCATATCTTGAAGGCAAATTATCTCTTGACATAACAAGATTGCAAGTTGAACAGCTATTTACTCCCTCCGAACATGTAGGGACTTTCCATACATCATTATACATAGCGCACTCTGCAATTAAAGAGTAAGGAATAGTTGCACAACTCCATACAAAAGAAGAACAACCATTCACATTACACGCTCTCAAAGCATAACATCTTGAAACTCCCTCTGGGAACGGTCTATCTTGATACCAGGTAGTATTTGCTGTTAAAGGAGAGGCTGAGTGATTTCGCCACTTTGAAAAATCTGGATCATATATATTAGTCACCATCAGGGAGTAATATTCTTCATTTTGAACATCTGACCAAGAAAGAGTTATAGTATCAGGTGCAATTCCTTCAACCTTGAAATTTGAAGGTGCTTGTGGAACCTGACCTTGTTGTGTTTGGTTTTGCTGATTTTGCTGATTTTGTTGATTTTGCTGCGTCTGATCCTGTTGTGTTTGTTGGCTCTGATCTTGCTGAGTTTGCTGGTTCTGCTGCTGCGTCTGTTCTTGAGATGTTTGAGTTTGCTGTGTCTGCTGGTCTTGCTGTGCTTGGTTTTGCTGAGTTTGTGTTTGCTGGCTTTGATTTTGTTGGTTTTGTTGAGCTTGATTAGGTTGCGCTTGCTCTTGATTAGGTTGCTGCTGAACCTGACCCCGCTGAGTTTTACAGAGAAGAAACACAGAAGGGAAAAATAGAAACAATAAAACCCATACAAGAAGCTTACAAGTAAAGGATTTCATTCTTATCTTTCTTTCTTTACTGTCCCTATTTTCTTTACTTTCCTTAACTTGTTCCTTACTTTTTATAACCTGTTCTTTGGAGATTTTGCCTATATGCAGGCCAGGGGGAGCTTATCAGATTCTCTGAATAAGGAATATAGTAGATTTTATCCTCATCATTTGCAACAAAAATCTTACCATCAAAAATCAAAGGAGAAGAGTAATATATCTCGTCAAATATTTTGTTGAAATAAATTTCTCCTGCCTTGCTGACAGCAATAAGCCTATCATCATCTGTGGAAAACCATATATAGTTCCCAACGATAGCACCTATTGATACCGGACCAATCGCAACTTTCCAAATAAGTTTTCCGGAATTTGCATCTAATGTATAAACTTGACCATCTTTTGAACCTATTGTACACGCAAGACTATCTTTATAATACCAAAGAGCACAAGAAGAATACATACCTCCCGATGTCTTAAAGGACCACCTCAACTGACCAGAAGGTGTAAAAGAATAGACATTCTGGTCATATGAAGCTATGTATATATTTCCTTCGTCATCAAAAACAGCTCCCTCTCTTATAGCTTCTTTCATCTTGTAGGTAAATATAATGTTTTGAGTCTTCTTATTTATAACAAAAAACATACCATCCTCAGTCCCCACAGCAATCATATCTTTATATATTGCAGGATAAGCCACAACACGGGCATCACTTAATTTTTTCTTCCAAACAAAATTACCAGATTTTGAGAGAGAATATAGCTCACCAGAAAAAGTTCCAAAATATACATTCTCATCATCGCAAGAGACCATGTAATTTGATACGCCGGTATTATATTGCCACAAAACTTTTCCGTTTTCTTCATTAAGAGCCAGAACCACTCCATTTCCACCACCAGTTATAACTTTTCCATCACATATTGCAGGAGGGGTAAAATAACTATTTGTCCCAGAAGAATAAGACCAAACTATATTTCCTTCGCGAGAATAAGCTAAAACTTTTCCATCAGATGTACCTTTAAATATAAACTTTCCTATTGATAAAGTTGATGGCTTGCCTTTTATTTTCAGCGGAGCATATCCTCCTTGGCTTCCACCACCGCCACCACCTCCTCCTCCACCGCCGGCGGACTGAGTTGTAGCACATTTTTCACCAGTGCAAGCTTCCCCAAATTCATTTACAGCACAAACTATATAACAATATTGGGTACCAGCAGAAAGCCCTGTATCACGATAAGAAGTTGTGTCCTTTGCCAGATTAGCTATAACAGAAAACTGAACATCACCTTGCTTTTTCCTTTTTATTTTGTACTGTTTCTCATCCGGGGAGTCTGTCCAAGAAAGAGAAATCTCTGATGATGATACAGCGGAAACTTGCAAGTTTGAAGGAGGTGTGGGTTGGGTACCTTTTTCAGGAGCACCTGCGGAAATCCAATTTTTTATTGTATCTATTTCGCTTTGAGAAAGAGAGCCTCCCGGAGGCATTTTACTACCACAAGGCGGATTTGTTATTTTGAGGTAAATAAGACTTGAATTTGGATCTCCCTTGACTACATAGTTTAAGTTCTGGGTTCCCTGGCAGGATGACCCTCTGGCAGTTCCATTTACAACTTCATCATAGCTTGTTAAAGGAGCAAAACCAGCGGTACCTCCTTGCTTATGACAGCCTATACATTTCCCATCTAATATTGGTTTTACATCTTGATTATAAGTTGGAATAGTTTGTATTGGCTGTTGTTGTTGCTGTTGTTGTTGCTGTTGAGTCTGCCCCCCTCCTGCTGGTCCTTGAGCACAAGACGAAAAGAAAAAAATAAGAATACAAGAGCTTAAAAAGAAAGAAAGAGCTGCCGAAATAAAAAATATTTTTCTACTCTTTTTTATACTTTTCATAGCAAGATAAATTTAATCATCAAAAAAAAAGCGCAAAAAACAAAGAAATTATTTTTTCATCTCAATTAGTTCAACCTTTCCTCCTTGCGATTCAATTTTATTTTTGGCAGAAGAAGACACGGCGTGAACTTTTAGTGTAATTGGTCTTGAAATTTCACCTTCACCAAGAACTTTTACAGGTTTTCTTAAGGAATCAATCAAACCTTTCTCGTAAAGGAGTTCCGGAGTTATTTCGTTTTCTTCAATTTTAGCTAAATCTTTCAAGTTGATAATTTGATATTCAGTAGGAAATTTTGATCTAAAACCTCTTTTAGGTATTCTTCTTATAAAAGGTGTTTGACCTCCTTCAAACCAAGGTGGGGGAAGAGTTCCTCTCTGTCCTTGACCTTTATGTCCTCTTCCGGATGTTTTTCCGTGAGTTCCGTATCCTCTCCCAACTCTCTTTTTTCTATGGGTTGCTTTGTAAGGGGGTCTCAAATTGCTCAAAATACTCATAATTTTTCAAAAATATGAAAATAAAAAAAATTTGGGTTTTTTCCTGTTATTTTCATCCAAAGTTTTCCCTCTCTGGTAAAAAAACAAAAAATTGCTTAAAAAGAAACAAATCTGAAAATAAGAAAATTACTTCATAAATTGATTAAAATCATAAGAAATGATGGAAGAAGATCCGGCAGGTGGAATAAGAAAAAGGGTTCAAAAAATAACGGTAAAGTTTGCAGGAGATTCAGGAGATGGGATTCAGCTTATTGGTTCCCAATTCACATTAGCAACAGCAATATATGGAAATGATTTTGCTATTTTTCCTGAGTTCCCAGCCGAAATAAGAGCACCAGCAGGAACAACTTACGGAGTTTCCGCGTTTCAAATACAATTTGGTTCAATTGATATATTAACTCCCGGAGATGAACCAGATGCACTCGTTGCATTCAATCCAGCAGCTCTAAAAGTGAATCTTCCCTATCTGAAACCCGGAACCCTCGTTATAATAAACATAGACGAATTTGATGAGATAAACTACAAAAAAGCAAACTGGGAAAGCATACTAAAAGGCGAAGAAACATTAGATGAAATACTTTCAAAATTTGAAGTAATAAAAGTGGAATTTAATAAACTCACACTTGAAGCTCTGAAAGAAATAGAAATTCCCCACAAAGATAAAATAAGAACAAGAAACTTTTTCGCTCTTGGTCTGGTATCGTGGATCTTTATGCGCCCACTTGAACCAATAATAAAGTTCATAAGAGAAAACTTCGGGAAAAAACCAGAAATAGCAAAAGCAAATGAAATTTCACTAAAAGCGGGATACAACTATGGAGAAACACTTGAAATAAAACACAAATTCCCAAGAATAGAAGTTCAAAAATATACATTTGAACCGGGAAAATATAGATATATCTCCGGAAACGAAGCGTTCGCATACGGAATTTTAGCAATAAAAGAAAAAACAGGAATCCCAGTGGTTTTTGCTTCTTACCCAATAACACCCGCAAGTGATATACTACACTACCTTGAAGCTTTCAGGAATTTCGGAATAATCGCATTGCAGATGGAGGATGAAATAGCAGCTGTGAATACAGCAATAGGTGCATCATTCGCAGGTGGATTAGGAATAACGGCAACATCCGGACCTGGTCTCTCTTTGAAATCAGAAGGAATAAACCTTGCTGTCATGACAGAACTTCCTCTGATAGTTATAGATAACCAAAGGTCTGGTCCATCAACTGGTATGCCAACAAAAACAGAACAAACAGATTTGCTCTTTGCTCTGTATGGAAGACACGGGGAATCACCAATTATAGTTATAGCACCGCAAAGTCCAGGTGATTGCTTCTGGGCGGTATTTGAAGCAGCAAAATTTGCAATAAAATATATGACCCCCGTAATAGTTCTGTCTGATCTATACATAGCTATGGGTTCTGAACCTTGGAAAATCCCTGATATAGATAGTATTCCAGAAATAAAAGTTGATTTTTGGGAAAAACCTAACGGTTTTTACCCTTACGCAAGAGATGAAGTAACATTAGCAAGACCTTGGGCAAAACCCGGAACCCCCGGACTTGAACATAGAATCGGAGGACTTGAAAAATCACACATATATGGTAAAGTATCTTATGACCCACAAAACCATGACTTTATGGTAAAGTTGAGAGCAGAAAAAATAAGAAGAGCACAAGCAGATATCCCT
>Ga0079996_103320_pt2 | contig 17109 bp, 10 predicted proteins | sample PerSpoAPS_AMetaG_FD_69199 | JGI IMG/M metagenome (GOLD analysis project Ga0079996, IMG submission 69199) | Thermal spring microbial communities from Yellowstone National Park, Wyoming, USA - Perpetual Spouter A (PS_A) MetaG (SPADES assembly)... | ecosystem: Environmental > Aquatic > Thermal... | reverse complement strand
CACGCCCACTTGAGTTGGACCCGCATCCAAGATTCCGTCAATTCTGCCTGCCAAATCGTGCAGGACATGTTCAGCGGTCGTCGGGCTTGGTCGTCCGAACCGGTTTGCGCTCGGTGCAGCGATGGGGACACCCGCCGCTTCAATAAGAGCTAACGCCACAGGGTGATTGGGCATCCTCACCGCAACAGTTGGCAACCCTGCAGTCACGGCGTCTGGGACAGTCGGTTTCTTTCGCATCACGACAGTTAGCGGACCGGGCATGAACCGACTGGCGAGTTCGGAGAACTTCTCCGGCACATCTTCAACAATCCAATCCAGCATTGTCAAGTCACAGATGTGGACGATGATCGGGTCCCAAGCAGGTCGCTCCTTTGCGGCGAAAATTTTGCGGACCGCTGTTTCGTCCAAAGCGTTTGCCCCTAAGCCGTAAACCGTTTCCGTCGGGAAAGCAACCAGACCGCCCTTTCGGATAATCTCAGCAGCCTCATTTATCGCTTTGGGGTCTGGAGATTTTGGGTCAACGCGCCAAACCTTCGTCTCCATCCGAACTTCACCGAAAGGAAATTTTGCAGCAGGTCACTTGTGGTTGATGACGCAGAAACTGAACGCTGAATTAGAACGGGACGAGGGGCGAGGGACGCGGGACGGAATGAATTGGGAGGGCGAGGCTCCTGCCGAGCCAAAACGACAGCGAGTAGCGAATGGCGAATAGCGAGTAGTTTTTCTGGAGGGCAGTGCTCCCGCACTGCCGAAAATTTTCGGCACATCAGGAGATGTGCCCTCCAGCATTACCGAAAATTTTTTCGGCGCATCAGGAGATGCGCCCTTCAGAATTTTTCGCCGAATGAATTCGGCGCTCAGAGAAATCTGTCAAATCCCATGTCCCTTGTCCCGTGCCCCTTGTCCCCCACTGGCTAAAGCCAGTGGCATGGGCAGAAAAATCGTGAAAGGTTTGCACCCCGCACTCAGCACTCCGCACCATCTCTGTGCACTCATGCACGCTTGCACACCTGCACGCTTGCACGCATATTGCCTAAAGCCAATGACATGGGAGATTTCAGAACATTTTTGCCTGCTGTTGAAGAAGCGCCATCTCGCCGTGAGCAATAAAATTGTCTATGGCGCTGTGCAACTTTGCCCTCAAAGGCAAACTCCCAAACCCGACGATGGCGTAACCCCACCAGCAGATGAGAAAGAGCAAAACCGCTGCACCTTTCAGCCTCGCTAACGCACCTTGACAAACTTGCCTTCTTTCAGGGTGACCGAACCGAGCCCAAATCCCCCAAGCGATAAAGAAGACGAAAGCGGAGACAGTAAGGGCGGCGATGAGAAAAAGTGGCATCGCTTCAACACTTCTCCATTGCCATCGGGACGACTCAAGGACCGAGAGCAACAAAAACACAACGCCAAGCAAGACGAACACCGTGACGGCAAGCGCCACACTGCTCGCAATCCTCACGAAAGAACTTGGCGCGTCCAGTTTTCCCTTAAGCCACCAAACCACGACAACGATACCGATAAGCGAGAGCAAAAGGAGAACCGAAAGAATTGCCGACGAAACTGCTGATACAGGTGTATTGACGGCAAGGATAGTCAAAGCCCCTGCGAATGCAGGGATGCCAATCAGCACAGCGATTGTCCGCCGATCAAATCTGCCTTTAAATTGCCACAGGGCTGGAAGGAAGCAAACGGCGAAAAGGAGAAGCAAAGTCGCGAAAGGCAGGTAGATTGTGGCGAAGTATGTTTGGTCTTTCGTCGCTTCCCAAAACTCAACCTTCACCGCACCCATCAATCCCCAAAGTATCGCTGCAACTGGCAGACCCGCAACGATAAGCGTCGCTGTAATGGGCGAGTAACGGTCAACTGGGATTGTTGCCTTCCATAGGAAGGCTGATGAGAGCAAAGCGATGATTGCCAGCATCAGTGCGTTGAGAAGAAGGGTGAAGCCTGTCAAGCGGGTGTTGACCAAGCGACGCCCGTCCCGTTCCTTGAACGGCGGGATGATTACCTCACCGAACGGGTATCGACTTATGAGATTGCGAACCCGGGCACTTTCTTCTCCCTCCTTCAAAGCCCATTCAGCCAAGTCCTCTCGGTTGGCTTGGCGAGCAAATTCGGCAAACCGGCGAGCCAAAATCCTTATTCGCTCGGCACCGATGGCAAAACAAGTGCTAAGCCTCTTCTCTTCCGTTGGCGTTAGTTTCCTCTTTTCGCCAGCAAACGCAATGCTTTGAATAGCGATCCCGACCATAGATTCAATGACCGAGAAACCTTGCTCTCGCAATTTTGCGCCTAACCTCAGCACATCTTCAGCAAGCCTCAATGCCCTCCCAAAATCTCCTTTCTCCTCTGCCTCAACCGAATGCTTCATGACCCTGCGAGCCAACTCCCGCAAATGACTGAGATGCGGGAACAAAATCGCAAACGCTTGAGATAGCCGTTCCTCTGCCGTCAAATCCCGCGACACTTTCAATTGCAGCCACTTGTCCTCGTAAGTTTGGTAGGCAGGTCTCAAAACTGCTTCGTGGAAAGTTTTCAACGCCTCGTCGCCGCGCCCTAAGGCGAAAAGGGCATAAGCCTTGACGAGCAACGGGAAAGCGTTGTCTTTGTCCCTTTCGCTCAGTTCGGTCGCCAATCTCAGAACCTTTTGGGTATCCTCGGGGGAAGGCTTTTGGGGACGAACTGCTTGCCCTTCCGAAGGCACCGCCGACCTGACGACATCCATCCCGTAGCGCAAACCAAAAACTCCGAGCCAAACTTCACTCGTTTCCCGATACAGGCGTTCGTATTCAAGCCAACGCTCCTTTCCCTGTGACATTTCAGCCTTTTCAATAGCCTGAGCAATTGAGTCAACAGGTTTCGGCAGCAAATTCATCGCTTGCGATGGTGGCTTGAAGGTCAGGATGATTGCGTCCCAAAGAAGAATTCGCCTGAGTTCAGGATGGCTCAGCAGCGATATGAGCGGGACGGCAATTGCAATGACGAAGAAGATGGTGCGCCTTGCCATCTTCGTTCCCTCCCTTCAATTTCTTCAAGCCACTGAACGACTTCACGACCAAGCCCATGCCGTTGCCAGCGGGAAAATTGTTCGGGCTGAGTCGTGGGTTTCTCGGTGGGCAACATAAGCAGCAACAGTGTCAGTGCCATGATGAACAAGCCGCACATCGCAGAAGATGCGAGCCGAAAGGCTGGGTGAGAGAGCCATTGGGAAGCCAAAGGCGGTGCGGGTGCTCTATGTGCCTTTAGCCTTGACAGAAGTTTCCTATCAAATTCGGGCGACAACGACACTGAAGGATACGAGCGAAGGACAGACCTCACTTGTTCCCACTCCATCCGAACTCTTTGGCAATCAGGGCAGTTTTCAATGTGAGCCAATAAAGCCCGTTCGTCTTCGCTCCCAAGCATTCCGTCAAGCCAAAGGCTAATCAGCCGTTGCGCCTTTTCGCAATTCATCTCCCCTCACCTCATCGGATTTCGTCGCCAAACATTTCGCGCCAGATTTGAGCAAATTTTCTTCGAGCCTCAAAGAGACGGGAACGAACTGTTCCGACGGGGATGCCGAGCACCGAAGCGATTTCTTCGTAACTCAATTCGTGCATTTCCCGCAGGACAAGCACTAACCGCAGCGGCTCCGACAACTTCGCCAGCACGGTGTCAATCTTTCGCTTCAAAAGCCATCTCTCCTCAACTGCGTTCCAGTCGATTTCTTCGGCGGGTTCAAAATCCTCGGGCAGTGGTTCAATGAACCTTCGCTGCCTCATCTTCATCTTGCAAGCGTTGACGGCGATTCGGTAAAGCCAAGTCAGCATTTGTGCTTCGCCTCGAAATTCGCTTAAGTGCTCAAAAGCCCGAAGGAAAGTTTCCTGAGTTACATCCTCGGCATCATCTCGGTTGCCGAGCAACTGCCAAGCCAAGTTGAAAATTCGGTTGCGGTAGCGTTGCACCAGTTGGGCAAACGCTTCCAAATCTCCGGTTCGGCAGCGAGCGAGCAACTCGCTTTCGCCAGCCTCGCGAAGCAGGGTTGCAGCACTTGAAACTGCGAAGGCTTCTGTCCTCATCCTTTCTCTCCTGCCTTCAGGCTTTTCCTTCCGTTCCCATCCCTTTGATGCAGGAGACGAGCCAAAAGTTCGGTTAGTGCCAGCCACTGGATTCACGAAAATCCAATCGGGTTTTGACCTGACAGCAATTCAGGGTTCTTTGTTCCTAAAATGCTGCACGGAAATCCTTCGAAGCGAGGTGGTGAAAAATGCGCAAGATGACAGAAGAGAACCTGAAGGCGGCGTTTGCCGGTGAAAGTCAGGCTCACACTCGCTACCTTATTTTCGCCGAAGAAGCGAAGCGGCACGGTTTTGAAAATGTCGCCCGTTTGTTCACCGCTATAGCCTTCGCGGAACTCGTTCACGCCACCAACCATTTGCGAGCCCTCGGTGGCATCGGCAAGACTGGCGAAAATTTGGCGAAAGCCATTGAAGGTGAGACTTTTGAAGTCGACGAGATGTATCCTGCCTATGTCGAAGTAGCGAAGTTGCAAAATGAGAAAGTGGCAGAGCGAAGTGCTACATGGGCTTTGGAAGCGGAGAAGATTCACGCAGAAATGTTCCGCAAGGCTAAGGAAGCAGTTGAAGCGGGCAAAGACGCCGAAATTGGCGACATTTACATTTGCGAAGTTTGTGGCTACACAGTTGAAGGCGAACCTCCTGACCGATGTCCCATCTGCAACGCAGCAAAAGAAAAGTTCAGGAAGTTTTGAGCCTTTCGCCACTGTGTTCCAAATGCGTGTAAGCGTGCAGGTGTGCAAGCGTGCATGAGTGAACAGAAATGGTGCGGAGTGCTAAGTGCGGGGTGCAACCTTTCACGATTTTTCTGCCCATGCCACTGGCTTTAGCCAGTGAGGGACAAGGGGCACGGGACAAGAGACATGGGATTTGACAGATTTCTCTGAGCGCCGAATTCATTCGGCGAAAAATTCTGAAGGGCGCATCTCCTGATGCGCCGAAAAAATTTTCGGTAATGCTGGAGGGCACATCTCCTGATGTGCCGAAAATTTTCGGCAGTGCAAGAGCACTGCCCTCCAGAAAAACTACTCGCTATTCGCCATTCGCTATTCGCTGCCGTTTCGGCTCGGCAGGAGCCTCGCCCTCCCACTTCATTCCGTCCCGCGTCCCACGCCCCGTTTTAAGTCGGTGGCTACGAAAACAAAGCCCGCTGAAGCAGGCTAACAAAAAGTTGCGAGTTTTGGGTTGCGCGTTCAGAGAAAAAGCCCTAACCCTCAACTCTCAACCCGCAACGCGCAACCCAAGTAGTAGCCACTCACCTCGGGTAGGCGTTCAAATCCGTCACCATTCGCTACTCGCTATTCACTTAACAGGCACTTCCCTGATTTACTGCTGCTGGCGGAAGCGTTATCTTTTCTGGCAAAATGAGCAGCGAGGTGATGGCTTGTGGACAAGTTGTGGGTTGTGGCAATGGCGGTCAACCTGATGGCTAAACCATTTGACTTGTCAAGCGTTCGCTTGCTTGACAGCCCTTTTAAATGGGCGATGGAACGGGATGCTGCCTATCTGCTTCAACTTGAACCTGACAGACTTCTTTCTCGGTTCCGATCAGAAGCAGGTCTTCAACCAAAGGCTCCTCCTTACGGTGGCTGGGAAGGCATGGGGGTCGCCGGTCACACCCTCGGTCACTACCTTTCCGCTTGCTCCATGATGTTCGCCTCAACGGGCGATGAACGGTTTCGTGAACGGGTGAACTACATCGTTGACGAACTTGAGTTGTGCCAACAGGCTCACGGCGACAGCTATGTCGCTGCGATCCCTGAAGGGCGAAGAGTTTTCAGCGAAATTGCGCAGGGGATAATCCGAGCAAAGCCCTTCGACCTGAACGGGGTTTGGGTCCCTTGGTATACGCTGCACAAGTTGTTCGCTGGATTGTTAGATGCCCACCGATTTTGTGGCAACGAAAAGGCTTTGAGAATTGCTATGCGACTTGCTGACTGGGCAGAGGGGACTACCGCCAACTTAACCGATGAGCAATTCTAGCAAATGTTGGCATGCGAGCACGGCGGTATGGTTGAAGTTCTGGCGGAACTTTACGCTCGGACGGGGGACGAACGATACCTTCGCTTGGCGAAGCGATTCTACCACAAGGCAGTTATGGAGCCGCTTGCTCGAGGGGTTGATTGTTTGCCAGGTCTTCACGGTAACACCCAAGTCCCGAAGGTCATCGGAATGGCGCGACTTTACGAGTTAACTGGCGAGCGAGTTCCCTATCGCGTGATTGCCGAATTCTTCTGGGAGCGGGTGGTCAAGCACCACTGCTATGTGATCGGTGGCTTCACGGATGGCGAATATTTTGGCGAGCCGGACAGACTTGACGATCGTCTCGGCACGAACACGGCGGAAGTTTGCAAGACTTACAACCTGCTCAAACTCACGAAGCACCTGTTCAGTTGGTCACCGAGTGTCGAGAAAGCCGACTACTATGAGCGAGCCCTTTACAACCACATCCTTGCTTCACAGAACCCTGACGACGGGATGATGTGCTACTATGTCCCGATGCGTCCGGGTCACTTCAAGACCTACTCCACGCCTTTCGACTCCTTCTAGTGCTGTGTTGGGACGGGCATGGAGAACCATGCCAGATATGGCGAGTTCATCTACTTCCACACCGACGACGAATTGCTCGTCAACTTGTTCATTCCGTCGGAACTCAACTGGAGCGAGAAAGGTGTCCGGGTCAGGCTTGAGACCGATTTTCCAGAGAGCGAATTGGTTAGGCTCACCTTGAGTTGCGATAAGCCGACCGAGTTGACAATTTCTGTTCGTTGTCCAAGTTGGCTTGCCGGATTGCCCGAAGCGCGACTGAACGGGACGACCTTGCCTGTAAGCGCTCGCCCCGGTTCATACCTCTCAATCCGCCGAACTTGGCAAACGGGAGACAACCTTGAAATTCGGCTGCCCATGGGATTTTGGTTGGAACCTCTCCCCGACAACCCGGCGAGGGCTGCTATCCTTTACGGTCCGATTGTTCTTGCCGGCGACTTAGGACCGATTGACCAACCCGAACCCATCCTAATCCCAGCCCTTGTCACCCATGGTCAGAATCCCTCCGAGTGGATTGAAATTGTCAGCAAAAAGCCTTTGACCTTCCGGACCAAAGGAGTGGGACGCCCCCAAGATATCACGCTCGTTCCCTTCTACGCTATGCATCATCGCCGTTACACCGTCTACTGGGACCTCTTGACAGAGGAGCAGTGGAAGCAAAGGGAAGCGGAGTGGAAGGCTGAACAGGAAAGGTTGAAGGAGTTGGAGCAAAGGACCGTCGATCTCGTCGTTGTTGGAGACGAGCAATCGGAACGGGAGCATAACTTGCAAGGTGAGCGAACATCCAGCGGCAATTTCGGGATTCGCCGCTGGCGCCACGCAACAGATGGAGGCTGGTTCTCTTACGACTTGAAGGTTGACCCCAACCAACCGATGGAACTGGTAGTCACCTACTGGGGCAGCGATGCTGGGGCGAGGGTTTTCGACATAATCGTTGACGGCAAAGTCATCGCCACACAAAGGCTGCAGCGCAACAAGCCGGGTCAATTCTTTGATGTCACTTACCCCATCCCGATTGAGTTGACAAAGGGCAAGGAGAAAGTGACCGTCCGTTTTCAGGCTCATCCCAAATGCATTGCGGGAGGCGTCTTTGGCGTCCGAATGGTTAGGGCAAAGGCTCAGTAAAACTTGGGCGCTAAGTTGACAGTTAAGTCGTCTTCGTTGGCAAAGGTGGACCGAAATCAACTTGGTGGACATCAAGGATGGCTTCGTGGGATTGCCTTATCTGTTCCAAAAGTTCGGGCGGAGCAGGGGTATCAACCATGATGACCATGACTGCCCGCCCACCAATTTCCTTGCGCCCAACTTGCATGAAAGCGATGTTGATGCCATGCTGACCGAGCAAAGTCCCCACTCGCCCGATGATTCCCGGACGGTCAATTTGCTCAACCACGATAGCGTGACCTTCAGGCAAGACATCAACTCGGTAGCCATTGATTTGGATGATGCGCGGACCAACGCCATGGAAGATTGTTCCAGAAACTGACCTCTCTTCCTGATGTGTGCGAACCGAGGCGGTTATAAGGGAAGCGTAATCGGTGGGTTCGGTGCTTCGTTCCTCCGTTACCCTAATCCCGCGAGACCGAGCGAGGGCTGGGGCATTAACGAGGTTGACAGTTTCTGGCAAACGCATCTCCATCAAACCTTTCAGGAACGCCCTCGTTATCGGCTCGGTTTCAACCTCCGACAGCATACCGGCATAGTAGAGCCTAACCTCCTCAACGCGCCCACGAACCAACTGGCTGAGGAAGCGCCCCATTCGGTCGGAAAGGTCCATGAAGGGTCGCAAGAGTTGGAGCAGGTCTGGAGGTATTGCGGGAATGTTCACGGCTGTCGTTGGGAAATCGCCTCTCAAGACAGCCATAACTTGCTTTGCAACTTCAATCGCAGCCTCCTCCTGTGCTTCCTTCGCCGAAGCCCCCAAGTGCGGGGTCGCAACAACATTGTCAAGTTGAATCAACTTGAAACTCGTGCTCCCTTCTTTGGGTGGCTCCTGCTCAAACACATCCAAAGCGGCACCCGCTAACTTCCCGGAAACGAGGGCTTCATAAAGGGCTTCCTCATCAACCACACCTCCCCTCGCTGCATTGACCAAAATAGCGCCGTCTTTCATCAGCGATATTGCTCGTGCGTCAATCATCTTTCGCGTCTCTTTCGTCAACGGGACATGCAAGGTGACAATATCGGCTTCTCGGAGAAGGTCATCCAAGTCACGAAGTTCTATGCCCAGTTGTCTGGCTCGTTCCTGAGAGATGAATGGGTCGCACCCGATAACCCTCATTCCGAAGGCTTTCGCGTATCTGGCAACTTGCGTTCCAATTCGCCCCAGCCCGATGATGCCGATGGTTTTGCCCTGAAGTTGGGCGCCGACAAATTTTGTGCGCTCCCATTTCCCGTTGCGTAAAGATGCGAAGGCTTGCGGAATCTTGCGGACCAGAGCGAGGAGAAGCGCAAAAGTGTGTTCGGCTGTTGCAGTCGTAATCGCCGACGGAGCGTTGACGACGAAAATACCTCTCTCCGTCGCTGCATCGACATCAATGTTGTCAACCCCGACTCCTGCCCTCCCCACGACTTTGAGTTTCACGCCGTGCTCAATGACCTTGCGGGTGACCTTAGTCCCGCTGCGAACAATCAGGGCATCGTAATCGCCAACTATTTGGCAAAGTTCGTCTTCACTCAACTTCGTTTTGACATCAACTTCGGCGATTTCCTTGAGCATGTTAATCCCAACTTCCTCCAACGGGTCGGCAATCAAGACCTTGTGTCGCATGCTTGCCAACACCTCCGGGAAAAAGGTTAGCGTGCGTTTTGGGACCAAGCATCAGGGCATTACCATTTTGCCAGTTCAGGGAATTCTCTGCTGCAAAGGTCTAACCCAGAAGCCAACGAGCGTAAAGGTAAACGATGGGCACAGTCGCCAGAAGGCTATCAAACCTGTCAAGCACTCCACCGTGTCCCGGGATTAGCGAGCCGAAATCCTTTACTCCCAAACTTCGCTTGAGCACACTCTTGCCCAAATCGCCAATTTGTCCCAAAGTCCCCAAGGCTAAAGCCAGCAAAGTGAAAGGAACGGGTCGGGCTAAGTTAAGCCAAACCTGAGATGTGACTTCTGAGCCGAACGAAATCAGAGCCCAAGCGAAGAGCCACGCCGCTATGAACCCACCCAAAGTCCCCGCAACTGAGCCCTCAAGGGTTTTCCCGGGACTAACTTGGGGCGCTAATAGTTCTTTGCCGAAGGCTCGACCGAGAAAAAAAGCTACACTGTCCGTGACCCAAACACTGGCAATCGTCAAGAGGATGAGGTCGCGACCGACGGGATAAGGGCGCTCGGAAACGCTCACCTCAAAATCGCGCAGAAGGACGAGTAAAGCGAACAGGCTCAGATACGCAATTGCAAACACAGTTGAGGCAACACTGGTTGCCCGTTCGCCTCTGGATTCCGAACTTGAATCGCTTGCCTTGACGATGTGGAAAACCATGCTCCCGAAAATTCCAGCCCACCAGATTGCTACGAGCAAATGCAGCCAATACTCGTGGCGAACCCAGTGAGTGCCCAAAACCGCCGCTCCAACGCACGGGAAGGCAACTTCTTTGACGATGCGAATTCCCCGCCCTTCAAACTTTTGGGTCAACTCCCATAAGCCAATTAGCGCCAGCGCTGCAACGGCGATGGCGAAAGGCAAACCTCCAAAGAAAACCAAAAGCAGAGCAATCGGAATGCCAACCAACGCACTCAAAACCCTCAATCCCAACATTGACCCTCACCTGACTCACAAGACTTTCGGACTTTTGAAGTGCGCGCTTGTAGATTTTGGCACTTAGAAAATTCGTCGACTGAAGTCGGCGCTCAATTTCTGCGTCATCAACTACAATCCTGCGTGCAAGCGTGTAGGTGTGCAGGCGTGTAAGGGTGAAAGCGTGCATAAGAACGGTGCGGAGTGCGTGGTGTTGGGTGCGGTGTTCAGATTTTTCTCCTCATGCCACTGGCTTTAGCCAGTGAGGGACAAGGGGCACGGGACAAGGGACATGGGATTTGACAGATTTTTCTGAGCGCCGAATTCATTCGGCGAAAAATTCTGGAGGGCGCATCTCCTGATGCGCCGAAAATTTTCGGCAGTGCAAGAGCACTGCCCTCCAGAAAAACTACTCGCTATTCGCTACTCGCCACTCGCTGCCGTTTTGGCTGAAGTCGGTGTCTGCAAAAACGAAGCCTGCTAAAGCAGACCAGGAAAACTGGAGGGCGCATCTCTTGATGCGCCGAAAATTTTCGGCAGTGCGGGAGCACTGCCCTCCAGAAAAGTCATTTACCAGTCGCTAATCGCCAGTCGCCGTTCACTATTCGCCATTCGCTACTCGCCGCCGTTTTGCTCCTTTTCCCTTTCCGAAGCGAGCGAGGAGCGACGCTTTAGAATTTGTAGTGCCAAAATTGGGGGCGATTGTGGCATGGTCAGGTTGATGGGTTTGGTGATGGCGTTGGTGACTGTTTCGCAAGCGCAAGAGTTGGCGTTAGAAAGCGGGCAAGTTTCTTTTCGGTTTGATGGGCTGGGCAACATAGTGGCGGTGACCGTTCGCAACCGTTCCATTCCTTTGCAGCTGACAAAATTGCCAATCAGTTTGAGGGTTGACGGGAAGTGGTGGCACGAAGCGGAGTTGCGAACTGAACCGCTCAAAGTGCAGCGACGAAAGAACCAAATTGACATCGTTGCCCGAATCGGGGACTTTACGGTCACAACACGCTACCGGCTGGGCAAGGGCGGAATTTTGAGGAAGGATGTGGCGCTTGAGTATGAAGGCAGCGGAAACCCGAAACTTGACGGCATTTTGTTTTTGCTCCCGGCAGTTGGGTTGGGCGAAGATGCCGTTGTGTTGAGCCCTTCCTTTGACTTCCTGCGAGTTCCAATCAGCCAGCGACCACGCTTCAACATTGACATGGGCACGGGTGCTTGGTGCGCTCTATATTCGCCTTCCCAAAAACTCGGAGTTGCTGCCGCCTTCTACAGCGAAACCGAACACTTCTCCATCAACGCCGAAACCATTGACTTCGCTTCGTCCCGCGTCCCACGCCCCGCGTCCCGCTTCTCACACTGGCTTGGAGTTCAAGACCGAGTGAGCAAGGGTTGGAGCGCTGAGTTGGGAACACAGTTTTTCGCCGTTGTTGAAGGCGATGAACGAAGGTTGCTGGAAAGCCTTTGGGATGCATGGGATTTGCTGGGCTTGAAACCGCTTCAGGACACGCCGAAGGACGCATTTGACGGCGCTTTTTACGAACCTGCAGTTCAACACACTTACCGAAACATCATCCGCTTGCTCCCGCATTTGAAGCGATTGGGCATTAAGACAATTTGGTTGCCACCTTACACGCCTGGCGTTTACGCTCCCCTTGACTACTTTGCCATTCGCCCTGAAGTCGGCACTGCTGACGAGTTGAAAGTTTTGGTCGCCGAGGCGCACAAGTTAGGCATGCGGGTTTTGCTTGACCTTATCCCGCATGGACCGAGACCCGAAAGCGAACTCGGTAAGGAACAGAGGCGCAAGTTCGACGAAGGCTTGGACAACTGGATTTGCGCTGACGAGCAGGGGCGACCAATTCACTGGTGGGGCTGCTACGCTTTTGACTACGCCCATCCCGGCTGGATTGCTTACATGGCGAGGGTGGCTGAGCATTTTGCCCGTGAGTTTGGCATTGACGGTTGGCGCATTGATGTCGCTCCCGGCGGTCCGCCCAATTGGGCTGTCGTCAAACAAACTCACCCACGACGCCGACCAAGCCAATCTGGGCTTTGGGGAGGCTTGCAGGTTCTCAGGGAAGCCAGAAACGCTGTCAAAAGGGTTCGTGGCGAAGCCCTGTTTTACCCTGAGGCGTCAGGTCCGCCTTTCATCGTTCACGGTGATTTTGACTACGGCTTTCCCTTCTACTTCGCAGCGATGCGGTTGATGACAATGCCACCAGAGGAGTTCGTTCCCAAGTTGCGGCGCTGGCTTCAGCATCAGCGATACACATTCCCGAAAGGTGGTTCAAATCGGATTGTCCGTTGGCTCGCAAACCACGACAACCCTGATGTCCAAAGTCGGTTGGGTTTTGACTACTCCAAAGCGATGTTCGCCGTTTGCGCTCTCGTCGAGGGCGTGCCTTTCATCTACGAAGGTCAAGATGTGGGCGTGGCGGATTTCATCGCTCAGCTGATGAGACTTCGTTCCGCATTGAGGGAACTCAGGGACGGCGAAGCCGATTACTTGTCCGTTTCGGTGAGCGACGATGCAATTTTCGCTGTCCACAGATTTTGGGGCAACTATCACACAGTTGCGTTGGTGAATTTGAGAGGCAGTCCAGTGACCGTCAAAGTCAGTTTGCCAGCGCCAATGCAAAGTTGGTCTCAAGTGGGTGATGCGTGGACGGGAGAAGTTCACAAAGTCCAAAAAGGCACAGTGGTGCTGACCTTGCCCGCATTTGAACTTGCACTCCTTTCCGAGCCAAACCGAGCACGAAAACTCGCCATAAAACCCGAAAGGCTCAAGTTAGTCACCGTTCAACCCGTGACCGTTTCCGACGAAGGGTTTTTCAAGGTCGGCAATTTTGTGGTAGGTCAGTGGAGCGAAGGGGAGTTCAAAATCGCTCCCGGCGAAAGGTTGCCTTTTGAGGTGGCAGAAATCAACCGAGGCGAAAACGAGGCTACTGGCAAATTGGCGGTCAGAAGGCGAATGGGTGCAGTTGTCAGGACCGTCGCTGAAATCCATTGGCGCTGGGTGCAGCGAGGCAACTCTTGGGACTACAGCGCAACGCTGCAATTGAAACTTCCCATCAAACTCGCCCGACACGATTTCGCTTGGGAGTTCAAATTCGCCAAGCCGAAGCGTTGGCGCATCGCAACGGTTGAGGGCGAAATCGGGGAGGAAACGGTCATTCGCCACGAGCGACCGCAATTGCTTTGGAACTCTTCACTTATCCCGCCCGCCTTTTCTGGTGCTCCCGTTAGTGTTCAACTGCCTGATGGCAATTGGTGGACGCTAACGAATTGGCGAGGCGGAGTTGTTCAGGCTTGGCTTCACCCTGACGAAACCCTTGTCATCCGAATTCCACCCAGCGAACAAGGCGACATCGCTTTCAGGTTCGCTTACGCTCCAAAACCTGCTGTCTCTTTCACACCTCTTTCGCCCTTCATTTCCTTCTCCAGCGCTCACATTTCGCTAAGTTCGGTAAGGTCTCGCTTGACCCTTGCCCGTTCGCTCGGAGGCTTGCCCATCAGGATGGAATTGCTTGACGGCGACAAACAGCAAACGGTCTTGGTCGGAAGCGAACTTTACAGCGACTATGGCATTTTCCCTGAGCACGATGAGGGAGGGGCTTGGAGGGCTGAAGGCGAGAGGCGATTGGTGAGGACTGTCGGGCGAGTGAGCGCTTGCCGTTTCCCTGACAAAGTTGAGATTCTGCCCAACGGCGTTGCCTTTGAAGGTGCACTCTCAACGACTTGGGCTGGACATTGGTGGAACTTGAACCCACGAGTGAATTACCGCTTGAGTTACGAAGTTGATGGCGACGGCTTCGTTGTCCGAGCGAGCGTTGAGACCATGAAACTGATGCGGAAGGTGAGAGCGTTTTTGGCGCTGACTTTGACCTTCGTTGGCGTTGAGAAAGTTGCTGTCAACACTGTCAAGGGATGGCACGAAGTCCCTGAGATTGGCGAGCGGGATTGGCAATCAAGGCACTTGCCCCTTAACCCTAATGACCCGCAAATCCGCTTGCACACGAAGGCGGGCATCGTTACCTTGAAAGGCATTGAAGGCGAGTTGCAAAACTGCTTCGTGCTCAAAGACGGTGAGCGGTGCACTGTCTTTTTCGCTTGGCTTGACGGCGAGGAAACCGATTTCAAGACCCGTTCGGTGAAGTTCAAGGTTGAGTGAGCGTGCAAAAATTATTGGCGACAAAGTTGCAAGTTCAGGGTTGCGGGTTGCGCGTTCGGAGAAACCTTGACGCATAACTCGCAACTTTGAACGCCTAAAGGAGCGGATGAGCGGATGGAAGAGGAACGAGAGAAAGACGGGCGAGGTCAGCAAGAGCCTTATGGACAGGAAGGCGCTGAGGCAAGTGCTCAGGAAATTTCCGGTCCGCCACCGACAGCGCCTTCGCGCCCCTTCGTTTTGCTTGGTTGGGTTTTGTTCGCTCTTTCGGTCGTGGTTGCCCTTGCCTTAGCAGCGCAACTGGTTCGGGAACGCCGAATCAACGCTGAACTTAGAGACAGGGTCGCTCAACTTGAGAGCGCCGTTTTTTCAGCTCGGAAAGTCTTCCTTGAACGGGCAGCCGCTGAACTCGGCTATGCGAGTGTTGACCTTCAGGCAGACCCACCGAAGCGCTATCAAGTCGCTTTCAGGTTGGACGAAGCAAGCAGGTGGCTCAGGGACGCTGAACCTTTGCTTTCCGACAGCGGTCGCACCCAAGCACAGAGCCTTCAACAAGCCCTTAGGCAACTTCCTGCTTTGGTTGAGCAAGACCCAGTGAGCGCAAGGCAAGAGTTGGCGAAAATACAGGATGCGCTGGAAAGGCTGATGAGTTTCGAGACGAGAGCAAAGTGAGCGGACAAGATTGCTGCTGAGGTGTCACCATGAGGCTCAAAAGTTTAAGCCTTTTCGGGTTCAAAAGTTTCGCCAATAGGACGGAGTTGATTTTCTCGCCCGGGATAACCGCTATCGTCGGTCCGAACGGGTCAGGCAAGTCAAACATCTTTGACGCCATCGTTTGGGTCTTAGGCGAACGGAGCACGAAGGCGCTCAGGTCGCCAAAGGCTGCCGACCTGCTCTTTGCGGGCAACGGCAGGGTCAAGCCGGCGAGTATTGCCGAAGTTTCGCTGACCCTTGAATTGGATGAGCCTGCCGAAGGGGGAGGCAACTCCCAAATTGTTCGCCCCTACGAACTCATCTCCGAAATCGTCATCACCCGAAGGTTGAAGCGGACGGGCGAAAGCCAGTTCGCTATCAACAGAGTCCCTTGCAGGCTTCGTGATGTCCAAGATTTGCTCCTTGAGTTGGGGCTTTCCGCCGACAGTTACGCTTTCATCGGTCAGGCTGAAATTGACCGCTTGGTCTTTCTGTCGCCGCAGGAAAGGCGTGAGTTCATTGAGCAAGTGGCAGGCGTCCACAGGTTTCAACTCCGCCGTGAAGACGCTTTGGAGAAACTGGAGCGAACCGAAAAGAACCTGACAAGGCTTCGCGATTTGGTCGCCGAACTCTGGAAGCAAAGGGAAGCGTTGGGCACTGAGGTTGAAAAAGCGCGAAAGTATGAGCAACTTTTGAAGCGACAGCGAGAGTTGAACATCGCTTTGCTCGGCTGGGAGCATCAAGTCAGGGTGAGAAGGGTCGAGAGGCTAAAAGAGGAACTGACGGCTTTGCAGCAGGCAGTTGCTGAAACGGACGAGCAAATTGCAGCCGTCCATTCCGAGCGCTCAGAGGTTGAAGCGGCAATCGCCCGCATGGAAGAGAGTTTGCAGGAAATTCAAGGTTCAGCCGCTCAAGCCCTTGAGGAAGCGAAGGAGTTGGAGAACGAACTCGCACTTTGCCGTGAACGGCAAAAGCATTTGACCCAACGACGCTCCCAAATCTCGCAGCAAAAAACTTACATCGCCGAAAGGTCGCAACGGCTCAGCGCCGAATTGGCTGAAACCCAAAAGCAACTTGACGCCCTGCAGCACCAAAAGTCGCTCTTCGAAGAGCAAGAGGCTCAAATGAACGAGGCGTTGAACAAAGCACATCAAGCCGTTGAGGAACTTGAACGAGCGGTTAGACAGGCGCGCGAAGAGCACTTTGAGGCTGAACGCTTGTTAACCGAAGCGAAATCCCAACTCGCATCTTACGAACCGCTTCTGAAATCGTTGCGTGCCAGACAAGCGGAGGTGGAACGGGAGAGGACAAGTGTAACCGAACTGCTGTCCCAACTGCAACGACAGTGGGACGAACTGGTTTCCCAACATCAAGCCCTTTCGACGGAAGAACTTGACAGGCTCATCAAGCAACTGCAGCAAAGGTTGAGCGAGCAAAAGCAACGCTCCAGCGAATTGCGAAACCAACTCCTTCAAGCCCGCGAGCAGTTGGCGGCGATGAGGGCTCGGTTGGCAGCGCTGGAAGAGATGGAGTTGTCAATGGCTGGGATTCCACAAGGAGCGAGGACAATCTTGACCGCGATGAGGGACGGGAGGCTGAGAGGTGAATTCCACCTGCTCGCCCATCTCATCCGAGTGCCGCAAGGGCTTGAAATTGCCTACGAGAGCGCTTTGGGCGCGGCTGCTAACTACCTTGTCGCTCCAACTTTCGCTGAAGTCCAAGAAGCCATTGAGTTCCTTAAGGCAACAAATTCGGGGCGGGCAACTTTCATCGCCCTTGACTTTCTGGCTGAGTTGGGATACGGCGAAGGCGATTTGAAGGCAGTTGAATCCGAAGGCGTGATAGGTTGGGCGAGTGAATTGGTGCAGGTCATCGATGAACGGTTTGCTTCCGCCGTCAGACATGTGCTCAGAAACAC
>Ga0079996_113338_pt1 | contig 17116 bp, 15 predicted proteins | sample PerSpoAPS_AMetaG_FD_69199 | JGI IMG/M metagenome (GOLD analysis project Ga0079996, IMG submission 69199) | Thermal spring microbial communities from Yellowstone National Park, Wyoming, USA - Perpetual Spouter A (PS_A) MetaG (SPADES assembly)... | ecosystem: Environmental > Aquatic > Thermal... | reverse complement strand
AGACTTTAAAGCCCATCTTTTTCATAAAGAGCAATACATGTTCTGGAGATTTTCCTGACTTGTAGATCCCGTAGGGCCATAGCTCCATGATTACGGTGCACGGCCTCTTAAGCGTTTCATATGCTCCCTTTAGTACATAGAATTCATGACCTTGTACATCTATCTTTATTAAGTATGGAGGCATAAGCTTATGCTTCTTCACAATGGCATCAAGGGTTTCGAGCTTAACCCCTATCGTTGTTTCTTGGCAGAGGGCTGATCTGTGAAGATGCTGATCTGTGAAGATTAGGAAAGACTGGTCAGGTGCCCTGGCTAAGCAGAGCTTAGCATAACCACTTGAGTCTGCTAAAGCAACATTCTCAGCATGACAGTTCTCAAGCCCTAGCCTCCTTATCATTAAGGCCAGGAGTGGGAAGCTCCGAGGGTCTGGCTCAACTGCTATGCATTTATTAAACATGTGAGCCGTAGGCAGTAAGGTGTCTCCTGTGAAAGCACCCACATCTATGTAACTATTATAGACTCTTCTATAAGCCTCTCTCCTAATCGTTGAGGCCACTTCATTCTCCAGACCTACTCCTATGACAAGCAAAAGGAATCGCAGTAACCTCCTAATAGCATACCTTAGTCCCTCGATTTTAGCGATGAAAAGAAACTGAGCCTTCAAATTAGAGAACTGTTTTAATGTATCTCGCAGACTTAATTGAATCCATGCCTTTCGAAACAAAAGCGTGGAAATAGGCATACGAAGATCCCTAGATAGAGTTGCTGCCTAGCACTTTTGATATTAATCAGTATTAATTAGATGTAATATATATGTAAATATATTTTAACATAATAGGTTAGAGTATTTGGGGTTTAGAATAGCCAGGGCATCTGAACAGTCTTTCCTAATCTTCACAGATTACTGATTAGATAACTAGCCCTATGGACGTAGAGATGCTCCCTAATTGTTCTCTCAATACCTTTTCTGGCGATCTCATAAGCGTCTTCAGGGTCATCTAGGAAGTACTTAGCCTTCTCAATAAGATCCTCTTGATCCTCATAACATATAACCTCCTTTCCTGGCACATAGTATCTTGAGACCTCTCTGCAATTATCCGTGAGCTCCAGGGCTCCCAAGCCTGCTATCTCAAAGGTTCTCATATTAGCCTTGAAGCCTAGATCGCTTCTTACATGTATATTAAGACCTATTAGGGAGATCCTGTGGAACTTCTCATAAGCCTCTCCATACAGAGGCTTCGTTTTAAAAGGCCAGCCCGGGCCTGCGAGGGCAAGAGGTAACCCTTCTGTGAGAAGCCTCCTCACTACTGCAAGCCTCTCAGGATACATAGAGCCTATGAATAGAACCAGCCTAGCTTTTCTATCGATCCGTGTATTTCGTAGAATATGATTAGATGAGGCGAAAGGCAGCAGGATCACCTTCCTAGCACCCCACCTCGTGTAGATCCTTACACACTTTACACATGGAGTAGCTACCAAAAAGCCCTCATCAACAAAGCTCCTAGCAAGACCTCCATACCTAGGATCATCGGGATTATAATAGACAAGCCTTGCCCCACTCTCAGTTAGATTTCTTAAAAGCCTTCTAGACACCATCTCACCCTTAACCACAAGGATCATGTCGGGATCGAAAGCCCTCAAGACCCTCTCGGAGAAGGCGGTAAAATTTCCAAACATCGTGAGACCAAGGATCTCTCTTAACCTCTTAGAAGAAGCCCCTAAATTCCTAAGGACTACATTGAGCCAGTGGTTGGAAAGTTCTACAAGATTCCTGTAACCGAGCCCAATTACCTCATGCCCTAGCCTCTTGAAAGCGTCCATATAGAAGAACTCTAAAGATCCTTGCAACATGGTTCCTCCTATAATCAGAATCCTTAAGTTTTTCATACTTATGTAGATATTTCTAAATAGAATTTTTCGGTAAAATTATTAGATAAAGTTTTGTCTATGTATATTGCAGATCTAAAATGGTAATTAGTTGAACTATGAATAAGGAGACGCGATGAGTTGTCTTCAATATAGTCAGATCTCTCAATTATTAGTGGAATTTTTCTTAGAATCTTGACTAAGGAGACTTTTGACTGCATACTATATATTAATTTATATATTAATTGATCCTTATCCTATTCATAGTAGCATATATACAAAATTTTGGCTTAATATATTATTAGTATAATCTAAGAGATCATACGATGCTATAAAGACTATTAATGTTCATTTTTATTTAATTTTTTAGAGCAGTTCATATAATAAGATATATGAGGGAAATAATAAGTCAATGGAAGAAGAAAGCTAAGCCAGTAGGCTAGAGTAATAGGCAAGAATCTAGGTCCTACCTCTCCTCGGCATCTATAATTCTTAGCGCTGAAATCTTCAGGTAGCCACCAAGAATGGTGTGTCATAAAATTATCAGATACAGCAGAGTCAATAAATCCAACGGTTGTTGATATCAGTATTTGAACTTTAGCTAGATCCTCACACGCTTTAAGTATTCTTTGAGCAATACTTCGGTCTAAGTGTTCTAGAACCTGGACAGATATTATAGAATCAAACGACTTTATCCTGAAGGGTAGATGTTCAATATCGGCTAGTATTAGATCGTCATAAGCATTTAATTTTTTAGCTTGGTAAAGAGCCTTAATAGATATATCTAAGCCAACTACTAATATGTTATTCCTAAATTTTGTGCGTATAAGATAACCTAATACACCATTTCCGCATCCGAGATCTAGTATAGATGTGATTCTTTTAGAAATTCTATGTATAATTCCCATGCGGAAAGGCGCATATGGAAATAGAATGAAGTATTTAGCTAAACCGGCTTTAAATATAAACCTATGTATTATCGTCGCTATTTTTAGCTCTATATTTCTATAGTTTTCTTTATACATAACGTCTTAAAATAGGGATAGTGAAGATAACAAGTAAGGTCACTAACGCGAGCATTGTTAGAATAGATATGAGTGTGGATATAATGTGGGCGGATGCTCCACTATAATATAGGATTAATTTAAAGTCATCATTACAGGTTATGTTGGTTCCAAACGATCTGCACTCGATAGTTTTATTCTTTTTTATATAGAGAGGATCTATGATCCACTTATTAGCCCACTCATTGTGGGTTTGGTGAGTTTCTTCCAATATGGGTGATGTTATTAAGGGTAATATCAAGGGTAGTATAGGCAGCATCGAATCTGGTAGATCTTTCAGCCAAGGGTATAATTTCCATTTACATGAAAAAGGCTGCCAAAAAATCAATTCCATAGGCTTGTTTATTTCAGTTAAATTGCTTATTTCTATTATATACATATAGGGGCTGTATTTATAATAGTTGATCCTTACGTCAGTTCTATTTAATCCAATTTCATAATTAGATTCACTAACATTGTTATAAGTTTTGGAGGTTTTTATTAGGAACACGTCTATGGATCGTGAAAGATCATTGGTAGATATATATCCGCTGTCTCGAGGAGCTTCAAAATTACCTAAATATATTAAATTCATATTATTTTTTAACTTATTTAATTCATTAATATTAATAAGATTTGTATATACGATTAATATGTTGATATTATTTTCCTTAAGAATATTAACCACATCATCGTCAAATTTAGCAATTTTATTTACAAACTCCCTAGCTCTTAGATTTTGGGGATCTAACCCGTTGGCAATATTTTTTTCAAATACTATTTGACCTAGTAATAAATATGGAGGTGGAAAGCTTCCTCCCCAAAGATGGTATGGATAAGCTATTACAGCTTTGCCTGGAAGGCTCTTTATGGGTTCATATAGCCTATATATACTCTCAAAATTAGTAGTCTTATACCAAGTTGGATTTGTATTTAACCCTTCCAATACGATCCATAAGGGAAGTAATATAAACAATATGGAGGTTAAGAACATCTGCTTTTTCCTATTAGTATTTTGATTATAAAATCTTTTCATTATCTCATTTATAGTTACAGATGCTAATATAGCTAGGAAAAGCGAAGCAAATAGATTCATACGTGATACTGCACGAAAATACCCAAAAAGCGAAAAATACATATGATGAATAAAGTCTAAGCCGAATATACGTGACGATAGAGCTATTGCTAGGATCAAGCATAAGCCGTTAGCAAGCACCGCACGTGATAATCTATTGGACTTGGTTTTTATTAGAAGAGCTATAGAACCCAAAAATAAACCAACATATCCAAGGAAAACATTAAAACTACCACCCCACATAGATTCCTCGCCTCCCCATCTATATATAAAGCTGAACTTAGATGGAGCAAAATATCCTATTGGATCAAGTAATTCGGCCGCTGGATTAACTATTCTCCCAAACTTAGCCGCAGTAACCGGGTCAAACACGTATAACTGGTTAATAAGCACAGGTAAGTTTATAAGAAAAGAGCTAGAGCCCAATATAGCAAAATATTTTACAAAATGTATAAAATTAGCACGGATACTATATCTCATATCAGTAAAGCCATAAACGATAAATATTATTATTGCAAAGATTAAACTAAAAAATCCATAATATAGTGTGGATAGCGAGGTTAAGTTAAACATCAATATTGATAACATCAGCGAAACATTATCACGCTTATCCAGGTATCTGAAGAGAAAGAGAAAGTATAAAGGAAAGAACTCAGTATGATTTAAAGATAATGAGCCACGTCCCATGAGCACATGGTAGAAAGAGAATGAAAATATTAGACCAGCAATAAATGATGGGTAATGCTTTTGAGTAAAGTAATAAGCTAAGATATAAGCTGACATAGCGGCTAGAGGATAAGAAGCGAGGGCAGATATATTTGTGATCAGTATTATAGATTGCCAATCTCCACCCAATAACTTTATTATGGCAATATTAATCTCGTAGATAAGGTTCTGGAATGGTATATAGCTATAGTCGTAGCCGTAAGGATATCCTAGTAAGTTATTTAGTTCAAAAAGGATCTGGTTCTTTTCCGTATATATTCTGGCCCAATAGTACCAAATGGTACCATCTGTATCTACGTCTGGCATACTATAGTGCGTAGCTATATTAGTTATCCTGTGCCAGAATATTATGACAGTTATGAGCATGTACAAAACAAACGATAAGAAAAGCAAAAAGCGTTTTCTATAAACTATACGATACAGGATCATCTTTGCGGACCTTATGGAACGATATTCACTGCCTAATTAAATAAAACCCTGATAATATCTCATATATAAAATATATAATAGTTACGGTAGCTGTAAGGGGCCAATTGAGGAACCATGCCTTGTCTCTTATACGTCTATAGCCCTTTATAGAGTCGCTAATAAGCGGTATAATTAAAATAACACCTAAGATCAACTTCAATAATTTATATGAATCATAATTAACCCACTTGAATCTCCTCACACCTTTTTTTGTGAAATATATATAGAAATCCCTTACTCGCCTGTAAGTTTTTCTAATAAAATCTCTATAATTAAATGCATGTAAATGAGTAACCTTTACTTTAACGCGAGCAATTTTATTATATCCCAGTGAAACTAATTCGTGAGGTATATCAATATCAAAGAAATAGGGCTTTATGGAAAGCCTTAAAAGAACATCAGACTTGATCATGAATCCATTAGCACCCATAGTCGGTAATATACCTGGCCTAAGTGTAACTAGAATATATTTACCGTAATCCTTGCTTTCTAGCTGAATATCCGTCCATCTCTGTTTTAAGAATGAATAACGGCCGTAGTAGCCGAGGTAAACGCTAACGGGATCATCAGACCCTATTAGGGCTAAATACCTTACTATTGGTGGATAGGAAATGGAGTAACCATAGTACAGAGCCTCTGAAGCTACAACATCATTATGTTTAAGGAAGGGCTCAACCATATCTAATAGCCAGCTTGATGTATGTACTACATTGTCAGAATCTAAGTACAGTATAAGATCGCCTTTAGCTGATAATGCTCCTATAGTTTTAGCTGTATAGAAGCCACGGGCAGTATTCATTATAACTTTCGCGCCAAAATCCTTAGCGATTCTAATAGTATTATCAGAGGAATAGCCGTCTACCACTATTATTTCGATCTTATCCTTGGGATAGCTTTGCATCTCCAAAGATTCTAAGAGCTTTCGCAGAGTTTTTCCACTATTTCTTGTAGGTATCACTATAAATATAAAGGGAAGATCCTCTCTAGAATAGCTCATGTATCTTTTTAGCGCTTCGGTTACTAGTTAAATTATAAATACAGGCTCTAATGCAGATCTAAATATTGATGGCCACAGATATTTACTTCCAAGTTTTTGAGCGTTGGATCTCATCTCATAGTATTCGTTATCATCTTTTAACAAACTAATAACAGTATTAGCAAATGCCTCTTCATTATATTCTATGACAGCACCCGCCTTATAATTCTGTATTTCTTTTGCTATTGGAGGAACCTTTGTAGTTATTACTGGAATACCTGAGACTAGATAAAGTTTTATCTTTCCTGGATCCGCAAACCATGTAAAATTATCTTTGTTAGGTTCATACATAGCTATACCTAAAGCAGCTTTAGAAACTAGCTTTCTTATTAACTCATGATCTCTCATATATCCTGTGAATCTAATATGTTTATTTAATCCCAGCTTATCAACTAGTTCTTTAAGCTCTCGGAGAATAGGGCCTGTTCCTATTATGATCAGTTTTGCATCTGGTATCTCTTTTACGATTTTTGGAAAACTTTTAATTACAAGCTCTAAACCTTGACCTCTTCTTAAATTTCCTACAAAGATCATGGTGTTTCTCTCAAAATTATCTTCAAAATTTACTGTAACTCCTCCTCCCATAGGGACTACCAGCTGATTAATCTTCTTTATACCTCTTCTTTTCCTAGCTTCGGCCATGATAGCAGAGAGATTCCATGTAAAGTTTGATTTTTCTACACACAGCTTATCTAACGTATGGTATAGAGAGTTGAGGAAGTAATTCGAAAATCTTCTAGGTATATAATCGATAGTATAGAAAATCACTATATCTACTATGCCGAATGCCCTTAAGATCAACCCGGCTAATGCATTTAAAAGATCTACACCCACATATATATGATATCTTCTTCTAAAATAGAGAACATAAAAAATAGTGAAGGCTAGGTCTTTTATATATGCTATTAGATCTGGTGCCCGGAAATTTATACCTCGTATTTCTTTGACAAGTCTTCCATATTTATAGAAAGTGGCGGAGGATCTCCTTTCAGGTGAATAATGAAATGTATGGGTTATATATAGAAGCGTGGGCACTCTGAGAGATAGCAGGAAATCTACTAAGGCGTCTGAGGGACCCGTGGCAAATTTATGTGTAGCGACGACAAAACTGATGTTTTTCAGTTTTATATCTATAGGTTTTCTATTCATTGCGCCTTAATATGTAATGCTTATACCACTCAATAGTTTTGATCAGCCCTGTTCTCAGATCAGTTTTAGCCTCAAACCCAAATTCCTCCTTAGCCTTTCTAACATCTAATCGTCTTCTAGGCTGACCGTCAGGTTTTGATGTATCCCATATTATTTCCCCTTTAAAACCTATAAGATCTGCTATTAGACGGGCTAACTCTCTAATAGTTATCTCTTCTCCACTGCCTAAATTAACAGGGTCTGGTTTGTTATATTTCTCAGTCGCTAATATTATGCCTTCTGCAGCATCTTCTACATATAGAAATTCTCTAGAAGCATTACCAGTCCCCCACGCTATAACTTTATTCTCTCTTCTTATTTTTGCTTCGAAGATCTTCCTTATCAAAGCAGGAATTACATGTGAAGTTTCGGGGTCAAAATTGTCTCCAGGGCCATAGAGATTCGCAGGGAGAAGATAGATAGCATTAAACCCGTACTGTTTTCTATATGCTTGTGCCTGAACCAGCAACATTTTCTTGGCTAAGCCATATGGTGCATTTGTTTCCTCTGGATAACCATTCCAAAGATCTTCTTCTTTGAAAGGAACCGGTGTAAACTTTGGATATGCGCAAACAGTTCCAATTACTACGAACTTCTCTACTCCTTCTCTTCTTGCGGCTTCCATTAGTTGGATGCCCATAATAGCGTTATCATAAAATAGTGTCGCTGGGTACCTCATGTTATAGCCTATACCGCCTACTCTAGCAGCTAGGTGGATAACTATATCGATATCCTTAACGGCTCTTAAGCAATTCTCCCATACCCTTAAATCCATGTCCTTACTCCTTGGTATTCTAATATTATTTGGATCTACGCCTCTCTCAAGCACTAATTTTCTAACCACATGAGATCCTAGGAAGCCTGCCCCACCTGTTACTAGTATCTTTTTATTATCCCAGAAACCCATCCAGAGGCCCTCCCCACCATCTATTTGGGAATTTCTTCCTTATTATTTCATAGCCCTCCCCTATAGGTTCTAATCCCTGAGCTTTAAGATCAGCATCAACCATAATTTTTACTAGCTCTTTAAATCTTATCTTTGGTTCCCATCCAATTAATGCTTTAGCTTTTCTAGCATCTGCCACTAATTCTTCTACATCTAGAGGTCTAAAATATCGAGGATCTATCCTGACATATCTCTCCCAATTAAGGTCAACATAAGCAAATGCTTCCTCTATAAATTCACGTACAGAGTGAGATTCGCCAGTCCCTATGACAAGATCTACTGGCTTATCCAGCTGCAGTATTTTCCACATGGCCTCCACATACTCTGGCGTATATCCCCAATCACGTCTAGACTCTATATTACCTAAATATAAATAATCTTGTTTTTTTGCTAAGATACGTGCAACACCCCTTGTTATTTTTCTAGTCACGAAAGTCTCACCTCTACGAGGAGATTCATGGTTAAATAGTATTCCATTACTTGCAAAAATGCCGTAGGCTTCTCTATAATTAACCACCATCCAATAGGCATATAGCTTTGCACATGCATAAGGGCTCCTAGGCCTAAAAGGTGTATCTTCGTTTTGGGGAGGAGGTGAACTGCCGAAAATCTCGCTGCTTGCAGCGTTGTAAAACTTTGTCTTAATGCCACTTCTTCTAATGGCTTCTAAGATTCTTACGGTTCCTAAGGCAACTACGTTTCCAGTATATTCAGGCATTTCAAAACTTACTTTAACGTGACTCTGGGATGCTAAGTGATAAATCTCGTCAGGCTGGACATTATATATTATATTGTATATTTGGTCTGAATCTGTTATGTCGCCATAATGAAGAAATAACCTAGCATTGGGTTCATGGGGATCAACATATATATGATCTATCCTTACAGTATTGAAGGTCGAGGCCCTCCTAATTATTCCGTGAACCTCGTACCCTTTAGACAGTAGATACTCAGCTAGATATGATCCATCCTGTCCAGTTATTCCAGTTATTAACGCTTTTTTCAAATCATACACCCAATTATATGGCGCTTCAAAAATGCCTATAAGATATCTAATAAGAATGACATCTTAATAGCTTGGTCGTTCTCCTATCGATCTTGTTAAGAGGCCCTTAATAAATCCTAGTGCATATACTAGATGGGTTAGTGGAGTTCCAATCATCGCAAGTAGGGCTACTCTCATATCTTTGGAAATCTTATAGGCAGAGATGAAGGAGGTCGCTAGATAAGCCCCCACTACAAATCCAAATATTTGGAACACTAATGATGCACCTATTATAGTATAATAAATTACCAGAGGTAGAATGCTACCAACTGAAACAATCGCTATAAAAGGTAAAAAATAAATTAATTTAGTTGATGTTTGACTATATTTTTTCATAAAGAAACCTCTATGAAGACCATAGTTCATTACCTGTCTAAGGTGCGGTATGAAGAGTGGACGTCTATGATGATAAACTATAACATCAGGCGCATATAAGATCTTTTTACCCATTTTCAAGATTTCTGCTGAGATCAGATCGTCTTCGCCAGATCTAAGATTTGATTTAAACCCACCTATTTTCTTTAGCAGTGAGCAACGAATTATAATATTATAGCCAGGCGCCATATCCACGTATTGAACTTTTGTGGGAATATATCGATAACGCAAAGGGCCAGAGCCTATGAAGGAAGAGTATATGGCTCCACTAGCCTTCTGCTTAATCCCATCACCTGGAGGAGTCACTCCAGGTCCACAGACTGCTCCTATATGAGGATCTGTAAAATATTTTACTGCATTTTTAAGCCATTCTTTGTCTGGATAAGCATCGTCATCTATAAAAGCGCACAGATCTCCAGATGATGTAGCTACTCCCGCATTCTTCTTAATCCCTTGGGCTTCACTATTCACTATAACATGTTTTACGCGGCTATCTAGTTTTATTTGACGAGCGCTAACTACTATGATTTCATAGTTAGGATAATCAAGCCTTAAACAATGCTCCAGACATTCTCTTAAATATTTCTCGTTTTTGTAAAAAGCGATTATAATAGAAACTCTTGGAGTGTTAGAAGACATATATCAACTCTACTATAATGAGGTTTTAAATTTAACTAACATAGTAGCTATTTCACAAAAGCTCTATCTTGTAGAGTCTTTTCGCCGTTATGCGTTTTATATTCCTCGTGGTGAGCTAGAGGATCTTTGGGCCAATGGCTAGAGGATTCTCCTCATGAGGTGTATGGCTATGAGTTCTAGCAGAGCTGTTAGTGGCCATGCTAGATCGGCTAGGAGTTTGAGGGCCAGGGCTGATGCTTTTGCTAGCATCACTCCTGCTGGGGTTATTTCTTTCCATATTAGGGCCCACTTGGCTAGGGAGGCTAGGAAGGGTGCTAGCAGGCCTATGTATGGGTAGAGGATCAGGCTTATTGGGAGGGCTATGAGAGCTCCTACTAGGTATCTAGCTGTGAACCAGTTGCTCAGGGCTCCGAGTTCCCATATGTATTGGAGGATCCACTTGGGTTTGAAGGAGCTAGATCCTGTGTCTCTGGGCACCACATTAACCTCGATCTCTGCGACCTTCTTAGCCCCGATCACTAGGGGGAGGTAGGGCTTTATATAGCTCCTCAGAGGCACTCTATCCAGAAGATCCTTGTTGGCTAGAATGTACTCGCTCACAGGATCCCTGAGCCCCCTGACCTCGGGGATCATGATCTTCGCGAGCACCCTGGCCCCTGAGGAGATAAGCCTCCTCCTCAGAGGCCTCCTATCCCTTCTAAACCCGATGACAAGCTCAGCACCACCCATAGCAAGCCTCAGCATCTTAGGCAGAGCCTCTGGGGGGTACTCGAGATCAGCATCGAGGAAAGCAAGATACCTCCCCCTAGCCCTCTCAATCCCGGTCCTCAGAGCCTCGATCTTTCCTCTGTTCCTCTCAAGCCTAATGAGGACTAGAGGAGCGCCAAGAGATCTAGCAGAGGCTAGGGCAGCCTCAGAGGTGCCATCAAAGCTCCCATCATCAACTAACACGATCTCATAGCTGATCCCCTGGAGGGCTCTATGAACCCTTTCCAAGAGCCTGGGAATGTTCTCCGCCTCGTTATATGCTGGAACTATTATGGAGAGTAGCGGATCCTCTGATGATTTGAGTCCCATGGAGGTCTCCCGTTTCCGGTTAGCTAGTAACTCCATTGGCAACACAGATTCCGCGCTGCTCCAGGATTTGTCTTAGAATAGTTATAATTAAAGGTAAATACAGAAACAGAGAGATTAGGATAAAATACACTGCCCATGCCCACAATAAAGGAGAAAATCCCGGTAGGAAATGCAAATAGATAAAGTAAACAGCTAATATATTAAATAAAACTTCAATAATCACAATAGTAAAAATCAAATTCTCTAGCCTAATTTAATTCTAGCTTATTTGATTTCTCCAACTCGCTTCTCTTCAAGCTGTCGCTTGATCCTAGTCTCACTATGATATTTAATATTATCGTGATTATGGCTATATTAATGGAAGCTATCTGGATGGTTGAGTTCGCTAGGGCCTCCCTCGAGAGCATTTCGAAGTTAAAATAGATTATGCTAGAAGGAATGATAGCTAGTCCGGAGAAAATTGTAATCAATAATTGTATGAAACGGGGATTTGACACTATACACGCAATATGCCTGTTAAGCCTTTTTGAGGTTGACCGCTTTCTAGTCATTATTTTAACTCATAGGGGGCAGAGTTTTTCTGCACTCTGAGGTCAGAGGAACCTTTATGCTGGTGGATTGTCTAGGTAGAAGATTCCGAGGGCTTGGAGCCTCATGGGCTCTCTGAGGAGCTCCTTTATTCTGTGGAGCGGGCTCCTCATGGCTATCAATATGCCGTGTAGGATAGCCTTCCCCTTGAGTGTGTGGATCTCTATCTCGATGAAGATCCTCCCGAGGATCTCTGCCGGAGACGGGGATCTTATAGACCCTTACCTCCTAGCAACAAGGAGCAAGGCCCTGGCCTCAGGGGACAGAAGCCTCCAGATCCCCATCCTGAGGGTCTTCCTCACATAACTTTGCATAACCTTGCCTGAGGATCTCTTAGGGAGGATCATTGAAGCCAGTACCCTCTTCCCAATCTCGACAGCATGCCGTCAAGCCCCTTCCCCAAGGTCCGGTTAGCCGGAGGCAGGCTCATGATCTATTCCGCTGTGCAATAGTTTGTAAAATTTATAAGCATAGTTCTGTGAATATGTTCTTAAAGCCTGGAAACAGATCTTTTAAAGGCTATTTCTTTAAAGTCATTGGCACTAGATATATCCTGCAAAGGGCCCATAACCCCCTATGGAGAGAGATCTGTCATGGACTCGATATGCCTCGATATGATTTAAGTTCTTATAGACTTGGCAACTCCTTGATATGTTAGGCTTCAATCATTTGTATATCTATATCTTCACATCCACACGTCGTACTTCTACAGCCCCTTAACCAACTCCTTGGGAATTCTATGATAAGGGCAACGATCTACGATCATGTGATAGGCGGGATCATAATAGTACTTGTGGCAAGCTTCCTCCTGGGAATAACAACCAACGTTATAGTAGCACAGTACATGGTGGGGGAAGCTTGAGACCTCTAGATCTCTATAGGCTTTGACGCTATGTCCACCCTAGTAATAGCAGGCGTTGCATCTATGGTTGTTGGTTTAATAACTGCTTCAAGGCTTAGATCCTCTGAGTAGACCTGGTTAGAGCTAAATGAGAAGGATAGGGATAGGATATTTTATAGGGTCTATAGTGTTCTAAATGGTATTGGTCTGTTTATATATTGTAGTCCTTCTACCAATAGTTCTTCGGGATTCTCTGTATCTATTGAGTTGTTTCTTCTAGTGCGTATGAGGATTCCTATTAAGATCGCTTTTCCCCTGAGGCTGTGGATCTCTATCTCCATATAGATCTTCTTTAGTATATCTATGACTATGTTTGAGGCTATTTTCTGCCCTCTCTTCAGGAAGTTTCTGATGGCTCTTAGGAATGCTCTCTTCTCTTCAGGTAGCTTTCTCCAGGCCCCCAGCCTCATGGATCTTCTGATCATGCTCTCCACAGTCTTAAGATCTATCTTCTCTATAGCTATATATTTCGATAGGTGGGGCAGCATGGTCTTCAGGCGGTCAAGATCTAGGTTGATCATGATAGACTTTGCGAGGCTGGGGGCCAGGCTCATGATTTGTCCTAAAACTATTAATATCTTGGGGTATATAAGCCTATGCATATGCAGCGATTCGATCTAGTTGAAGTTATTACATACGATTTTCTAGAGGATCATATTGGTTTTTTAAATATTCTTGCGTGGGCGTAAATTCTCTGTTTTAAAGGTTTACATTATCTTTGATGCTTGTGATTAGTGGCTGGCGTCTCTTGTCAGCTAAGATAGTTTTAATTTGGTGGTCACCTAATTTTTATTATTGACTCCCAGGGTGCTCCTTTTAGGGGTGTTAGTCCTGCTATGTTTGTTAGTCCGTATGCTATTGTTGCTATGTATATGATTGCTATGGATCTTCTCGATATTTTCTCCACATCCCTCAGGGCTGGCTGGATCATTATTTCTAGCGGTGTGTTGAGATAGATTCTGTGGATCAGCCCTGGATCCCCGAGAGACACTGTGGATCCTAGTGACGCTACTAAGAGCGTTGAGGATAGGCTTGCCGGCAGCCCTCTGAGGGTGGAGTATATTGCTAGAGCTGTTATTGGGGGTAGATAGATCGAGCTCCATGCGTAGAGTGCATAGCCATAGTATATATTTACTATAGGGTTGCCACTATATATGTTCCCAATAGCTTGGTAGGCTATAGATGCTACTGGGGAGAATACGCCGCCCCCGGATAGGGATCTGTTTACAGCCTCCCCAAGTGCGAGGGATAATACTGCGACTAAGGATCTCTTCCCCGCCTCGCGAAGCCTTCTAGAAGCTATGGGTGCTAATATCCAAGAGGCGGAGTACATAGCGAATGTCCATGGATGGATGAGCGCTATGGATTGGAGGAGGAGGTAGGAATATATATCAGCCCCTCTGGCCAGTAACATGATAGCTAGTGGGAGGGCAAGGCTATTTGCCTGGTAGCCGCCTGCTATGAAGCCATAGGCGCTGTGCCCTGAAGCAACCATTAGGGGGATCCAGAGACAGGATATAGAACTAGATCCGTAGAGCTTCTTAGAGGCGTAGTGCGATGCTATGACTAGGAGCTCGATCGCAGCGACAGGGTGGATGATATCCATTAGAACAACGGGATCTGGGAAGACCCTGTGGAGGAGATATATTAGGATTAGATAGGCAGGCCTATCAGGGTTATGAACCCTGAGAGCCTCCCAGAGGCCCAGGGAATCTGCTCTCTGGAGGAAGAGGGCATAGTAGTAGGTGTCAACACTCACAGGATATAGACCCGGGTTTACGGTGGGCAGATGTGCGAGGGCTATAACCGCTGGGGGGATAGATAGGGGTGTTAGGAGGAGCTTAGAGCAACAGCCATCGGATCCTTCGTAAGCGCCTACCTTCTTCAGAGGCGCTATAAAGCCGGAGAAATATGTAGCTATGATAGAGGAAGCCCCCACAAAGGACCAGAAGATCCTCTCAGGTATTATGAGGCTCCTCAAAACATATAGATCGCGGCCGCCGGCGAAATAATATATGGAAGCGGCTAGAGAGATGGCGGATAGAGGAATAGATGCTATTAGGCCGGCTAGAACCAGGGGCCTTAGACTCGGCCTCGACAGCGCTATTACGATAGCGATCTGGATGGGGATAAAGAGAAGATATGCAGAGTCTCCGGTGAGCTGTAGGAGGAAAAGGGATATCGGAAGCATGGGGATAGATGCTAATGCCCTTGGAGAGCTCAGCACAGAGTAGACTGCTGTGGATATTATCACCACCACATAGTCAGCTAGATAGGATCCTGCGAGGGGGTAGCCTGGTATGGCGAACCTGGTAACCCTATCAACGGTATATGGCGTCTGAAGCCAGGAAGATGGTATATAGTAGAGCAGGTAGAGAACCAGAGTTGCTAGAGATGCGAGGCTAGCGATCCTCCTCCACACCTTCCCCACCACGCCTCCTAGAAAGGATCATCGAGATAAGCTGGAGAATAACACCTCCGGCGAGGAAGAAATAGGCTACTTCAGCAAATCTATCAGCAAGATCCACCCTGTTAAGGGCGAGGGCCACAGCAGCAGCAACTAGATTCACAACAAAAGCTATTATGAGGGGCGCACCAGGATTCTCCCTAAGAGCCCCCCAATCGATAAACCTCCTCCTACCCATCCCACAGAACACCCAGAGGATCTCCAAGAGGATCTCCAACCAAAAGCCCATAAAAGGTATATGAAAAATGCTAATAAGATAAAAGCAGGCCATATAATATACGAGACCCCAGAACACTGCCCACATAAATTCCCACCCTAGTCACTCGATGAGATTACGGAAGCCATGTATATCTGGATCGCCTATAATTTATGAAACTTAACAGATGCGATCCGAGAAGATGGCCTCCTCCTCGCCCTCTAGGATGGGGCTTTCAGTTGTAAGGCTCTAAACAGCAAACTAGGGTTCGGGTTTCATTGGGCTTGGTTTTCACCAAGCCCTTTTCCCTTGGTTTCATCGCATCGGGCAGGGCTTTCATTACCCCGTGGCATCATCTGCATCAACCCACTCTAAGTGACCCCGGCCCACAGCTCCACCCTCATAGAGATCTCTGGTTCATTGCTGTAGGGGAACCCCTGCATCCTGGGTTTATAGATTGCATGTGAGCCCCTCTCGGGTCACCACCACCCTCGTCGAAGAACTGCACAGAGAAATATGCTAACAAACCTTAATAAATCAATATGAAACCTGGAACAGCTTCAGAACGGCATTATGCTTGACAGCTGTTGATATTCTATGAGAAACAATTTTTATATAATCTATAATTATTAATAAAAAAATGTTATAAAAATCCTAATTACTGCTCGGATCCCTTCATTCTAGAGACAACATACAGGCCTATCAATATCGATGCCGCTGCAACCCCGCCCACTATGAGGAGTGTTGAGTAGTCAAACCCTTTTGATATCTGGGGTGTCTCTAGCTCTCCTCCAACAACATAGGGTTGTGCTATAACTGGCTGTGGGCTGCTGAGAAGTGTCGATGCCAATGCTGCTATGACAACTCCACCAAAGATTAAGCCGTACAGCAGTGATCTTTTCATTATATTCCCCACACTTAGCATATTGGTAGAGCTATATATAAGCCTTATGCCCATAGAAATATACATATATACACAAATATCTATCCAAGTATTTGAGAGTTTATATGTCTGGACACCTGCCATCGGATATGGAGCCTTAATAGGCTAGGTAACAAGCAATATTACCTTAGGGCTTTTCAATTCTATAGGTAGATTAGATATTTAAGCGCGGATCCAGCATTGATCCCTGGGGTTGATGATCACAAGGCTTATTACAGCTGTAAGGCTCGCCCTTTCAAGTCAAATAAGCTATTTATTAGCTTTTTGAAAATAGGCCCTTCGAAGCCGTTCTGAAGCCGTTTTGATTTTCACACTGCTTTTAAGAGTAGAAGCTGAGCTTCTTAGGCGCGGCTATAGAAGTTAATGCCATATACGCATGGTGTGTTAAAAACGCTGTTATACCTAAATAAATCCAAGGAGTGTGGATGACATGCGCATTTACAATGGTGCCAAGAGAAGCGGGGTTGAGGCGGTGGAGAGGTTTATAGAGGAGGTTCTAGGTTATGTCGAGACTAAGGATCCTTGAGGAGGCTAGGA
>Ga0079996_110335_pt1 | contig 17149 bp, 18 predicted proteins | sample PerSpoAPS_AMetaG_FD_69199 | JGI IMG/M metagenome (GOLD analysis project Ga0079996, IMG submission 69199) | Thermal spring microbial communities from Yellowstone National Park, Wyoming, USA - Perpetual Spouter A (PS_A) MetaG (SPADES assembly)... | ecosystem: Environmental > Aquatic > Thermal... | reverse complement strand
AAATTATCTACTAATTTATTTATACATACTTTATTTAATGGGCGAATCAATTTCATGGAATATTTTAATATCCACAATTCTTGCTTTAATAGTTGAAGCTGCTGCTTTTATAGGAATAATATTAGTTTTCTCCCATATAACTAAATCGACAGGTGTTTTATTAGCTATAGGAATAGTTATGTTTTTAATACTTGGATTCTTCTGGGGAATAATAGTAATAGCAATAGCATCAGCATTTGGAATTTCTTTAGGTTCTGCTGAATTTATAAAACTAAGTATTATGCTTGGTTATTTAAATCCAATACAATATCCTTCATTAGTTTATTATTATGTTTTAAACAGGGTTACAGCATTTGGAGGATTCTCTTCTTTGATAAATCCTGAAGAATACGGAATTACTTTAACTAACTTAACTATAGGAGGTCTTGCATGGAGTTTAATTCCTTTAATAATATTCTTATATTTAGCTAAAACAAGAGATTAACAAGAAAAACAAACTTTCTATCATAAAATTATTTTTAAATTTAAAGCAAATTATACTAATTTAAGAACATTTTATTCAGCATTAGGAAATCTTATTTAGAAATTATTGTATGGTTAAAAGCAATCCTTCATAACTTTTAATTCCCTTCATGGGATACAGGTAACAAAATTGGAAAGAGTGTTTTAAAAATTTTATTCTTTCAATTCCCTTAATGGGATATTATATTTTAATAAAAATTATTTATTTTATTTATTAATTTTTAATTTTTTACTTTCAATTCCCTTTATGTGATACCAACCCATGTTTTTAAATCTTTATAGCCCAGTTTTTCAAGGCTTTTTCTATTTCATCTTTATAATCTTCAATATTTACCATTTCCTCTTCAATAAAAGTAGCTATCCAAAGATTCATTATTCTTTCCAACTCTTTTATAGGTTCTGGATGGTCATCTACTCTTAAATCAAAATATTTTCCTACAATTAAAGGATCAAATTCCTTTTCGCTTTTTTCAATCTGCTTAGCTATTATTATAGCAGCACTTTGTTTTCCTCTTTTATCTCCTCCTTTTTCTTCGCCTGCTTTTAAAGCTCTTAAGATCTTTTCATAGATCTTACCTTTGCTTTCTGCTTCTTTTGCCATAGCTTCAAGAACTTCTTCACTTGCTATTATGTTACCTTGAACAGAAAAATTATTGCCAATTATATGACCTGCGTAGGGATAACATTCTTTACCTGTGAAAGCAGTAGCATTACCCTTTGAATCAACAATTCCTACTTGTCTTAATTCTCTTAAAGGATCATTAGAAATTAAAATTTTTAAAGTCTCGTAAGCATTATATTTGGTTAGCAATTCTAAACCTTTAGTTCCGTATTCTAAATTTGCCAAAGATTGGGTTGCTATTGCGCCAACATTTGCTTTAACCCAAGGAACAAATGCTCCTACTGCTAAAAATTTACTTGCTACTCCTACACCCCACGCTTCTTCGTTTGGGTCGTAAATAACAATTGAAAATGTCATATAAATTTTTTCTAATAAAATAATATATTTTTTATAACCTAAATCTTGAATAATTCAATTATTTTTTAATTTTGTTTATAATTTTAAATATGCTATTGCTTTTCTCTCCATCTACCAAATCAGAAATATTATCATAACTTATAGATGCTTTCTTTCCTTCTAAATTATAAATTACTTCATGAATAATTTCATGAACCAAATCATTTAAAATTCTTTCTTCATCATATACCCAAGCTATATTAATTGTTTTATTTTCAAAATCAAAATAAAGAAAGTTTGTTTTGTAATCTTTGGCATAATTGTTTAGTTCATCTAAGCTTAAATTTTTTCCTTCTTCCATAAAATGATTTATTATAGCAAATTTTAATGCCAAAAGTTCTTCCTCATTAATTATCCTTAAATTCATCATAAATTTATAAAATAAAGAATATTTATAAAATATGGAAAGAAAAGTAGGTATAATAGGAGTAGGATCTTCAAAATTTGGAGTAAGAAACGATGTAAATTTTAATGAGCTTGCATATGAAGGTTTTAAAGAAGCTATTAATGAAGCAAATATAGATTTAAAAGATGTTTCCTTTCTTGTTGTTTCAAATATAGGAGGTTGGAGTAGCGAGACTTTACCTGCTGTTACCATAGCAGAGTATCTTGGATTAACTGGTATAGGAACTTTAAGAGTTGAAGCTGCTTGTGCTTCAGGTAGTGCAGCAATAAAAACTGCTTATGATATGATAAAGAGCGGAGAAGGAGAAGTTGTGGTTGTTGTAGGTATAGAAAAAATGAATGAATCTATGACTCCTGTTATTGTTGAAATGATTGGAAGAGGTGGAAATTACTTTTGGGAATTTGAAAACTTTGGTTTAACTTTTCCAGGATATTATGCCTTATATGCAACAGCATATATGAATAAGTATGGTGCAAAAGAAGAAGACTTGGCTGAGGTAGCAATAAAAAATCACTATTACGGAGCAAGGAATCCTAAAGCTCACTTCCAAAGAGAAATTACCTTAGAAGAATGTATGAGATCAGCATATATAGCATGGCCTTTAAGGCTATATGAATGCTGTCCCATTTCAGATGGTTCAGCTACTGTTATTTTAGCAAGTGAAGATTATATAAAGAAAAGTGGAATTAAAGATCCAGTTTGGATAAAAAGCATAGGATATTCAAATGATACTTCAAATCTTAGCAAAAGAGATAATTTTTTAAGCTTAAAGGCTGCAGTTGAAGCTGCGGAAAAGGCTTATAAAAAAGCAAATATTGATAAAGATAAGCTAACAAAAATATTTGATGTTGTTGAAGTACATGATTGCTTTACTATAGCTGAAATCTTAGCTTATGAAGATCTAGGTTTATTTAAAAGAGGTGAAGGATATAAAGTTGTTAGAGAAAAGCAAACGTACATTGGAGGAATAATACCTGTAAATTTGAGTGGAGGATTAAAAGCTAAAGGACATCCTATAGGAGCCACAGGTGTTTCAATGATAGCTGAGTTGGTAAAACAGTTAAATTATAAAGCTGAAAAGCAAAGACAAGCTGACATAAAAAACGGTTATGCTTTAGCTCATAATGTAGGAGGTACAGGTCATTATGCTTATGTTACAATTTTAAGTAGATAATAAAATGAAAATAATTCAAAAAATAATTTACGACGAAGAAATAAAAAAGCTTGAAGAATTTGTTAAAGAAAACAAAAAGATATTAGGGTTTCCAATAATTCCTGACCGAAAATTAGGCACAGCTCTTTGGGTTTCCAACAGGGAATTAAAAATAAAGTTTATGATCTCTGTAGAAAAAATTAAAAAATTCTTTGAAGGATTATCTGAAGGAAAGTTTTATGCTACGAAATGTTTAAATTGCAACGAAATTTACTTTCCTCCACAATCTGCATGTGGCAAATGCAGAAATGAAAAAATGGAATGGATTGAACTTAGTGGTGAAGGAGAGCTTCTCACATTTACTAAAATATTTGTAAAACCATACAGTTTTTCTCATTATGATGATTACATTGTAGGAATAGCTAGACTTAAAGAAGGAATAAACGTAACTGCATGGATAGAAGAAAAAGATTTTGAAAAAATTAAAGTAGGAAGTAAAATAAAATTAAAAGTTGTAAAAAGATTTCCTGAGGAATATTTAACATATGTTATTACAATTATAGATTAATAAAATTATATATATTTTTTCATACAAAAATATAAAAGATAAAAAATTTAAATCTTTAACGCTATAATTTTTTATATGGAAAATAAAATAATTTATGCTTTTGAAAGAATATCTAGGGCATTTAAATATATGTTAAATATTGAAGCGTTAAATTTGGGTTTAAGTAACTTACAAGCTCAAATTTTAATATATCTTTATACAAGAGGAGAAAATTTAAGAAATATAAGTTCAATTTCTGAAGAATTCCAATTAAGCACAGCTACAGTTAGCGAAGCTGTAAATACTTTAAAAAATAAAGGTTTAGTTAAAATAGATAAAGGAAAAGATAAAAGAATTCGTATAATTTCATTAACAGATAATGGTATAAAAGTTGTTGATAATTTAATTAAATGGGATTTAAAAATAGTTGAAGCTTTAAATGAATTAGATTATGAAGAAAGAAGACAGCTTATGCTAACGCTAATGAAATTAATATATTCAATGTATAAAAAAGGTATAATAAGTTTAACAAGAATGTGTTTTACCTGTGCATACTTTAACTCACAAAAATCTTATTGTAATTTGTTAAATATGGAACTTAAACCTGAAGATCTAAGAATAGATTGTAAAGAACATAGCAGCTTAGCTAAATAAACTTTTATAAAGAATGAATAAGCCTGCTCCTTTCAATAAATTACCAAAAATAGGTATAATTATTAAATAAATATTATATAAAAACAAAGGTAAGCTAAGCACAAATATAATTAAACCTGTTAAAAATATCTTTGTTCCTTTGCTACTATATAAATTAAAATCAACTCTCATAAAATATCCTGTAATAAGTTCTATTAAATATGCAAACATTAATAGAAATATTCCATAGCTTAAACCAAGCAAGCTAAGAAGTACACCTATTAAAGCTAAGGAGATCCCGATAGGAATCAATATTGTTGCAATTCTTCTTGAATGATTTAAACCTTTTATAAAGAAATTATATGCCAAAATTGCTAAAAAAGTCAAGAAGAACAGAATGATAGCATAAGGTAAAGTAAATAAGTTAACATAGTTTAATATATTAAATGCGATTACTAAAAGGATTGCTTCAATGATTGCTGCAGCAATTACGCTTATAAATAAGGCTTTTCTTAAATTAATTTTCAATAAACTTATATCTTGCATATATTTCTCTTTAAAAATAAATTAATATAAATTTTTAATTTCATGTTTCTTTGGTATTAACAATATAATTATTTATTACGAGATATCTATCCAAAGAAACTTAACATGTTTATTCTAGAATTACTTAGCTAAACATTTTTCACATAGCTCATTTTCTGTAGGAATTCTTTGAGTGAATAAATTATTGCATTCTTTACAAATGTATAATGCTTCAGAATTCCTTTGCATAAGTTTGTTGTAATTTTGTGTCCAATAAATTTCTTTAACCATTATGTTTTTATCTTTTATTCCTAAATCCCAGCTATAACGAGTGGCAACTCTAACATCCTCACTAATTATATTAACCTTTCCTTTCGTTAATGTATTTAAGAAACTTATAAAATGATTATAATCAGCTTTACCTTTCCAATAAGAAATTACCCTTGATATATAACCTTTGTTACAGTAGTAAATTCCTATTAACGGTTCTTCATTTATAAACTTATGATAAGTTTTATCTCTGCAATGAGAATAACAGCTTCCTTCTCCAACTAACTTTTCCTTTACTATTTCCTTTAAATCAAAATCGTTGGAAAATTCAAATTTCATAGAATTAAAATCATAGTTTAAAAGATTCTCAATTGCTCTTTTTGTAAAATTAACTCCTTCCGAATATCCAGTAAAAACATGTTTAATTCCTTCATCGAATTCTATGAAAACTTGGGGTATAATGTAATCCTCTGAATAATCTCCATAATCTTTAACTATTTTATCTGCTTTCTGAACTTCCTTATCAATGTCATATAAATACAGAGGAATATTATATTTTAAGGCAAGATTTTTTATGGGTTCTAATGTTGTAGGTACACAATGTGGACACCAATTTGCATAAACGATATGTATAGCTCGAATTTTCTGCATATTAAAAAATTAAAAAACAATATTTATTTCTTTTTAACTAAAAACAATACTGCTACTACTACTGCTAGTGCTACAACTACAGCAATGATCATATATAAAAGTCCATATGGTATAATAACAGTACTGGTTTCTGCTTGTGTAGTTTGGATTGTGGTAGCTGTTTCTTCAGGAATACCAATATATAAAGTAAATGATGCTTTTCCAACATTTCTAATAGGATTCTCCATGCCTATTGAAACCACTTCCACAATTAAATAATATTTATCCTTTGAAGGAAAAGTATAGTTGAATTCTAGCATTCCATGATGAGAATGTACTTCCTTAATCTCTTTTAAAACCTTTCCTGCTTTATCTGTTATATTTGCTGAATAAGTAACATGTTCTACTGTTTTATTATTAAGCATTAAGACTACCATAAAGTTTAATGTTAAATCTGAAGGCATGTTGGGAGGTTTATAAGGATGAACCTTTACTTGTAAAATATATCCATAATTAAGTTGAGCTGTGAATACTTTTTCATCGTGACTTGAAGTCTCTTCATGTCCTAAAGTTTTTTCGTATACAATATTAAGGCTTGATAATATTAACAATGTTATTAAAAATACTGTTTTCATAGCTCGCATTAATCTTATCCAAAATAAAAGTTTTTCTATAAAATTATATAAAATTAATTATAAATGAATAAAAAAGAAGAAAGAATTTTAGATTTAATAGCCTTCCCAAAGATAAAAGCAAAATTGGATCAAAATGAAGCACCTTTCAATGTTCCTGAAGAAATTTTAAAAGAAGCAGCAGATTCGCTTAAATATCTTAACTATTATCCAACTGAAAAGCTATACGATGAAGTAAGATATCTTTATTCTGAATATGCTAACGTTAAATTTGAAAATGTTTGGCTTGCTCCTGGCGTAGATCTATACTTTGATGAATATTTCTACCATTTCAAGAATAAATGTTTAGTAGCTGCACCTAGACCTACTTTTTTCCTTTTTGAAAAGGAAGCATATCATATGGGATATGAAATAATTGGTTCAATTTTAAAAGAACCTGAATTTAAGCTTGATCATAGTTTTTTGAATTATTCTAAACAAGCTGACTTTAGCTATATTGATAATCCAAACAATCCTACTGGGAATTTAATAATTGAAAAGGAAAATTTTGAAGAAATTGTCAAATTAAACAAACCTGTTTTGCTTGATGAAGCATACTATGAATTCTGCAATGTTACTTTCGTTGATCTGATTGAAAAATACGAAAAATTGGGAATAATTAGAACATTAAGCAAAGTATTTTGCTTAGCAGGTGCAAGAGTTACTGTTTTAATCGCAGGAAAAGAGATATCAAAAATAATGAATAAAGACATCATGAGATTTAGAATATCTACAATTTCATTATTATTAGCAAAATTAGTATTGGAAAATAGGAAGTATATCTATGATGTAATTAAAAAATTAAATTATGAAAAAGAAAAAATGATAAATGAAATAAGAAAATTAGGATTAAAAGTTTATAATAGTTATACGAATTTTATTTTAATTTATAGTGAAATAGATAACTTAGCTGAGAAATTAAAAGAAAAGGGAATTTTGGTTAAGGATGTTTCTTTTCAAATGGGAAAAGGTTATATTAGAGTTTCAATCGGAGATTCAGAAACTAATAAATATTTTATAGAAATATTAAAGAAGATTAAAGATTCTCACCAAAAATAAAATAATGTAGATAAAATGTCTTGTTAAATTTTTTGCTAAAAATAATGTAAATCAGTTTATATTTTTACTGAGATTTTTATAATATAACTATTTAAAATTTTAACTTGTATAAATAGTATAATAAAAAATTGTAAAAAAATTAATTAATTAAAATTTTTTCTTTTCTTATTATTTCCTTTTTTTGAAATTAAGATTATAGGTAATAAAATTGCTATTGGTATTACTACGAACAATAATATTAAATATGAAAGAGATGGATACGAAGGTTCAATATATTTTGGGGTTTCAGGATTATTTTGGTTAAATTGAATTGGTGAATGTTCTTGTCCAGAAGGTTCTAAGATATTTGGTATTACATAACGTACCTCTATGAAATTCGCTACTAAAGGAACTTCACATCCAGCATATTTTCTTAAAATAGAAACAGCTTTTTCCACAAATTCTTTATTAAAAGTAGCATTGGGAGGAATAGGTAAATTAGCTATACCAGGAGCTACTCCCCAGCCTTCTAAATTTATTTTAAAGTTATAATATTCCTCTACTAGCTTTAAATATTCAATAAATCCATCTCCCCATGCAAATGAACCACTAGGTAATGCTTTTCTATAAAATCTATCTATGACTTCACGTTGTTTTTCATAAATACTGGCTGGAAAGTAGTCTTCGATAAAGAAAACGACTGCATTATATTTCTTAGCATACGGCTCCAAATATTTAAGGACAATACTAATTTTTTCACCTGTTATTTTATACATTGTAACTACAATAGACGGAGGTATTGTTTCCCAAACACCTATCCAGTTAATTCCCAGTTCTCCTTTTTCTTTAAATATTTTATCTTGTAAAGGTTTTACTTCTTGCCTTATTGAATCAATGAAATTAGCATAATAATACCAATTACTATGTTTTAGATCATATTTTGCAACTAGCATATCCACTATAAAAAATCCTTCTGAATCATAATCTCCAGGTATTTTATCTATATATTTAGATTCGTTTGATCCAGGACCTCTAACTGCTACATGAGGATCAAATTTTCTATAATTAAATTCCCAATAAATATATGTTTCATTGCATCCTGTAATTACTAAATCTGGATTTTTCTTAACAACTTCATATTTTACCTCTGCTGAAGCTTTTACATTAATTGGATTTATTAATGTTATTGTTATCATTAAAACCAAAAAGAAAACAATTATTTTCATTGTATAATCAATTCAGAATAAAACATTTATTTCTAAAGATTTTAATTTAATTAAAAGATTTTTAACGAATAAGTTATTCTCATTAATTAAATATAAAAGCATAATTCCTTTAATTTAATTGTGAAAGACACAACAAAAATTTTAAAAAGCTGTGATTACTATTAAGAAGAAGGAATAAATTAAAACCGTAATTATTTGTAATTTCAGAGACTAGCTAGCTTATTTATTAAAATCGAGGTGTATAAAACAATTTTAGGTATTGTATCCACTGTTATATATTCGTTTGGTGCATGGGCTCTTCCTCCATGACCGGGAGCTGTAGCTATCATAGGAACCTTTAATTTCCTTGTAAATAAATAGCTTGGTGCAGAACCAGGCAGCATGGGTATTATATATGGTTTCAAGTTCATTTCTTTATAAACTTCCTTTGAAATCTCCACAACCTTTTCCTTAGGATCTGTTTTGCTCCAGGTATATGCATCATGAACTTTAACTTCAACAAGATCTTTGTATCCCAATCTTTCAATTACTTTATTTAATCCTTCAATTACATCATTTGGCTCTATTCCTGGAACTAATCGAAAATCTAATCTTGCAACAGCTTCAGAAGGAATTATCGTTTTTGTTCCTAATCCAACATAACCTGCATAAATTCCATCAACATTAACTGTAGGTTTAAAATATACTGATATATACCAATCATCTCCCTTTATTCTCGAATCCTTTATTCCATAAATTTCCATTATTTCTTCCAAAGGAGAAGATTCTTTAATATCATTTAAATATCGCAAATCTTCTTCTGTAGGAGAAATAGCCTTTTCGTCAAGCCAAGGAATCTTAGGTCCTTCAATAGGATCAATTAAATGAGAAATTATGGAACTAATTACTGCTACAGGATTTATGAATCCTCTGCTAAAACTGCTATGAACATCATATTTCGAAGTTTTTGTTTTAATTTCTAAAAAAACTATTCCCTTATTGCCCAGAACAATTGAAGGTTTTCCTAATACCCTTTCTGAAGGAAAGGCAAAGTAGCACATCATTGAATCCTTTAATTCATTGTATTTATCTTCTACAAATTTTGGCATCGAAGGACTTCCCAATTCTTCTTCACCTTCTAAAACTAATATTATTTCAAAGGGCAACTCATTTTCCAATTCAATATAACTTAGTATTCCCAATAAACAGCTCATTAAAGCTCCCTTTGTATTGTAAGCTCCCCTTGCAATAATTTTATCTCCTACTATTCTTGCTTCAAAAGGAGGAGATTCCCATAGTTCCAAAGGTTCAACTGGCTGAACATCGTACATATTATAAAAGATAACTTTTTTATTGCTTTTTCCTTTCAATTTAGCATAAATTATTGGATGCTTTACATAGCTAAGCAAATTTACTTCAGCATTAAATTTATCCTTTATCCATTTTGCTAAAAAAGAAACAGTTTCCTTTATTCCTTCTCCTGTACCTGATATGCTTGGAATTTGGAGAAAACTTCTTACTTCATTTATAAAATACTGATTATTGCTTTCAACGTAGTTTTTTATTCTAGTTACAAATTCGCCCATGAATTTATTTAAGTTTACAATTAAAAAAGTTTAATTAAAATTCTTAGAAAATCCTGAAAATTTATATAATGTTGTTTTTTAAAAAGGTAAATTGAAATGATTTTCTCGTTGATCTTTTAGAACGATTTATTGTTCCACCATAGATTCTTAACTACATATCTTATTTGATGAGCATTTGATAGCCCAGAAGACCACACCGATTAAATATAATCAGCCCAAAATCTTATTCTAAAGAGAATATCTCATTAAAAATAGGAATGCTGCTGCCATCCCCTTAATTTCATAAAGTTCTTATCTATCTGGAAGAAGCATGTTACCATGCTTAATAAAAATTTTTCGAAATTTTAAATCTATCCCGCCTTAAATGACCGAGCTTTAGGTTATAAAATTAAAAATTAAAACATTTAAAGATAAAATTAATACAAATGATTTTTTATATTTATCTTTTTAGTTAATTTTTAAATTATTTTTTAATAATAAAATGGATTAATAAATAAATAAAAATTGCTCCTACAAAAAAAGCTATAATATTTCCTATTAAACTGAATTGTCCATAAGCCATTCCTAAAATTAAATACCAAATTATAAATGGGCCTGTAAATATTAAAATGCTAAAGAATGTTATAAGGATTAAGAAAAAGGTTAAACCTAATAATAATAAGACTAATCTTATTAAACGTTTCTTAACGTAGGGTATCCAAGGCCAGAATATTATTGCTTGAGATAAAAGTATAACTGTTCCAAATCTATTGAAAAATAAAGAAGCAATTGTAGCTAATAACAAAGCTAAAATAAATCCATTCCCTTTTTCTATTTTCTTATTGATAAAGAATATAATTAAAGCAGGTAAGAAGAAAAATAAAAAGAGTAATAAATAATTTGGTGAATAAAGATAAGGATGCTTAGGAGGTGGCGGATAAGTATCATAAGTTACAACAAAGTTTAACTGCACAGAAAATGTCACAATTAATAAAGAAGGTAAAAGAGATAAGAAATAAATTATTACTCCTAAAAAAGATCTCAAGAATCTAATTGATTTTTCTCTTACAAAAATTAAATGAGATAAAACAATTAACAAGAGAAGCGAAGGAATGATCCATGTTAGCAATGAATTAATATATCTTTCTTCATTTACCATTAAATAATCTGGTTCGTAATCTGGAATTCTTTCAGCTTTATCTAAACTAATTATTAATCTTTTTAAAAAAGCTCCGTAAATTTGAAAAGATTCTATTTCCATGTTTTCCATCACATCTTTTTCTGTATGATAAACTTCACGAGCCAATTCAGGTTTATCGCCTCTTGTTGAAATTTCTATAGAAGAGATCCCTTCAGCTATTATAGGACCTTGGTCAGTAAAAGAAATATCTACAGCTCTGTAAATGTATTCCCAAATACCTACAGGATCTTCTACTTTAATTTTCATAAAATCTCCCACATCTTTACAAATTTTTCTTAACCATAATGGAGAATATCCTTTGAATTGTCCCATTGATTCAAGAGCTAGACTTGTTATTTTTCCTACAGTTAAATCCTCAGCTACAATTACTACTTTAACTTTTGTTTTAAAACTTTTAGCAAAAGTTTTTGCTCCTTGCATTCCCCATTCTTCACTGCTTACAAAGGCAAAAAGAATGTTCCTTTTTGAGTTATAATTGATCAATTCTTTAGCTAATTCAAGCAAAACACCTACATGACCAGCTGTATCACTTGCTGCTTCTATACTCATAGGTACCATATCATAATTTCCAAGTATAGCAATAGTTTCATTTATTGATCCTTTTTTAAAGGCATAAATATTCCAGCCAATTCTTTTATATTCTATATTTACAGTAAAATTTTCTGTTTTTACTTCATAACCCATTTCCTCTAAATTATTCTTTATCCAAACAAAGGCTTCATATTCTTCCTGGGTTCCAACAACTCTTTTTGGAAAATTCTTTGATAAATAATAAGCATAATTATAAGCTGAAGTTCCATTAAAGTAAACTTCATCTTCATAAACTTTTATTTCACTCTTTACAGGAAAATTAATAAAATGAAGAAAGAAAAATAAAGATAAAATTATTAAATTAATTAATACTAATGATAAAATTCGCTTCATAAAAATTAATATTTTAACATAATTTAAGTATTTTTGAATGTTTTTATCCAATTATCAAAAACAATACTTTTAATTTATCTATCAACCCTTTTTTGAAACTTTTTTTACAATAGGTCTCACTTATAGGTAGAATTTCGTTCATAATTAATTGCTGTTCTATAATCTTAAATAAAGGATAAAGGGTTTATCTTCCGAACTTTGTATTTAAAGAATAAACTTAAATATTTAGTTAAAAATAGCTTTTTGGAAAATGTTGGGAAGGAACCATATATTATTTAATCTTTCTACTTTTTTCCCTCTCCTATTTTATTTATATCTCATAAATTATCCTTTGATTTATATTTATGCTTCATTTCTTTGCATAATAGCATTTTCCAATTTTCCAGATATTGATATTAAATATCGAAGAGGGAAAATCTTAAACAGAATAATTTATCTAATTTTTTATTTTCCTTTCATTATTTTAGCATTTATTCTAAAAAACAAAAGAATGATAAAACATAGAGGTATTACACATACAGTTTATGGTTTAATTTTATTTTCTTTTATTGTTTCTTTAATTTACTTCTCTATATCTTTTTATCTTCCCAGCATTTTTGATTTTTTAATTTTATTTTCAATAATTTTTTCTTATATTTTACATTTATTATGTGACCTTATAACTGCTGAAGGAATAGTTTTAACTAAAAGAAGATTTAAAGGAATTTTAATAACTGGAAAAAACGATTCAATTTATACTTATATATATTCATTTTTCCAAATCATTTCAACTTTTATATTATATAGAATTAATTTTTTGTTAATTCCAACAATTGCTTTTTTAATTTTAATTTCATTTATTTTAATACCACTAACAATAAAAAATTTAAAATAAGTTTATAAAAAAGTCTAAGGAAATATCTATATGATAATTAGGCAAATAACTCAAAAAGACTATCCTCAAATGGCTTACATATTCAATTCAATTTATCCTTATTATAGCAATACTGTAGAAGATATAAGATTTGAATATGAGGATGAAGCTAAAAGAACAAATTTAAAAGCCTACGTTGTAGAAATTAATGGTGAAGTAGTAGCTATAGCAGAATACTACAAGAGCAGATATAAAACACCAGACAATAGAAAAATAATCGAATTAGGAATTTATGTTGATCCTAGATACCAAGGAAAAGGCATAGGAAGCTATGCTTATGAGTTTATTTTGAAAGAAATAAGAAAAGAAAATGTAAAAAGCGTAGTAACACATGTTCTTAGCTCACATATTAATAGCATTAATTTTTTAATTAAAAGAGGATTTTATGAAATTTATAGCTACTATGAATTGGAGTTGAATCTCGAAAAGATTAACATCGAGAATTTATATAGCCAATGCAAAACGTCCGAGAACTTTGAGATTATTAGCTTAAAGGAGGAAAAGAATTTAGATAAATTGAAGCTTTATGAACTTTTGAAAGCAATAGCAAATGATATGCCATCCCCATTACCTTATGATACACCAGAATTTAAAGAAATAATGCAAATGCTTTTTAACAATCCATATGCAATTTTTGATTCTTCCTTCATAGCAAAGAAAGGAAACGACTATGTTGGATTTAGTTCTCTTTATAAAGAAAATGATGAAATTGCAAATCAAGGAATAACTGGTGTAATTAAAGATTACAGAAATAAAGGAATCGCAAAAGCTTTAAAATTAAAGGTTATTGAACATGCAAAACAAAAGGGTTTCAAAATAATTAGAACATGGAATGGATGTACCAATTATAAAATTTTAACTTTAAACAGAAAACTTGGCTTCGAATTTAAAAGAGCATGGATTTTGTTCTATAAAGAATTGGACTAAAAAATTAATTATTCATTTAGATAATTAAAAACAATGAAAAAAGATCCTTTATTAATTACTTCTTGCCCTTATTGTAATTCATCAGTTAATTCCTTAATGTGTACTGTATGTGGTAGTTATTTATTTAATTATACTTTAAGCGGGATGACTAGATGGAAAGCAGTAGATGTTATAGTAACTTTTATTGTAAGCATTGGTATAGCAATAGCTGTGACTCTTATAACTATATTTTCTCTGTTATACTTCGTTTTTTATTACTTCCGTTTTCCGTTTATACCTATTCCTTTTCAAGAAACCCCTTCTTCAAATATTATAAATGAAATACTAACAAAACCAGAAACTTTTCTTATGATATCTATATCAATAACAATTATTTTTCTTTCCTTTTATTTACCTTTATTTTTGCTAACAAGATATTATGTAAAAAAGAGAAAATCCTCATTAAAGGTTATGGGACTCTATACAATTAATTTCAAGTTATTTATGATAGGAATAGGCTTAGGAGGATTAATTTTTTCTTTAGCAACAATTTACGAGTTATTCTTGCAAAATTTAGGAATAAATGTTCCGCCGCAAATACCTGTTCCTCCAAGTCTCGATAAAGAAACCATTAAAAACATAGCGATTAGATTATCTCCATTATTGATTATTCTCATAGGAATATTAGGTCCTGTGGTTGAGGAAATTTATTTCAGAGGATTCGTTTATCTATTGCTAAGAAAATATTTAAAAATAAGTTCTGCGATGCTTTTATCAGCTTTAATATTCGCTATTGTTCATGTTGATATAGTTAATTTTCCTGCAATATTTTTAGCAGGCTCTCTTTTAGCATACTTTTACGAAAAATATTTCTCATTACCATTAGTTATGATAGCACATGGAGTTAATAATACTATTGCTATGATTTTATCTATTTTACTCCTTTAATTCCTCTTCTGTTTTTCTCCTTTTTACAGCTCTATCATAAGTTAACCAGTTTTTATACCATTCTTCATTTTCCTTCTTTAAAAGCTCCAATATTTGCTTGGTTAATTCTTTTGCTGTTATTTCACTTAAATCTTTTTCATATATTCTTCCTTGAATTATATAAGCAATTTTTCTTGCTTTTTCCAGCGTTGCTCCTGCTTTTAAACAACTTACAACTACCTTTTCTACACTAAATTCTTCTTTTCTACCATCTCTTTTTATTACATATACCATGTTCTTTCTATCTTTTATACAAATTTAAATTTATCTGCAATGGAAAAGCTTTTTAGGTAATAAAAGCTAAATTAATTCAAAATTTAATTTTAATAACATTGTTATATAACCATCAACTTAATCTTATTATACATATTTATATAAATATATAAAATTGTATTTGATTTAAAAAATTTAAATATGACATAGGTTATTTAATATAAATATGGCAGAAGAAATAAGCACAAAATCAAGCAATGACCCAAAACTTTCAGCATTAGATTTTCTAGCATGGTCTGCAATAATAATAGCTTTATTTATAATATATTTAGCAATAGGAAACTTTGGAAATTATCTTGAGCAAATATCTCCAGTAGCAGAAAGAGTAGGAGAAATATATAAAGTAACATTTTATGCAGCAGGAGTAATATTTAGCTTATTTACAGGAAGCTTAATTTTCTTTACAATAAAATTTTGGGATAAAGGAAAGGGTGATTAAATGGGCTTAGCTAAATATTTTGAATGGACAACAATAATCGGTGCAAGTATAATTTTAGGAGTTCTATCTTATGTTGCAGCAGTATATTTATACCAAATTGATTACTTAGGATATTCTTCAAGTAATCCAGAATATGAAGTAATTACAGTTGAGGCTGGTCAATTTTATTGGAAATTTATATATCCAAATGGTACTACTTCTTCAGTATTAAAAATTAAGGCAGGTAAGCTTTATAAGCTTGAAATGCATTCAAAAGACGTAATACACTCATTATTTGTACCAGAATTAGGCTATAAATTTGATGTTTTTCCGAACTATAAAACAACAATGTGGATAAAAATAGATAAACCTGGAACTTATAATATTTACTGTGCTGAGTATTGCGGTACTTATCATTATGCTATGTTAAGTAAAATAGTGGTGGTGTAGCATGGAGCACAATATAAAATTTTATAAAAGTTTAAGATTGCTTCTATCTAGCACACATCATACTGAAATAGGAATATTATACTTATGGCTTGCATTTATTAACTTCATTCTAGCAGGAACTTCAGCCTTTATTATGAGATTACAATTAGCCCAAATACCTGTAGTTAATGAACAAGTTTACTATAGTTTAGTAACTCTACATGGATTGGCAATGGTCCTATTCTTTATAGTTCCAGCATTTACAGGATTGGCAAACTATATTTTGCCTAAAATGATAGGAGCACCAGATTTATATTGGCCAAAGATAAATGCATTAGCCTTTTGGATGAATGTTCCAGCTACAGCAATATTCTGGCTAAGCATATTAGCAGGTAAGCCAATGGTAACATGGACTTTATATGCACCATTTTCAGTTGTTTATCAAGATATTGGTGTTGATTTTGTAGGCTTAGGAGTAATTCTTATAGGAATATCTACTACAATAAGTGCAATAAACTTTATAATGACAATTCTTAGATTAAGACATCCAAGCATTCCTTTCTCCCGTATGCCATTATTCGTTTGGGCATTTTTCTCTACTGCAATACTAATTATTGTAGTTACACCTCCATTAGCTGCCGGATTAATTATGTTGGAATTGGATAGACATTTAGGCACGCATTTCTTTGTTAGACAAGGAGATCCTATATTATGGCAACATATTTTCTGGTTCTTTGGACATCCTGAAGTTTACATTTTAGTTTTACCTGCAATGGGAGTCGTTTCAGAGGTTTTACCTAGAATGGCAAGAAGACCTATATATGGTTTTAGAGCTATAGCTTTATCATCACTTTTAATAGCTATAATTTCTTACATTGTTTGGGTTCATCACATGTTTACTACACCTACAGATAT
>Ga0079996_116757_pt1 | contig 17163 bp, 11 predicted proteins | sample PerSpoAPS_AMetaG_FD_69199 | JGI IMG/M metagenome (GOLD analysis project Ga0079996, IMG submission 69199) | Thermal spring microbial communities from Yellowstone National Park, Wyoming, USA - Perpetual Spouter A (PS_A) MetaG (SPADES assembly)... | ecosystem: Environmental > Aquatic > Thermal... | reverse complement strand
AAACCAGCTTTTATCTTATCCCTAAAACTTCTGTAAAATCCTGTTCCACCAAGTTCATTTTTACTCCAAAAAACTATCTTTTTCCCCTCTTTTAAATTTAATACCATGGTTACCTCCTATTTTTTTATTTTGCCCCCTACTTTAGGGTGAGGGGGCATAACCCTTAGCGCCCCCGCCGGGGAGCAACCCCAGCGAGGGCTGAAAATTATGACAACCCATTTTTCAAAGCGCTATTTTTTCAATTCAAATTTAATCAATTCAAAGTTGTAAATCAATTTTTTAAGCCCCAAAAAATAATTGAATTTCAAAAAGTTTTTAATCATTTTAAAAATTTAAAAATTTGTAACAATTAATTCAATTTTGCAATACTAAATCAATCGCAAGTGAAAGTAATAAACAAGCGCAAGTAATAAACAAAAACAAAACGCATTTCCCTTTCCGTTTTGTTTCGCAATCTTTTTCAGTTTCAATCCCTCGCGGGTTCAGTTTACACACAAATGATAATTGCAAAGGTTAAATTTCTCTGTGCCAGTTTCAATCCCTCGCGGGTTTAGTTTACACTTGTCTTCGTTTACCACCCCAAAACACACTATCGCAAGTTTCAATCTTTTAACAGGTTCAATTCACACAAGATAAGACAATTTACGGGTATATCAAAGCAATCAAGTTTCAATCCCTTACAGGTTCAATTTACACGAAAGACGCCCGAAAAAATCACAAACCAGGGGGGCATAACGACGGCAAACGGAGAAAACGCTCATTTTGAGTTTCCCGTGAAAAGTTCTCGGTTGGTTGTTATATGGTTTTTAAATTTGCCAAATTGTGGGTTTTTTATTAAATTTGGGATAGATTTGTCAAACAGATGTTGGCGGAATTGGTAGAAAAATGTCGGTTTGGTATTATAGGAGGGTTTCGTATGGAGAATTTGTTGAGTGGTTAGGGAGGGTATTATTTTGCGTAGACATATTTGGTTTAGAGTTTTGGAGTAGATATTTAGGGGTAGATTATGATTTTTTATATGATAGTTTTCGTAGTTTTGATTTTCGCAGGGGATTTTGGTATATTGGTAATAGAATTTTGAAGTTATTTTACAGGTTTTTGGAGAGAGAAAACACAAGGGAGTTTATATTAGATATGGCAAAGAAGGTAGTTAGGGTAGAGGGCACTGTGGTGCAGGTTTTGGATCAGTTTGTTCCTACGAAGCAGATGGAGGAGTTTGCCAATTGGGTAGTAGAAAATTCGGGTCAAGTTCAATTTGATGAGTTTAGTTTCAATCAGTTAGCTAAGTATTATGGTAAGGTATCGGTGAATACGCTGATTAGGTGGTATAGGACTCCTGGGTTTATAAAGTGGTTAAATGATTATTGTGTAGAGAGGTTAGGGTTTATGGTTCCGATATTGAAGTCAAGTATAGTTCATCAGGCGTTGAGAAGGGATGCGACTTTAGCGGAGAAAAGGTTTGCTCTTGAGGTGTTAGGGGAGTTAGAGGGGAAGAAGTCCAAAGAAGCTGGTGGGTTAAAAGTTTATATATTTGGTCGTGAAGTTAAGGTGGGGGAAAACCCCAATGAAAAAGAAATAAGGGTAGATTTAGATGGCAAGACCCAGGAGTAAAGTTCTTGTTGAGGCGGATGAAGTTCAGATAGATTATCCCAGTGGAAGTCCTTTGCCTTATCAGATGGAGTTTCACAATTCAAAGGCAAAGTATAGGGCTATTATTGGTGGTTATGGTTCAGGTAAAACTACTGCAGGGGTAATTGAGGCGATAATTCAGTCAATACTTTATCCTAATAATTTGGGTTTAATTGGAAGAGCTGATGCCCGAAGGTTAAAGCTAACGACTATGGAGGTATTCAATGAGATTTGCCCTCCTGCTTTAATTTCTAAGAGAAATGAGCACGATGGGATTATTGAATTTGTAAATGGAAGTAGGATTGTTTATATGGGTCTTTTGGAAGAGCACGATGCACCCTTTAAAATTAAATCTTTGAATTTGGGGTGGTTTTTTATTGACCAGGCGGAGGAGGTTTCCTATAACATTTTTGAAGACCTTAAATACAGGTTAAGACGCCAAAATTCAGCTCGTTGTGGTTTTATTACAGCAAACCCCAGGGGTAAAAATTGGATTTACAAGGTCTTCGTCAGTAAAGAACTTCTTGATGAAAAAGAAAAAGAATTATACCAGTATTGGAAGGTTACTACTTATGATAACCCTTATTTACCTTCTGATTATATACAGCAATTGGAGAAAATGCCACCGCATCTTTACCGAATTTATGTCCTAGGTGAGTTTGAAGGGTTTACAGATGAGGTCTTTTCAATTAAATGGGAAAATGTATTAATAGATGAAATTAAACCATTTGAAAAGCAAAATTTGGAAGAATTTAAAAAATATACATTTATTGCAGGGATTGACTACGGGTTTAGAAACCCAAGTGCCGTGGTTTTTTCCTATTATAAACAAGAAACGGGGGAACTTGTAGTTTTTGACGAAATTTATGAACCAGGGCTTACAGCCCTTGAACTTGCACAAAAAATTAAAGAGAAGATGTTTTATTGGGGAATTAACCCCATTTTCGTAATTGATCCATCTACTAAACAAAGAAGTGGTGTTTCGGGAACTTCCATATTTGATGAACTTTCTCTATATATGCCGATGATAATTCCAGGGAATAACGAAGTGAGAACTTCAATTTCAAGGATACAGGGTTTATTTAACCAAGGAAGTTTGAAAATTACAAAAAATAATGTAAATTTAATTGAAGAACTTAGAAATTATTCTTGGAAAGATGAAAAAGAGGAACTTGCAATGATGGAAAAACCAAGCGAGAAAATATCAACTACAAAAAATGATCACGCTGTAGATGCTCTAAGATACATAGTAAACTATCTTTATGACTCAGGCGTTATATTTAAAAAGATTAGACCACAAAAGTTTGTGCCAAGGGATGATTACAAACATTTTCAAAGAGTTTATAAAAAATTAAGTAAAAGGTTTACAACCCTATGGCAGACCAATCCGTGGATTTAGAGAAAATACTAAACAAGGTAAGAAACTCAATCTACAACCATTGGCGCAAAAAAATTGAAATTGCCCTTGCAAGTGATTATTACGCGGGAAGACAATATAAAATTGAAGATGTTGATGAACTTCAATTAAAAGGTAAAACCCCTCTTACATTTAACTATGTCGCAAAGGTAGTAAATACGGCTTTGGGAATTTTCGCCGATTTGAAATTTACAGAGAAATTTTTACCCAAAAATCCACAATCAGTTGAATTATCAGATGTAGCAACCGAAGTTGTAAGAACTATCTATCAAGACAATAACATTGAACTTACATTTCAAGATATACTAAAAGATATTTTACTTTTTGGAGAGGCATTTCTTAAAGTTTGGGTTGATACAACTGAAGACCCCAATGGAAGAATAGTTATTTCAAGGCTAAAACCAATGCTTGTATTTTGGGACCCTGATAGCCTTGCCCCCGATTGGAGTGATTGCGAATATGTTTTTGAAGTTATGTATGTTGATAAAGACACATTAAAACAATTATTCCCCGATAAAGAAGAAGAGATTGAATTAGTAGGGGCAACGCAATCGCCATTTATATTTGAGCAACCTCTTCCATTTGCCCTAACAATGAGAAATGTATATGGCGATTATACCGCTTATGGGGGTGCTATTTTAAGCCAGCCAATAGTAAAGGGATTTGATAAAGTTGAAGTTATAAGATTTCAATACAAGACATTTGAAAATAAATATTTCATCTATGATAACGAAGATAAACAATACTATGAAGTTCCAAGGGCAAGTAGAAAAGAAATTGAAGCATACCTTGATAGGTTAAATAGTGAATTTCCAGGAAAATTTTCACTTAAAAGAGAAGCAATTAAAAAAATTAAAGTTGTAACTTTCATCCCTTCTACAAGAACAATTTTGGAGGAAATTACCGACCCTTATGGAATTTATATGTTTGACATAATCCCGTTTTGGGGTTATATAAATGAAGAGGAAAGATTTGGTATCTTCAGAGTTATAAAAGACCCTCAAGATGAGATAAATCTAAGGAAATCACTTATAGTTGACCTATTGAAGGAAAGCCCCAAAAATAAATTCTTTATTCCAAAGACGGCTTACACCGATGAAGAAGAGCTTCAGGAGCTTGAAAAACGCCTTGATGATGAAGATATTTCCTTTATCCCTGTAAATGTAGTTCAGGGGTTTCCAATCCCAGCTAATACAGATGCGGCGCAAAAGATAAGTTTAATTTTACAAATGGAATTAAGAAGTGAGCTTCAGCTAAAAGACCTTTCCAATATGACGGATGCTATATTTGGAGTTGTCCCAAGGAAAATCCAGTCAGGGCACGCAATCGCAAGGCTTCAGGAGGCAAGTATCCAATTTTTGAAAACATTTGTTGAAAGGTTTAAATTTGGAAGAAAACTACTTGCAACCTATGTATTTGAGCTTGCAAAAGTAGTTTTGCCAAACAATTATCTTTTAAGGATTACAAAAAATGTCTTGGGTGAAGAAAACTTTCAAAGGATAAATGTTAAACTGGGTGAATTTAATTTACTTCAACTTTTAAATACAAAGTTTGATGTCGTAGTTGAAATGAATGACTATTCTCCAACACTTAGGACTGAAATGCTTGCAAAATTCGTTAGATTGGCTGAGCTGGGGTATCCAATCCCTCCCGAGCTTCTGCTTGAATATATGGATTTACCCAGCGATTTAAGGGCGAAGTTTTTACAAAATATGGCAAACATTCAACAACAAAACCAAAAAGAGGGTGAATAAATATGAACGAGCAAATCCAAACGCAAGATAATTTAGGGCTTCCTGAAGTGCCACCAGAACTTCTAAACTATATTCAAGAGAATTTGATGGAGGCACAGGAAGAAATAGTAGAAGAGCCCCCAACAATTGAAGAGGTTCTTGGGATTGATGGAAAGCCCACTGAAAAAGAAGTAGAACAAAAAGTAGAGGGAAAGCGAAAATATGCTGATAGGTTTGACACAGTTGAAGACCTTGAGAAAAGCTATAAGGAATTACAGCGAGAATATTCTCGGGTAACTCAATGGCGCAAAAAATTTGAAAATTTTGAAAATCTCATAAATCTACTTGAAAAAGACCCCGTTTTATTGAAAAAAGTTACCAAGATAGTCGCTGACCATTATACAGGGGAAAATAAAGAAGATGAAAGTTATATGTTTAGCTATGAGGAAGAGCCTCAAAAACCAAGTATAAACCCACTTGAATTAGAAAACATTGTAAATCAAGCTGTTGAAAGGAAAATCCAAGAGGTCTTTTATGTCTTAAATTCAATAAATGAATTTGCCAGAAGAAACCAACTTGACCAAGAAGACCTTGCAGAGGTTATAAAAATTTCTAAAGAGCAAAACTTGACTTTGGATGAAGCATTTAGTATATTTAAAGATAGGAAAGAAAAATTGAAGGCAAAGCTATTAAAAGAATTGGGACTTGAAGTTGGGGCAAACCAGAAGAAGGTTTCACCCCCAACTTCAATTGAGGAAAGTAAAGTAAGTAAATCCACTAGGGCATTGGAAACTTCCAACCCAGGGATTGACTTAACTAAGGGTTGGAACTCCTTGCCCCGAGAAGTTCAAATTGAGCTTTTGCGTAAATACTCCAAATTTTACTGATGTAAAATTGAAATCGTAAAACTACTATGCCGACACTTTTCACATCACCGCAATTTAAACCAGCGCCCGTTGTAACCGATGCTCAAAGGGCGCTTTCAATGATTATATGGTCCAAAGAGCTTCACGAGCGTGTCCGTAGGAAACTTTTCTGGAATAAATTTATCGGAAAACCCGTAACCGATGAGGGCTCACTTGAAGAGCATAAGACAGGGGCTCCAATTGTAGAATACTCCGAATTTAATCAAAAACCCGGAGCTCAACTTGTAATTCCTATTGAATTCAACTTCACTGAAAATCCAAGAGAAGATGGTGTTGTTGGGGCTGAAATCTTGACTGGAACCGAAGAGGAGACAAAATATGGCAATATCCACCTTTTCATTGAGGAATGGCGTAAAGCTACAATAGTAAGAAATGTCAATATGCAACAGCAAAGGGTGGGTATTCCCCTTGTTGAAAGGGCGGTAAACCAGCTTGAAAAGAGCGCTCTTTCTTTTTTGGACAATGAGGTTACGCACGCTTTCATTTGGGGATTTAGCGCTAATTTGCAACGCTCGGCTGATATTACAGAGGGAAATTTAGCTTCTAGCCCAGTTAAACCTTATGCTCACCCCAACACTTACTATTACCTCGTCCCATCGGGTCAAAGTAAGGCTAGGCTTGTCTCATTGCAGACGGCGGTTAGCTCCTATTCTTTTGACCCGACAGGAGTTATATACCCCAAGCCAAATAAGGCAACGGCGTCATTTTCCGCAATTGACCTTGGGCTTTTGGATGAACTATATGCGTTGCTTAGGGCAAAGGAAATTCCACCCTATCAATTATCCGATGGGATGGAGGTTTATATAGTCGTTATGCACCCGTATGTTGCAACGCTTTTGAGAAATAATGAAAAGTGGTTCAATGCAATGACTTTGGGAATGCCGCGTGGAGTTGATAACCCTGTTTTTACAGGTAGTATCGGGCATTGGAATAATTTCTTGTTCTACACCTCAAACAAGATACCGTTGTATTATCCATTGAATTTGGAGCAAAAATTTGTATCTTTTGGAACTAGGGCTAATAAATTGCAGATATTCCAAGAAAGCGGTCGTGATTATATCCAGCTTTCGCTTACGACACTGACGACAAGTAATTGGGCTGGTTCTGGAAACGATGGCGATTACTATGAATTTGGACAAAAAATATTTGAAAACGATAGTTATGGAACTGCTTGGGTCATAACACCTATATTCGTTTTGGGTGCAAATGCCATTGCAACAGCTTATTCAAGAACAGGACCTAAGGGATACCAGACATACTTTACCCTTACCCCTAGCGAAAGATCCGACTATGGAAAGCACGAAGCTTATGGGATGAGTGTTGTTTACGGATTTAGAAGAATTGACTGGCTTGCTTATGATTCTACGACACTATTTAACCAGTCTTCGGCAATTGTGTTTGTAGGACAGAGAATTTATGCTGAATTCATTCCACCTGAATTTGGGGTTGGAGCGCCTGAATAATACTTGAAATTGCCCCACGAGTGATTATGACCCCCTCGTGGGGCTTTTTAATTTAAATGAGGTGGCAAATGAAAGTCTCAGAAATCATCAAAAGGGTTAGGTTTGTAATAAAAGATGAAAACTACGAAGAGATTAAACACGATTGGATAATAACAGATATAATTCAGTCGTCCCTAAATGAGATTTTATCTCAGACCAAGATAATTGAAGATATAGTCCCAGTTGTTGTTTCATCAAGCGTTGGATATCTACCAGATGACTTTATAGTGATAAAGAATATCTATGATTCCAATGGCAATGAGATAAGACGAGTTTCAATGGATTATTACCAAAATCAAAAATCAAACCAATGGGTTTTAAAAACACCTGTTTATGTATATTTAAAACCAAACAAACTTTTGTTTATTGGTATAGAGTCAGGGACTTGTTATGCCCACATTTACAAGACGATAAAGATACAAGATGAAAATGACGATATAAATATCCCAATGGAGTTAATTTCAATTTTGGTTTACAAGACCGCAATTGAACTTTATATTTCAGGAAGGATTAGCCCAGCAAAAATCCCCGCTTCACTAGTTGAGGTCTGGATGTCCGAGGTTCAAAATAGATTGAATTCATTTAAAATGTCAAGGATTGAAGAAGATAGAATTGATGGTGTAGTAAAAGAAAAAAGGAGTTTCTTTAAATGATAGTTCAAGAGGAGTTTTACATAAATGAACCCTTAAGAAACCAAATTATAAACGATGGTTATTTAACGCTTCAAAATGATTTTACCCCTGGAAGCGTAACCCTATACTTGAACGGTGTTCTTCAAGATAAATCTACTTCCACTAGTGATACGGGTTTTTATAGAGAAGACCCCAATAACAGAAGAATTATATTTTTAGACCCAACATTTTTTGTTGTAGGTGATTATCTTGTAATTGAATACGATACAGCTACAAGAACCCCATCTATACCAACGGGAGCTAAAGTTTGGGGAGACCTTCACCTATTGCTTGCGGATACTATTTTGGATAAAGTATCTAATCCAGGGGATGATGGTTCAAGATGGAGTTTTCAAGTAAGACAAACTGCGCTTTTAACTGCTTTTAATGAAATAGTTGTCCCACTTGTAAAAAGTGGATTTAAACAGGAAGTATCTGAACTTTACGAGCAAGTTGTTTCAAGTGGGGCTGGAATTTCAAATATATCATTTGACGGAAATTATTTGCTTTGCCAAGCTCAATGTGGTTATAGAGGGAAATTAATAGATTTACCCATTGTTTATAAAGAACCTTCTGACCTTGATTTTGCAAAAGATTTTTACCCTAGGCTTTACTTTTTCAAAAGAGGCGATAAATTTAAAGTTTCAATGAAAAATGAGTTTTTAAACGATGTTTCAACTATTTGGCTTAATTTCATAAGAATTGATGATTTTCCATTAGATTATCCACTTTTGGGAAGTTTTTGGAGTAAATTTGCATTTTTAATAGTTTCTAAAGCACAGGAATACTTAACAAAATTAGAGGTGAATACAGTATGATGAAACTTGGTGAAATTTTTGGGAAACTATCAACTGAATTTCAAAGGTCAATTGAATTAAATGATGCACTCCCCCTAATAAATCGCTGTTATGAGGAAATTGCAATTTTTAGCCGTGCCCTTACATATAACTGGGTTCAAGAAAACGCAAACCCAGGGACTGGTTGGCAAGTGGATTTAAGCACAGTTGGCTTATACCCAATTGATGTAAATTTTGCAGTTGTAGAGTTAAGAAATGTAGTTGATAACTCACTTATAAAATCTTACCCCTTGGTTTATATAAAGGACTATTACTTTTTCAATTATCTTAATTTCAACTATCCCGCATTTTCTGTCAGGTTTAATCCTTTGCCGATTATTGTTTCAACCAAGGGCTATCCAAGTGTAAATGACCCAAGCCAAAATTATTTTCTCAATGTTGAGTTTGTAGTAAAGCCAGTAAGAGATAGCCTAAAAGACCTAAGCGATACAACGATGTTTAACGAACACCTTGACGATGTATTGTATCACTTCTTGGTTGTAAATCTAGCTGATTTACTTATAGCAAAGGAAAAAGATGAAAACCAAATCCAAATTCTAAAATCAATTCAAAATTCCCATTTAATTTACCTTTTGAACGAAGAATATCTAAAACCATACATACAGGCAAGATTTGGCACAAACAAGTGATGTAAAATACCTTGTTGAAGTTGTCTCAAATTTTGAGCTTGGTATAAACCAAGAACTTGACGAAAATGTAAGGATTAAGGGAAAGACGAATATAATCTCGGGTTTTAACTTTGATGTAAATGATAAAATTGGTGCAATTGGTCCAATTCGTTTTTTAAAAAAAACAAATGAACAAATACCCACCGATGTAGGTTATGTTTTCTATGTATTTAACAGGAAAACAAAAGAACTTGATAGATTTTGGATAAAACAAGGTAAAATAATTGAAGGAAATGGGCTACATTCTGAATATATTTTATACTCATTTGGTAATATACCACTTTTAGTTGATTTAGAAATATCTTTTTTAAATTCCAATTCTTCTCTTTTTAATTGGGCTTATACAAAATATGGGGGGTATTACTCACCCGATTTTCAGCATAAGGTTTTGGTTTTAAGGACGCCTCTTGATTTTAGCATTTTGGATTTAAATTATTTTTTGTTTATAGATAATTCCAATCAGGTTTTTGACCTTGGCTGGGCTTGGGCGAGGGATAAGGTTTTTAATTCAAGTTTAAATAATTACTATTACATCTTCATAACTGAAAGAACGCTTGATTTTATACCCCCTGATACGCCAGCTCAAGGGGAAATTTGGGCTTGTAGTGAAAACATCGGTTTAACAAATCAATTTTTCAATGCAGGTGCAAGGCAAAACTCTCCATCATCGTTTTTTGAAAGTATAAGTTTAAACTCTGGGACTAAAATTTTCCCACTTGAAAATGGAAGAAATTTTGAAGTTTTATCCTTAAAAGAAGATGAAAATAAATTCGGGAAAATTAAATTTAGACCCAATGAAACCCACATCCCAAGTGATAAAATTTTTGAACCGAAATTTGATGGAAGATACCTTTACTATTTAAACCCAAATGATTATGGCTTTGTCCTTGTAAATTATACCTCATCTGCAGGTGACCCCTCTGATAAATTTTACATTACCGCTTTAATTACCATTGTTTTGGAAGATGGTAGCGAATACATCCTAAACCAAGTTTATCATCTGGACCAATTATCAGCTAATAACTTTTTCATTCCAAAAATGGATGTTTATAAAGATAGCATCGGGAATAGAATTGATATTTACCTTTGGGGTTCAACAATTCACCCAAAGGCGAAAAAATTAAGAGTTTATATTTCAGCGGTTAATTACCAAGTTTATGGAAATAAAGAATATGCCGATATTGGCTATTTGACGCTTTCAAATAATGAAATGGATATAAACCTTACGCAATACATACTTTGGAGGGAATTTGATTTATCAGACCTTGATTTAAAAATTTTTGAACCTCAAACATCAAAATTTGGAAATATAAACTTTTCCCTTACAATTGATTATAAAGAGGTCAAAGGCGGTTTTTCGCAAAACAATATAAACCTTTCTGGAATTGGCTACACTTATAAACCAAGATTTATAACATTTTCCACTTGGATTGATGAAAATGTGGATAAATACACAACCCATTGGGGATACCCCTGGTTGAAACCCAAATCTGGGGGAGATGATGTTTTCTATATTTTAACAAATAAATTCAAACTTGAAAGAGAGTTTTACGATGTTGCTATAAAAAAAGATAGAATTTTTGGCATTCCCCGTGAAGATAGAAGAAAAGTTTATTATTCAAGTTTTGGTCAAACTCCAAACTTTGACGCATTCCCTGAGGAAAATGTGATAACGATTTTAGGGGATGTCTCTGAAATAAACGCAATTGAAACAAGGGACTTTTTAGCGATTGCAACAGCTCAAAAGACATATTTTTTGGTTGAGAAGGAAAAAGATGTATTTGAAGTTGATTTTGTAATTCCAATTGGAGCAAGTGATAGAAATCACCTTTCTCTTACACCAGTTGGATTTTATATTTTCCACAACCTTGGGCTTTATTTGGTTGGAGGGAAAGATAATTTCATTTTGATTTCAAACCAAATAAAAAATTTTATATCAAACCCAAGACAAATAATATACATAAGTGAGTTAAACTCAATTTACCTAAACTTTTATCCCAATTTTGCAATTTTCAACCTTGATTACAAAAATTGGATTACAGGTGGTCCCTTTTACTTTAAATTTTCCTTTATTGATAAAGATGGAAAAACAAACCTAGTTGATAACAATGGTTTTATTTGGGTGATTGATAAAAACAATACAAGTGTAAGTTTAAGTAATTTCTCATTTATCACAAATTGGTTTGATTTTAACCTTCCCAATGTTGATAAAGTTCCCTCAAGGGTTTTCGCTAGGGTTAATGTTATTGACGAAGATTTGCAAATTCCAGATATAATGATTAGATTTGATAACGGACAGATTTTCAGAATTGATAAAGAAAATTTCAATAAAAACAAGGTTTTGCCAAGGTTTAGGTTTAAAAAATTTAGAATTGAAGCAAATATAGATAATCCAAATTTGGGTAGATTTTTCATAGAAGAAATTGTTTTAACCGCATTAATTAAAAAAGATAGACCTGTGGTTTAAGATGGATCCTCTATTACTTGCAGGGCTAATTTCAGGTGGGCTTGGTGCCATTTCAGGTATTGGGTCTTGGCTTTCGCAAGGTGGTTCATTTTTTAAATCGCCAAGGGAAAAATTTATTGAGGATATTACATCTGACACAGAGAAATTAAGAAAGTTTGGATACATTCCGCCAGAGGATTTTAGAAGGGCTTTATCAGCGCTATATTCGGCGCAACTAACTTCGGCACAATCCCTTGCAACGCAACGAGGATTTGCCTCTGGAGTTGGTGGGTCAACTATTGAAGCCCTGGGGACTAAGGCAAGAACTCCACTTGATGTTGCACGAATGAGCCAAGAGGTTTCCCTAATGGATGCAAGTAGTAAGTCCCTTATGGATGCAATTAACCTTGCTTTGCAAAGGGCACAATTTTTATCAGGGGAAAGTCCCTTTGAGACTATGATGGGTGTTGGCTCAACTGCGTTTGATATAGCGCTTGGTATTTATAAGATGGGTTTAACAAAGGATTATCTTGATGTTTTGAAAAATTGGATTAAACCAACGGGTAGTGATATTAAACCTTTACCCGATTATTTTGATATTTTACCGCTGTTAAACATAGGTTGATAATTTATGCCAGGGATATTTGAAAGTTTAAAAAAGACGCCACTTGTCAATTTAAACGAAAGGTTATCAGACCTTGCTGGATTTTTCTTTGAAATTTCAAGGATGAAAGCAAGTCAAATGGCGGCGCAACAAGCACTTCAAGGGCTTCAACAATTGGGCCAGGGTGTAGAAGGTCCTGCTGGAGAGTATATCCGAGGAGTAGCAAAATCGCTTATGCCATTAGGAGCAGTTCCTGGGGTTGACCCAACAAAAATTGCCTCTGTTTATGAGACACTTGCACAGATAAAATACAATGAAGCGGTAAATCAAATAACAAAGCAAGCGGTTCAAGAAACGCTTAGTAAATTGACTGATGTATATAATAAAATGACCGAAACAACTTTTAAAAGTATAAAAGAAACATCCGCGCCCAAAACAGGAGTAAAAGAAATAGATGATATTTTATTATTGGGTCAAAAAGCAATTATTGAGGGTATCAATGCACAATTAAATTTGGCTAAAGTTCAATTAGAGGGTCTTAAAGAGCTTGCCCAAAAACCTAATATCAAACTTGATTATTCAATGGTTGATAAAGCATTGGGAGTTTTGGAAGGATTAAGTAATGTTTTATCAAAATATGCTTCACCAGAGGCACAAATGTATAGAGCTGGTATAGCGGCGCAAATAGCGGGGCAAAGATTAGCACTACAACAGCAAAAAGAAACAGAGAAAGAGGCTCAAAAGAAATTTTCTGAAAAAATAAAGTTAGAAAGAGAAATAATTGAAAATTCTACCAAAATAGCAAATAATTTGGGTATAAATCTTAACCCAACAGAAGCAATTACTGGTGTTAGACTAAGTGAAGATTTAACAAATATAGTAATTGATGTTTATGATTTAAATACAGGTAGAACATATTCCAAAACTGTTAAAGTTGGTGAAATTGCATCTTTGGAGTTGTTAAAGAAAGTGGAACAAGGCTTATACGGTAAAGAAGTAGGTAAAATAGTAGCTTCAATTAGACAGCTACAAATATTGGAACAATCACCAACTTTTGAAGACTACCAAAAATCAATTGAGAAAAATAAGGGAATTATACAATTTCCTCAAATTGGTTCACAAGAACCGACAAAGAAAGATGAAAAATCGGGGTTTGGTGCCTTTAGCCCTGTTACAGATCAAGAAAAGGTTAAAGAAGAACCTAAACAACAAGAATTACCAGAGTGGGTTAAACCGACTAAAAAACAAATTCCTGGAATTGGAAGGTTTACATTTTAACTATGCCAAACGGGAAACCTGACATACTTAATTACTTTCACGAGCAGGCAAAGTTTTTGCAAAAGGTTGCAGGAAGCGATAAAATTGAACTTCCCCTTTTAAATAATAGATTTAATGTTCAGGTTGATTTAAATCAATTTTTGAAGTATAAAAGTTTTGATGAAATAGTTCGTGATTTGAAGGGTTTATATTCGCAATATGGGGGGCAAATCCCCGATGATATAATTGCACAAGATTTCATTGCTACTTTTGATTATGCGGTAAAGAAAGCCTCAATTGATAGATATAAAAAACTATCCGATGAATTTATTAGAAAGCCAGCTATTTTAAAGCCCCTTTCTGTTTTTGAAGGAATGGTTGAAAGGTCGGGTATTCCAGTCATTGGTGATATTTGGACTGGTTTTGCAACTGCAACAGGGATTGATAGCCAGTTTGATGATATGATTGAGTTAGAGAAGTATTTATTTGGGAAAAAAGATATATCAACGCAACTATTTGATATTGGGACGCTTCTTTTAGGTGCAGGTGGTTCATTTTTAACTTCCGCTGGTTTAGGTTTTGGGTTGCTAAAAACAGCCTTTGTTTTTGGTGGTGCAGAGCTTCTTGGTGGTTTGGTAAACCCATATAAACCAAATATAATTACTGATACAAAAGAGGCACTTAAATACGGCGCAATTGGTTTTGTAAGCGGTTTACTTTATCCAGTAAAGCTTGGGATTGGAAGTTTTGTAAATAGGGGGATTAATCTTGCAATATCAGCCCCTGGTTTAGTGATTTTGGGGAAAGCTTTCAAAAATGGTGTTACCCAAGAGGGGCTTTATAATCTTGCCCGAAATTTAATCAAGCAGGGTGCAAATGTAGGAAGCCTGTCAACTACTCTTTTATTTTACAATTATGTATTAAATCCACTTGAAAGAAAACTTTATGGTGAGCCCGAACCAGACACCCTTATTTCTTGGTTTCAAGCTGGTTTAGATACAGTTTTTTCAACTATAGGGTTTCACGCAAGTAAAGAATTACCCAAGGTTAAAGGGACAATCCCAGGCGAATATCAAAAGGTTCAAACTATAGCTGACTTCAATAAAAGGTTAGATAACTGGGCAAAAAATGTATCAGGTATAATTTTAAAACATATTGGGATTGATTATTATGAAAATCTATGGAATTTTGCCTATTGGAACCAAGATAATCCATTTGTAAGTGTTTCTGAGCATAGTTTTGTCCCCAAATTACATCATCCAGTAGTTTTAAATTCCGCATTAAACTTTGAAGTAGGTAAAAGGGTTTTAAACCAAATTGGACTTGCTTACAATCTCCACGTAGCGAGTGAAATTTCAAAGGGTAGAGAAGTTCCAGATGTTATAAAGACAGATGTTTTAAATGCCCTTGGGAATATAAATGAGTTATTCAAATACTACGATGAAAATTTCAATGTTTTGTATCCAAAGATAGAGGTAAAATTTGCCCGAGGGACGCCATTTATAAGTGAAATTCAAATTGGTGATACAACTATAAAATATGGAAATTTCATCAAAGCCCTTAGAGAAGGAAGGGAAATTAAACCCGAAAAAGTAAAACAAATACTTGAACTTGCCAAATCAAAGGGAATAAACATTGAGCTTGGGTTAAAGGATTTCATAACAGAACTAGGGCAAAGACCCAAGAAAAAAGCAGGTGAAATTGCATTTAACCTTTTGGATACGATTTACGACCCTTCAGTTTATCAGGGGCTTCCTGATGAAAAGAAATTCCAATACCTACTTGATGAGACTAATATAGGGAAAGCCTATGGGGTTGCAAAGTATCTTGAAAGTATTTACGGGGCTGAAAATGTAAGATTTAATGTAAGAGAGGTTCAATTGGGTGGGGCAACTCCTCTAAAACTTAGATTTCCTCACATTGAAGTTGATTTAAAAGAGGCGGGTGAAGTAAAAGCTACTTGGGTATTTGACCCTGGGGCAAATGAGATTATTTTAAAACAGCTTTTGCCAGCGGATACGATTATATTAGGGTCTAATGTCAAGGAAGGAGAAAGATACACAATGATACAGGAGTTCAAGCATTTTAATTCTGTTGAAGAATTTGAGCAAGAATTAAAAAGAATTGGTCAAGATGTTGATTTAGCCAAGCAGGAGATTTCCTTCGGTGGGTTCATAACTCCAGAGGGAAAGGTATCATTTAGTATTTTAACAGGAACTATTGGATATACAAGGAGTTCTAATATAGCCAATTTTTCACTTGAAGGTGCAAAAGATGTTATTTTGATAGATGGTCACAGTCATCCATTTGGAGAAATTAGAAGTAGAGCTGATATCAGAAATCTCTTTTTCCAATTAAGACAAATTTTAACTGAGCAATTGGATTATGTAAAAGAGGGTTCAATAAGTGAGTATAGAGATATTTTGCTTGATAGATATGGTGGTAATTCAATTGTTATTAATTTCAAGGCGATTTCCGATGCTATTAAGGGGTTATCAAGGGAGGAAATTGAAGGGTTGAGAAATTCAATAGACTCTTATTTTAGTTTATCCGAAGCTATTTTTAATGATCTTGACCGAGGATTGCCTGCTCTTACGAGTTATGTAGGTAATTTTCTATTACAGGCAGAAAACCTAAAGGGAAGAGGTAACTTTTATGAGCTTTTAAATAATTTAGCAAAAATTCAAATTGAACTATTAAAAGCAGGTAAAATTGAAGAGGTTAGAAACTTACTTGAAAGTGATAAAACAAAATTATCAAGGTTGGTTAATTCAATTATTACCCCATTTTACTCAATTTACAATAAACTTGGCATTTTGGATAAGATGCCAACTGATATTGTAAGATTTGAAAAAATTGGTCAATCTAAATTAGAGGAAAGTCCTATTGAAAAATTTATTGAATATATGAAAGTTGGAAGTATAATAAATGATTTTGCCGATGGTGTGTATAATTACTATGAGACAAATCTTCCAAAGACTGGTATAATGATTGAGCCTATTGAAGCTACAAGGTCAAATTCAATCGTTTATTCAATGGCAAGGGCTTTTCAGAGTGTATTTCTTAGAACCAAAATGATTAAAGAAAGATATATTGATACTTATTATGCACTTCTTAGGCAAAATAAAATAGATGAGGCAAGGCAACTCGCAAGGGAGTTTAAAAATGAGGTTTTAAAAACTTTGAATGATTATGTAGAAGATATAAACGATTTAATGAGGGTTTCAAATGAAAAAATTGATTTTATCAAGGAGTTCAATTACAAAAATGATATGATTAAATTTACAAAAGATGTAATAGTTCAAGATACGGGTTTGTTTAAGACATTACTTGCCTCAGAGAAAGAGTTGATTTCAAGGATAGAGGGCGTAGATGAAAAAACAAAAAGTGAGGCAATTAGATACTTTACTGAGCTTGAAAATGAGCTTACTCAAATAATACAGTCGGTAAATG
>Ga0079996_113226_pt1 | contig 17176 bp, 20 predicted proteins | sample PerSpoAPS_AMetaG_FD_69199 | JGI IMG/M metagenome (GOLD analysis project Ga0079996, IMG submission 69199) | Thermal spring microbial communities from Yellowstone National Park, Wyoming, USA - Perpetual Spouter A (PS_A) MetaG (SPADES assembly)... | ecosystem: Environmental > Aquatic > Thermal... | reverse complement strand
CTCAGGCAAATTTTGGCGAGGATAGTCCCAATCACCGAACGCCCCAAAATGACATACACCATCAAAGTCGTGGAGGACAACGAGCCCAACGCTTTCACTTTCCCCGGTGGCTTCATGTATGCCACGACGGGGTTGCTCAAATTGGCAGAAAGCGAGCACGAGTTGGCTGCAGTCATCGCTCACGAAGTCGCCCACAACACCCGCCTGCACGCAATCAGAATGATTCGGAAGGAAAGCCAGTTAAGCATCCCAGTCCTCCTCGCGATGCTGGCTGCTGTCTTCGCGAGAGGCGAAGCAGCGATTCAAGCGGCACAAATTGTCTCTCAGGTCGTCCAAGTCCTGATGCTGGGCTATTCGCGGGAAATGGAAAGGGAAGCAGATGAAGCCGCATTCAGTTACCTGCAGAGGGCTGGCTACAACCCTGTTGGCTTGCTCACTTTCTTTGAAAAACTCGCTCGTTTGGAGAAACAATCAACCCCGCCACAATTTTTGCCCGGCTATTGGACAACTCACCCTGCCATTGAGGAACGCATCAACGCTGTCAAACAGTGGTTGACAGCAGCAGGTTTACCGATAAACCGCCGCCCAGTCACCAGAGCGCTTCAAGTGGAGGTCAAGGAAATTGAGGCGAACGGAGCGAAATTAGCGGTGTTGATTCTAAGCGGGGAGGAGTTGTGTCGTTTCTCCTCATTGGACAAGCAAAGCGCTTTGGAAAGGGCACAGGAAGCGGCAAGGAAACTGGATGAAGTGTTGGAAGCAGGGGCGCAAGCCTTTGACTTCCAAACGAAAGTGACACCCGAAGGGGTCACCGTTTTGGTTTCCTTCCGCCCCCTTTGGGTTCTCACCGCTGCCGATATTGCTGTTAACCAATTGACGCCCGACGAATTGGCTGTCAAAATCAAACGAACTATAAGCCGAGAGTTTTTGAGGGAACGCTTGAGTGGACGATTGTAAGCCTGGAGGTGAGCGAATATGCGATGGATGCGGGACTTAGGCGAAGGGCTGTTTTGGGTCGTAGCGTGCTTTTTGCTCGGTTGGCTTGCCTACCCTTACCTGCCAGAGAAAGTGCCAACTCACTTCAATGCCCAATGGCAACCTGACGGTTGGATGAGCCGAGATATGACTTTGTGGTTCATGCCTCTGATGCTTGCAATCCTCTGGGGCGTTCTCACTCTCTGCTTCTGGTTAGCAGCCACTGAGAAAGGGCAACTCAGGCTGGAACAATCTGACCTTAGGCTGCTTTTGGGCATCCGGACACTTATGGGAGCATTTATGTTTGCAATTCACGCAGCAATCTTAGCAGTCGGCTTGGGATGGTTGAGCAATCCAAGACCTGTAATGTTGCCTGCCATTGGAGTGCTATTCATGTTCATTGGCAGTATTTTACCCAAATTAAAGCGGAATTGGGTGGCTGGATTTAGGCTTCCGTGGACGCTGGTGAACGAAGAGGCTTGGAAGGCGGCAAATAAGTTTGGTGGCTACGGGTTCATGGCGATAGGTGGGCTTTTCCTTCTTGCTCCTTTATTTCCTCCTCGTTTTGACCTCATTTTTCTGGCGTTGATTTTTGCACTAATCCTTGCCATAAGCGTTCAAGCCTATCTAATTTACCGCCGTGCGAATGTTCCCACCTCTTGACTTTCGGTGCGGAAAGCGTTATAATTTAGGGCGACAGAAGAAGGTTACTGTGACAATCTGAATGACGAAACCGACAGCGAAGAAGGCGAGTGCGATGACAAGTGTGAGGCAACAACTTCAGAGGATTTTGAAGCGGCTGGAAGGGCGCTCTGAAGCAACACCTGAGGAGAGCCTGCAACAAATCCTCGCTTTACCTGCCAAACAGGTTATTCCGATGTTGATTGAAGCGCTTGAAAAGAGCCCGCATTACCTTGTCCGTTTGGTCTCTGCAATGGCTCTTGGAGAACTACGGGCAGAGAAGGCTGTCCCTGTCTTGATTTCAACTTTGTCTGACTCCAGCCTGACCGTTCAAAGGGCGGCAGCGGAGGCACTGGCGAAAATCGGTCGCCCTGCTGTTTCTTCACTTCTTGAATTCATTAACCACGAAGAACTTGCCATGAGGCGGTGGGTCATCCAGATTTTGGGTAAAATCGGAGCGAAAGAGGCTGCCCCTGCTCTCCTTGAACGGTTCACCAAAGAAGCCCCTGAACTTCAAAGGCTTATTGTTGAGGCGTTGGGCGAAATTGGCAGCCGAAAAGCCTTTAAATTGTTGACCGAATTGGTAAGACATGGTGGTGCTGACTTTTCACGGACAGCGATTGAAGCATTAGGCAAACTAAAAGACCCCAAAGCGATACCCTTCCTGCTGGACATCTTGGCTCGTGATGGGGCGGAATTGAGACGGTTGGTGAGGGACGCTTTGATGTCTATAGGCAAGGAATCTGTGCCTCACTTGGTAAAGGCACTTAAGCATCCTAACCAAACCGTTAGACAAGTTGCTGCGGAAGTCCTCGGTTCAATGGGAGACCGAAGGGCTTTGAAAGAGTTAGTCAAAGCCTTGAAAGACCCTGACCCACTTGTCCGCCAGTCAGCAGTTCAGGCAATCGCTCGCTTTCCCGATAAGTCGCTTTTTGAACCACTGTGCCGACTACTGAACGATCCAGATCAAGAGGTCAGGTTCCAGGCACTGAAAGCGCTTGTCCAAGTTGGGAAGCAAATGGCAAAGCCCTATCTTAAAAAAGCCCTTCGCGACCCTGACTGGCTTATTCGCCTCACTGCAGTGCAAGGTTTGAGCCAACTTGGCGGAGATGACGCTTTGGCGAGTTTATGTGAGGCTCTTAAAGACCCTGAATGGAGTGTCAGATACCATGCTGCTTTGGGACTTGCCAAGTTGAAGAATCCCAGAGCAGTCATGCCTCTCATCCAAGCGGTCTTTGACCCTCACCCGCAAGCAGCACTGCAAATCATTAGAGCGCTTGAAGAATTGGGAGACCCAAGGGCAATTGACATTCTTAGAAGGGTCGCCAGCGCTAATATCCCAGAAGTTAGCAGTGCTGCTCAAAAAGCAGCCAGAACCTTGCAGGAAATTGCCCAAGCCAAAGGCTTGGTTGTCCCGACCGCTAAGCGCTCTACGAGAAGAGTCCGCTCAACCACTCAACCTATTTCTTCGCCATTGAAGTGATGAAAGATGCCAGAACGCAATGTCACTGTAAACCGCAAAGCCCGACACGATTACGAAATCTTGGAAACCTACGAGGCAGGTTTGGTGCTAACTGGTCCTGAAGTTAAATCCGTTCGGCAAGGGAAAGTCTCCCTCGCAGAGGCATATGCCAAAGTTAACAAGGGCGAACTTTGGCTCTACAACATGCACATCGCTCCTTATGACCCAGTTTTGCAGCGAAACTACGACCCTCGTCAGCCCCGCAAATTGCTGATGCATCGGCGCGAGATTGACAGACTGATGGGCTTGACCCAACAACGGGGGCTGACATTGATACCGCTTAGAGTCTACTTCAACGAACGAGGCTACGCAAAGGTTGAATTGGGTTTGGCTCGGGGTAAACGAAAAGTGGACAGGCGCAGAGAAATCATCGAGCGAGAAATGAAACGAGAAGTTGACAGGGCGTTAAGAGGGAAGCGCAATTTATAGTGCTCTTCAGCCTTTTTCCTTCAACTTGCGCCATAATGTTGCCTTCGGTAAATTCACAAACTCAGACTTCACGGAGGTGATTTTGCGCCATGCCAGTTTATGATTACCACTGTGACGCTTGTGGGCACACCTTTGAAGTCTTTCACGGAGTGGATGAGCGACCTGAAGTCAAATGCGATAAATGTGGGCGACCCGCCCGCAAACTGTTCAGACCCGTGCCAATCATCTTCAAGGGTAGCGGCTGGCATGTAACTGACTACGGGAGAGGCTCTTATCCCAAAAAGCGAGAGGTTGAAAAGCCCGAAGCAAGCACGAAGTCCGAAGAGGGTGAGGAGTGAGCCTCAAGGCATCACTGTTCCTTCGGTTGGGTCAAATAGACCAGCAAAACGCTCAGGAAATAGAGCCCAACTATCGGACCTGCAAGTAGAGTCATGTTCACAGGGTCTATCGTTGGCGTTATGATGGCAGAGAGGGTGAAGATGGCGACTATAGCATGACGCCAGTAGCGCATCAACCCTTTTGCGCTGACAACACCCAACTTGCCCAGAAACATCATGACCAACGGCATTTGAAACAACACCCCGCAGGCGGCGGCAATTTTGGCGACTGACCAAAGGTATTGCCGAGCAAAGTTAAGGACCTGAACTTTTATGCCTGGATTCTCCGTGTGTGGAAGCCCCATTTGAAGCATGAAAAGGGCAGCGACGGGAATGAGGTTGTAAGCGAGGAAGACACCTGCTCCGAAAAGGATAAGGGAGGCTGGGATGAGTTTGAGTGCAAAGCGCTTTTCGTGAGGGTAAAGGGCTGGCCAGATGAAAGCCATGACCTCGTAGAGGATGCCAGGGAAAGCAATGACCAGCCCAGCAGCGATGCTTATTTGCAACTTCAACATCAGCGGCTCAAAGATTGACTGCAAGGTGACGGGAATCTCATACTTGCGGAGGGCAGGTTCAATGGGTTTCACCAGCATCCAGAAAATCTTGTCGTAATAAACCCACGCGATAACGCTCCCGATTGTCCAAAACAAAATTGCCCAAAGCAACCTTGACCTCAGTTCTGCCAAATGCTCCCAAAAACTCATTTCTCGGTCGCCGGGCGGTCCCTCTTCTGGCATTTCCAAATTTTCGCTGCTTTCCTGAACTTTCCGTTTTTTGCCGACAATCATGAGAGTTGTCAAGAGCAAGCCGACAGCACCTGCCCCTATCGCAATCCAATGCCACAATCGCATGAGCAATCACCGCCCGAAATTATTGCATGGATTCAGCGTTTATGAAAGCCTTCTGCTTCATTTCCGCTTTCCCCAGCAGCAATTTAACCAATCAAGTGAGTCTTGCCCCGCAAAACTCCGGTCAAGAACTCATGACTTGCTCTGGCTTGCTGCATTGTCTTGATAGCATTGTGCTCAATTCTTTATGGAAATTTCAGTTTCGCTCTCAAACCCTTGAAAAATAGCCGTAAAAACTGCAAAATTGGCGGGTATTTATTGCCTCTCCCATGTTTACGAGTTGGACTTGCGTGGTATAATATCAATGGCTGTGCCGAAGGGCACAGCCGAGGAAAGAAAATCTCAAAACCTCGGGAAGGAGGTGAACGAATATGGCAAAGTTGGCACGATGGCAGCCGATCACCGAGGTTGAGCGCTGGTTCGACCGATTTGACAGGTTGTTTGACCGGATGATCTCCCGCTTCTTCCGGGACCTTGAGCGAGACTTCTGGGGGCTGGATTGGCGGTGGGAGCGGTGGGTTCCAGCCATGGAAGTGAGCGAAACTCCTGACGCCTACATCGTCAGGGTAGAACTTCCAGGTGTGAAAACTGAAGACATCGAGGTCACTTTGCAGGACGATATCCTGACCATTAAGGGCAAGCGGGAGCGGAGCGAGGAGCACAAGGACGAGACAGTCCACTTCGTTGAGCGCGCCTACGGTGAGTTTGTCCGCTCGCTCCGCATCCCGACGGATGTCAAGGTGGATGCCGTCGAGGCATCCTATAAGGACGGAATCCTTGAAATCCGGTTGCCCAAGAGCGAAGAAAGCAAGCCCCGCCGCATTGAGGTGAAAGCCGCCTGAAGCCTTCAGCCGGGCTGGCGGCGGTAAAGCCGCCAGCCCTTTCTTTGTGAAGGTGTTACAATGCAGAATCGCGTTGCTTGTCGGGGAAATCCTGATTGATGGGTCTGCAAAAATTGACCGATTTTAGGGCATAAACGCCGATTTTGGCGGTAAAGCCTTGAAATTGGGGCGTAACCTAAATCGCAAACCAATGTCTAAAGGAGGTGGACGAAGATGGCACAGATGCGTCGTTGGTCACCTTTCGCTGAACTTGAAGCCTTTCGTCGTGAAGTGGACAGGTTGTTCCGTGAATTTTTCGGTGAGGAGCGCGCACCTGCTGCGAGAGGTTGGACACCATCGGTTGACATCTATGAAACGCCAGCGGAAGTTGTGGTTCAAGCGGAATTGCCCGGTGTTAAGCGGGAGGACATCCAAATTGAGTTGACTGATGACCGTTTAACGCTGAGGGGCAAAAAGGAGCGATCACAGGAAGCAGAAAACGCAACCTATCACCTGCTTGAGCGAAATTACGGTGAGTTTGAACGAAGTTTCGTGCTGAATGTGCCGGTCGATATTGACAAAGCAGAAGCGTCCTATCGCGACGGTGTGCTGACAATCAGGTTGCCTAAAGTGGAACCTAAGCGGGCGAAGCGGATAGAAGTGAAGGTGGAAGGCTAACGCCTGCCCCTTCACCTCTCGCCGCATCGCCCACCCGACGGAGCAACGCCTCCCTCCCCGCCTCGCCGCCCCTCCCGGCCCGCCGCCGAAAAGGCGGCGGGTTTTTTGTCGTTTGACAAGATTACTACGCAGATAGCAATTCATCTATCAAAACCGAACAACCCCTCAGTTCGCTTCCCGTTGCCCTTCCAAGCAGCAAAAACCCACCTTCTACCTTGACCCCTAAGTCTTCGGTCAGGACTGCGATTGCTGAACCGCGATTGGCGAGGTCATAGTGACAAAGCAACCCCACTCCCTTGTCCCTAACTTCCTCCAAACTTTCGGGGTCAAGCACCCTTGTCCTCGCCCAGTGAGGTGGCTTGTGGATGCGTTGTTGATTTTGGGTCGCAAAATATGGGCTTCCCACGACCCCGTCATAAAACTGCGACGATAACTCAGCCATCCCATACTCGTTGACGCACCAGTCTTGCGGGATGCCCAAGACCTGCTCATAAAGCCGATAAAGTTCGTTGCGGGGAATCTCTCGCGAACGCCCCTTGAAACCGCCTGTGTCCATAAGCCGGCTTCCAGAAGGCAACTTGAAACTTCTCCCATTAGCGGCGCACCAATCCAAAAAGTGCACGAACGAGAAGGATGTTCCCAAAAGCATGACCGATTTCCCGTTTTCCTCCGCCCGTTTGAGCCAATTTGCCAGTTCCTCCGCTTGCAGCCTATTGCCCCATATGAACCACCCGCTTTTCAGCCCTTGCTCTGTTGCTCCCCATTCTTTCATCACGGTTGCCAGCATGTGTCCCAGCGATGAAGTCGGCAACTCTTCCGGCGGTGGGAATAGGACTGCGATTGGCATCCTCTGGCGTTCTGGCAGAAGGTGAGGCTCAAACCACTTGAGCACCGATGTCTCGTAAAGTCGCAGGTTGAAGATGAAGTGCTTGCTTCGTTTTCCTTCGCCTTGCGTTGTTCCGCTTGACAAAAATATTGCCTCAGCCTGTTCCGTCGGCTCGCACGCCAAATCCAAAACCTTGAAGGCTTGGGTCGGCACAGGCGGGATTTCCGTCCAGTGAGAAACCGTCTCAGGCGTTCGCTTCCTCTTCAAGCAAAAGTTCCGGTATGCTTCGTTGCGCTCAAACTGGTAAGCGAAAACTTTCAACGCTAAATCGTTGAAAGCCTCGTCACCCTGACTCCCATGCTCAATGAACTGGAGAATTTCCTCGTCCAGTTCCGATGCCGTCATTCCCCATCACCTCAATCAAGGTCAAGGCTGGCATTCCCTGCACGGCGCAAAACCTCGTTCCAATGCGATTTCGGCGTTGGGCAATCTCAATCGGTTCTTAGGACTAATTTGGCGGACTGCAGGGCAAGTTGGGCGGTGAAAAACCCTCGTCCTGAGGTTGGCAATTACGGGCGAGCGGCTCGGTTTGTAGACTGACCATAAACCCTTTCGCTTTTCCCTCGCTTCCTCTTGAAGGCGGACGAACAGGTCAGCGTATCGGACATTCGGCGGTTTTGTGTAAACTCTCGCGAAACCGTTGCGAACCAATTCAGCGTTGACAAAGATGCGTTTGCCCTTTGCGTCTCGGACAAAGACATAAGCGAGCAGCCTTCCATAGCGGTCGTAACGCTCAATGTCAAACTCCAACTCCACTACCCTACCCTGCACCAATCTGCGGTTGAAGTTTTTCGCAGCCTCATAGAAGGGTTGTCCTCTTTCAGGAGTGTCAACGCCGATGTATCTGAGAGTGCGACCGTCTGAGAGCACCACTGTGTCGCCATCCACCACCTTGATGACCTTCAAAACGCCCTTAGAACCTTTCGGGGGCGGGAGAATTTGACGCTGGGCAATGACGGCGAAAAGTAGCAGCAAAAGTAGCGCGGGCGAGAAACGGAACAGGTTGAAGCGCCTCTGCAATTTCGGCGGAAAAGTTTGCCGACTTCGTTTCATGTTTGGAACTTCCTCCTTCACTCAATCTTGACTGGTTGCCCAGTTTCTGCGGAGCGGACAGACGCTTCCACCATGAGAACGGCGTCGCGTGCTTCCTCTGGCTTGACAGCCAGTTCAGCGCCCTCGTTCAAGACAGCGGAGATGTTTCGGTAATAGTCGCGCCAATCCCCGCGAACGCTTTCGAGGGTCATTTCGACGCTGTGACCGTTCAACTCCGTCCAAACCTTTGCCCGATGTTCTGGCGCTTCCCTCGCTTTAGTGATGTCTCCTTGACGCAAGGCATCTTCTTGTGGGTCAAGCCCAAACTTTACAAGCCCGCCCTTATCACCCAAGACATACCATCTCGGCTTTTCGGCTCGCCTGAGGTTGTTGACCTCAATGACGGCGATGCGTCCGTCGCCGTAGTCAAAAACGGTTCGGATGAAACTTTCAACGCTCTGCTGCCAGACCCTGAAGTTCCTCCAAGCCACAACCTGTTTTGGTTTTCCCATCAGCAGCAAAGTTTGGTCAACGAGGTGAACGCCCCAGTCGTGGAGCAATGAACCCATAGTTTCCCGCTCAGCCCTCCATCGCCCTGTCGGACCGTATCGCCCAACGCTCAACTCCATCAACCAAACTTCGCCGAGCAGTCCGTTCTCAATCGCACGCTTGACAGTCAGAAAGTCCCAGTCCCATCGCCGATTGTGGAAAACGCTGAGCAAACGGTTTTGGCGTTTCGCCTCTGCAATCAAATCGTCCGCTTCCGCGACGGTGAGCGTGAAAGGCTTATCAACGACGACATGCTTTCCCGCTTGGAGTGCGGATTTAGTTAGCGGGTGATGGGTATTATCCTCTTGCCCTGTCGCGAAGCGAGATGCTTCTCGTGTATGCTTTCTGCACCATCGCGACGGCAGTTCCAGCCTGCGGCAGTTTGAGGTTCGTCCTTTCGCTGACCACATTCCCGATTTACTACGAGCGGATGCAACCCACGATGCGCATGGACTTGATTACGCCTCACATCCCCGATTGGCTCGTCCCGAAGGAATTTGCGGTCATCAGGGATTTGTATCAGGGTCGCCCAGATGCTAAAGTCCCTTGGGATGTTTGGGCTGTCCCCATAGCATCTTGGACGCTTTTCTTCGCCGTCTATTGGTTGGCGCTGACGGGAATTCTGTGCGTTTTTGAAAAGCGGTGGCGTGAACACGAACGGCTCGTTTTCCCGCTCCTTTACCTTCCCATGAGGGCGACAGAAGGAAGCCCGCCGGAAGGGTTGCCAAAGTTTTGGCGCGACCCATTGATGTGGCTCGGCTTTTCGCTCTCGGCTTTTTACAACGCCTTGAACATCGCCAACGCTTTCTTCCCGCAATTCCCAGCGCCCGGGAAGTTGATGGACATCGGTCAATACTTTACAGCACCGCCCTTGGATGCATTCGTTCCCTTGCAACTCTGGTATCGTCCCGAAGTTGTCGGCTTAGGTTACTTGATGCCAACGGAAGTTGCCTTTACCGTCTGGTTCACTTACGCACTGTTCAAGGTTGAAGCGCTCATAGGCAGGATGCTCGGCTGGCAGTGGGCAGGCTATCCTTTCACGCAAGAGCAAGGGCTTGGCTCTTACTTGGCAACTGCGTTCCTTCTTTTCTACGCAGCCCGCTATTACCTTCGGGATTGGCTTAAGGCTCTCATCGGCGCTCAAACTTGGTCTTCGGAAAAAGATGCCCTTTCGCCGCGGGAAACGGTGGTTTGGTTACTGCTCGGCGTTGGCGGCTGTTTGGCTTTCATGGTTGCTGCAGGGATGCACCCCACTATTGCGACCGTTTACTTGCTTTTGACCTTGCTCGTTGCCCTCGTTTACACCCGCATTAGGGCGGAAGTTGGTGCGCCGATGGTTTGGCTCTTCCCATACTACCAGCACAAAAAGGTCATCCTCTACACCCTCGGCACCGAACGGGTCATGGGATTGGGCGGCATCAAGAGCATGACAGCATTTGCGATTTTCACCTTCATGGCTCGCGGCTTCTTCCACTCATACACTGCCACCCAGTTTGAAAACATTCGACTCGGCACGCAAGTCGGTTACCCACCGAGGCTGTGGGTGCGGTTAAGCGTCGTCGCAGTTGTGATTGGCGTCTTGATGGGCTTCTATTTCCACCTTGTGCCCTACTACAAGAGCGGCGCTGTCAACTTGAGAGAAGGTGGCATTTGGGGTCACTGGCACGCAAACGCCGAATACAACGCCATCGTCAGTTACCGAACGACCCCGCTACCTCCTGATGTCCCGCGCATAATTGCGACCGTTTTGGGTGCGGTCTTGACTTTTTTGTTTGGCGCTATCAGGTTCAACTACCCGACATCGCCCTTCCACCCTCTCGGTTTCGCCATTGCAGGGGCTTACGGCGATTTGGTTTGGTTCCCGTTCCTGATTGTCTGGGCAGTGAAGTTCCTTGTGCTCCGCTACGGTGGCGGGCGGCTGTATCGCAGGACAGTGCCTTTCATGTTGGGACTTGCGCTCGGTCACTACATTGTTGCAGGTGTGATTTGGGGGTTGTGGTCAACAACGGGCAAACCGCCTTTCCAAAGATACGGCGTTTGGTTCGGATGACCGTCATTTTCACTGACAGGCAGAACCTGAAGTTTGTGGCAGACTATTGAGCGGGAGCAGTTCAAGTCCGCTCCCGCAGATTCAAAGAAGGGGGGAAGCCATCATGGCGAACGAAGTGGCTCTTTTGGAGCGGTTGCAGCGCCTCTCGGCGTTGCAACCACAAGTCGCACTGTCTCCTTCAGATGACCCCGCATCTTTTGACCACTTAACGGTTGATTTCCCCGTCGTTGTCCGACACGAAGGTCAATGGTTGCTTTTCTACACGGGCTCTGACGGGAAATCTTTTAGGCTCGGAATTGCCTCAAGCCAAGACTTGCAAAATTGGAATCGGCTCGGTTTGGTTTGGGATTACGATGCCCATCAGAATGTGGCAGCATCTTGGTTGCTCCGACACAACGACCTTGACGAACCAATGGCTAAACTTCGGCGAGGTCTTTTCTGGATGGCTTATGTCCGAACGGAGCAAGGCAGTTATTGGGGCTCTTTGGAGTTGGCTTTCTCGCCCGATTTGGAGCGTTGGCGACCGTTTGATGCCAACCCCGTTTTGACCTCAAAGGAAGGCGATGCTTGGGAGAAGGCTGGTTTGACGGCGCCCTGCTTAATTGAGCGTGAGCACTTGTTCTGGCTCTTTTACATCGGTCGCAACGGGCTGCCGTCAATGGGAGTAGCTTTGTCCACTGACTTCCTCGTCTGGTCTCGCGACATGGAAAATCCGCTGGTTCAGTTTTCACCTGACTATCTGACCGGGCGACCGTTCCTTGTCCGGCACGGGCGTCAATGGTGGTTGCTTGTCGGAAACGGCAGGGAAATCAAAGTTGCGGTCTCGGAGGATTTGAGGCGGTGGAAAGTTTTGGAGAAGGAAACGCTGACATTCAACGGAGTTGGCAACCCTTCAAGCCCATACCTGTTCTTGCACGATGGCAAGTTATGGCTTTTCTTTGCGGGCGAAAAAGACGGCAAGCGGCACATCTTTTTCGTCTGCGGCGATTGAAATCGGCTTTTGAGTTGGCGGTTTCAATGGGAAGGTGTCATTCATGCTTTGCCCGCGTTGCGGCGCTTCGGGAACGAAGGTCATTGACTCGCGGCTCATTGACAACGGCTCTGCAGTTAGGAGAAGGAGACTTTGCCCAAATTGCGGGATGCGCTTCACGACCCACGAACGATTGGTCACCCACCCGATTTGGGTCATCAAAAAGGATGGACGCAGAGAACTTTTCAACCGCCAAAAAGTTGAGATTGGCATGATGAAGGCTTGCGAAAAGCGACCGGTCTCCCCCGAGCAAATCAAGCGAGCCGTTGACGAAATTGAATGGGAACTCCAACGGCGCGGCGCCCGACAAATAACCTCTCGGGAAATCGGCGAGATGGTCATGAGCAAGTTGCTGGAAATTGACGATGTAGCCTACATCCGCTTTGCTTCGGTTTACCAAGAGTTTGACACCTGACGCCAGACATCGCCATAATGGTCAAAAGTGTCAACACCGTCGCAATGGCAATGAAGTTGAAAGGTCGTTCAGCCCTTCGACCGATGACGGCGAAAACCAGTGCGATCACAGACAAAACTACTCCGCCCCAAAGCAGAACCATCGCCAAAATGTCACCGCCAATAAAGTTTCGCCAAACGGTCTGTTCGTGAGTGAACAAAAAGACAGCGCCGACGAAGTAATTGAGCACAGTCGCACCGACGAACCAAGAGACGCCATTTTTCACCAGTTCCTTGCCCGCCTCCTCACCCTTCCTGTGAAGGAATGCGCCGTAAAGGGCGGCAATGAGACCTGCAACGGCTACAGCACCCAAGACAAAATGACCGAAGCGAGGGAAAAGGGTCGGTTCCCAAATGTTCAAGTTGAAGTGAACGCTTGGGTTGCGTTCCTGCCACAACTCCCACCAGCGAAAAGGCGTTGACATGAGCGTGATGACATTGTTGAAGGCAAAAGCCACATACAAAAACAGCACCGTGCTCCCAATGATGACCCAACCCTTCCATCGCCCCAACTTATCGCTTGCAAGGATATAAGCGTAAACGCCATAGTAGCCGAGCAATAGCGCGATAATCACGGCAAACCAAGCCCAAGCGATGACGACGGCTGCCGGGAAGAAAAGTTGACCGTAAAGGACTTGCAGGAAAAGCAGCGGTGCAACGCCAGTGGTGACAGTGAAGGCTACAGTGACGGGAAGATAGCCTGTGATCCAACGCCGCATAGGTTCTGACGCCCTACCGCTCATTTCGCCGTGTGCGAGAATCACTAACCCGCCGAGGGTCATGTCCATAGGGATGATGTGCAGAACGAAGGTGACGAAGAGCAAAGTTTGTAGCAACCAAACAGGCGCCGGGAGAGGTATCGGCTCAGGCGCTGGAAGAAAACCTGCCATCTTTTCCATCCACCTTCACTCCTCTCCGTCCAAGTTTCCGAGTTGCGACAAAATTCAGGGACAAGCCGAACTTAATTTTGTCAGTCAGTGAGGTAGAGCGCCACCGTGAAAGTGATGGGCATTGACTTGAGCGCAAGCGAAAGGCGAGATAGCGGTGTCTGTTTGATGGATGGTTTGAGGGTGCAAACTTTTCGGGTGAAAAGGGACGACGAGATAATTGCGCTGGCGAGGAAATTCCGCCCCAAACTTGTCGCCATTGATGCCCCGCTCTCTTTGCCCTTATCAAGCGAAGGGCTGCGTCAATGTGACCGAGAACTCCTGAGGCGAGGGATTCGCGTTTTCCCGCTCAACTTCGGAGCAATGAAGCAGTTGACGGAACGAGGGATGAGGTTAAAGGCTCTCCTTGAACCCGAAGGATTTAAGGTCATCGAGGTTTTTCCTGGAGGCGCTCAAGATGTCCTCGATTTGCCGAGGAAACGAAACAACTTGGCGGGATTGAGGGAAGGGTTGAAGCGACTGGGCTTGAGTGGCATCAAGCCTGACGCAACCCACGACGAGATTGACGCTGTAACCGCAGCGTATGTTGGTTGGCTTTACCTGAACGGTCTCGCCGAACTTCTCAGTGACGGTCAAGGTGGAGGCATCGTCATGCCATTGCCATATCCGCCGGAATTTGTGAGCGGAATCTTGCTTTACCGAAGAGGCTTTTACTGGCACGCCCATGAGGCATGGGAGGAAGTTTGGAGGGAATCCAGCGAACCTTATCGCTCGTTTCTGAAAGGGCTCATCCAAACCGCTGCAGCACTAATCCAGTGCGACCGAGGCAAATGGGAAGGTGCGTTGAATTTGCTTGAGCGGGTTCAGAGATATTTGAGCCGATGCCCGCCGAAACTTTGGGGAGTTGATGTGGCAAACTTGCTGGAACAAGTTTGCGCCTTTCGCGAGGAAGTCGCAAAACTTGTGGAAGGTCAAAAAACTCGGTTCAACTGGATGGTCAAGCCGAGAATAACCCTTGAGGGCGCAACCGTTCCATTCAGAGAACGGCTTCGTCGCTCAAAAACTGATTTGCCCGAAAGGCGAAAGGGGTGATGTTGAGGAACCATGTTTGAGTTGGCTCGCCGTTACATCCGAACGAGTTTAGTCTTTGCAGCGATAAGCGTGCTTTTGGGCATGCACATGATTGCCCAAAGATTGCTTGAAAAACCTCAACCTCTTCGTTGGCTTCCAACCGCACACGGTCACATATTCCTCGTCGGCTTCGTCACGATGATGATCATGGGCGTTGCCATCTGGATGTTCCCGAGACCGAAAGGCGCTCGTTATTCCTCTTTGCTCTCGGAAGTTTGCTACTGGCTCATCACTATCGGCACGGCTGTCAGAGGTATTGGTGAGGTCGCTGCAAGTTACTCAACTTTGAGGTTTTGGCTTTGGCTTTCGGCAATCGGAGGGATGGCTCAAGGTATCGCTATTTTGCTTTTCATCGCTAACATCTGGACGCGGATTGCTCCTGTGGGCAAATTGCTCAAGGAAGACCGAGAACCATCTTGAAGGGGCGAGGGGACATGAAGCGGCTGGAAAATTTAACGCTTCGAAGCGCAAACGGTGAGGTCGTTGAACCGAAGTGGCAAAACTATGTGGCGACGGTTGTGGTTTTCCTGCATGACGGTCACTGCCTTGCGTGCAGGAAAACCTGCCAAACCTTTTCCGAACTCAGAGAGCAACTTGCCGAATGGGACGCAAATTTGTTGCTGATTTGGAGAGGCGAAATCGTCCCTGAAGGGTGTGAAGGTTTGCTGGAAGGGAGCAGCAACCTGAGGCGAAGGTGGCTGGGTGAAAGTTCCGCAGGCGTTTTGGTTGTGGACAGGTTTGGAGTCATCGCAAAGAAGTGGAGCGCCATTGAAGGCTTCCCTTCACCTGAAGAGGTCTTGGCTGTCGTCAAAGACATTGCCTTGCAATGCCCTGAGTGAGGTGTTGCGGATGGTGAATGGGCGCAGTTGGCGCCCTAAGCGATTGGCAAAAATCATAAGCGAGGTGAGTGGCGATGAGGTTTGCTCTGGCAATTGACCTTGGAGGGACAAAAGTCGCTGCAGCCATCGTCGGTGAGGATGGAACGATTGTCGCTCGTGCCACCCGTCCAACAGAGGCTCAAAAAGGCGGCGATTGGGTTCTCAACCGAATCAAAGAGGCAGCGTTGGAAGCGTTGGAAACCAGTAAACTTCACCCTGCTCAATTGGTCGGCGTTGGGATGGGAACTCCGGGTGTAGTGGATTCCGAAAAGGGCGTCATGTTGTCAGAAGCGGTCAACATACCCGAATGGAAAGGGCGCAACTTGAAGGCGGAACTGGAGCGAGTTTTGGGTATCCCTACTTTCGTTGAAAACGATGCAAATGCCGCAGGCTTAGGTGAGTTCGTCTTCGGTGCGGGCAAAGGCGCTAAAAGTTTGGTCTTTGTCGCTGTCGGCACGGGAATTGGTGGTGCTGTCATCATTAACGGCGAATTAGTTCACGGCGCTTCCTTCGCAGCAGGTGAACTCGGTCACATTTCCATTGACCCGAACGGACTTAAATGCGGTTGTGGCAATTACGGCTGCATTGAACTTTACGCTTCAGGTCCAGCAATCGCCCAAAGGGCACGCGAATTTGTTCTGGCTGGCGTAGACACGAAACTCGCATCAATGTGCTCTCCTGAAGAACTTACCGCCGAACATGTAGCAAAAGCTGCTCAGGAAGGTGACTTTTTGGCTCAGTCGGTTCTGGCTGAATCTGGCAGGTTATTGGGTGTCGCTTTGGCTGGGATTGTCAACTTGCTCAACCCAGACTGCATCGTCATCGGCGGTGGGGTCGCTCAAGCGGGCGATTGGCTGTTAGAACCGATCCGCTGGGAAGTCAAGAGAAGGGCTTTACCCGATGCCACAAAGGCTTTGCAAATAGTCCCTGCAGCGCTGGGAACTAACGCTGGTGTCTTAGGTGCCGCAGCGTTGGTGTTTCGCTCGGTTCAAGGCTAACCTTCACTTTGCTGGTTCAACAGCGCTATGTCTTCGTCAGCTAACTTGAGCCCAGACGCATTGGCGTTTTCTTCAAGTTGCTGGATGTTTGATGCGCCGATGATTGCTGAACTGACGATGGGCAATCGCAAGACCCACGCCAAAGCGATGTGGCTCAGAGGTCGCCCATACTTCTGAGCGAGTTGCTTGACAGTTTGCCAGATTCGTTTTTCCCTTTCGGTGATGGTTTCGCTTTGTCGGTCACGATGCCCTCGCGCCCACCAAATCGGTGGCGAATCTGGCATCGGGTCTTTCGCCAAAAATCCGCCACCCATGGGGCTGTAAGCCAATATTCCAACGCCTTCGCTTTCGCAAAGGGGCAAAAGTTCCGGCTCAATGCTTCTGTCAAGCAAACTGTATCGGACTTGGTTGGTTTCAAACCGAGCCCAACCGTTTTTGTCTGAGAGCCAAAGGGACTTGCACAACTGCCAAGCGGAAAAGTTTGAGCAGCCGACATAGAGAACCTTGCCTTGCCGGACCAAATCATCAAGAGTTCGCAGCGTCTCATCAAGAGGTGTGTTTGGGTCCCACCAGTGGACTTGGTAAAGGTCAATGTAGTCGGTTTGTAGGCGGCGCAAACTGGCTTCAACTTGCCGGAAGATGTGATAGCGGCTCAAGCCTTCGTCGTTTCGTCCCTCACCCATTCGCCCCCTAACTTTCGTCGCCAAGACAACTTGGTGGCGGATGCCCTTCAACGCCTTGCCCAAAATCTCTTCGCTCCGACCGCCGACATAAATGTTGGCGGTGTCTATGAAGTTGATGCCCAAGTCCAAAGCCCGATGAACCAACTTTATGGCTTCGCTTTCGTCTGCGGGTTTGCTGCCCAAGTGAGCGCAGCCAAAAGCAATTTCGCTCACCCAAACTCCAGTTCTCCCCAAGCGCCGATATTCCACGAACCATCGCTCCTTTCGCAAA
>Ga0079996_112525_pt1 | contig 17219 bp, 17 predicted proteins | sample PerSpoAPS_AMetaG_FD_69199 | JGI IMG/M metagenome (GOLD analysis project Ga0079996, IMG submission 69199) | Thermal spring microbial communities from Yellowstone National Park, Wyoming, USA - Perpetual Spouter A (PS_A) MetaG (SPADES assembly)... | ecosystem: Environmental > Aquatic > Thermal... | reverse complement strand
AGCTCATCGATCGGTTGGGAAGTAGACGATGCACTCACGGAAATCACAAAAACCCATCCAATATAATAGTTTACGAAGCTCGGTAACCGCCTAAATCGTTGCGGCTCAAGGTCCAAACGGCGATCCGAGTAACAACTTCTCGCCTTCACAGAACAGCGCGACAGAGGCGCGACGTGCCCGGCATACTAGAATGGGTAAAGCGGGAAACTCGTGCCGTTTAGGCCCTCGACAGCCTCTCTCGCAGCAACCTGCTAAGAACAGCGCCGTCGACCCTTCCCCTGTACCTCTTCATCAGCTCCCCCATTATCGGTCCGAAGGGGTCGCGCCCTCCGAGCCTCGGCAGCATCTCCCTCACCAGCTCGTCGACCGTCCTTTCGACCTCCTCCAACGGAGGTGCCAGGAGCCCGAGGGCTTCCAGGGCGTCCTCGACGCTCGACCCAGGATTTCCAGCCAGATAGACCAGTACCTCCCTCGCCGATTCCTTGGCGGTCCTCCCCTCGGCCACCAGCTCGAGGTACCTGCGGATCGCGTCGATCTCGACGTTCTCGACCCTCACGCCCTGACGCCTCAGGTCCTTCATCACCTCTGTGAGGAGGCTAGCGATGAAGGAGGGCGCAACGCCTGTACCGACGAGGGAGAGGAAGTCCTCCACAATTTCGCCGTCGATCAGCTCCCACGCCAGCTGCCTCGAGAGGCCGTAGTTCCTCGAGAGCTCTTCGGCCAGCTCCTCGAGGGGCCTCGGAAGGGATCGGGCTATCTCCTCCAGCATCTCCCTGCTGATCCTCACCGGAGGGACGTCGGTCTCAGGGTACATCCTCGCCGAACCTGGACGCGGCCTCAGGTACTGCGTCGTGCCGTCGGGCCTGGCCCCCCTCGTCTCATCGGGCACCGTCTCGACCGCGACGGAGGCCCTCTCCAGAACTGCCTCCAACGCATCGATGCATTTCCGCTCAGGGCCTGTCACGAGGACGAAGGCGTCGGCTTCGCCGCAAGAGAGCTCCCGCCTCACGGCGTCGACCTCCTCCTTCGTTATCCCGTAGCCCGGCAGCTCGTCGGAGTGGAGTATGCCCTCAACACCGGCCCAGGCCTTCGCGTAGTCGGACAGCTCCTTGCCGAGCCTGACGTCACCTCCTCCGAGGAGGCCCGCGAACCCTGGGAGCCTGACGCCCATCACCCTCCATCCCTTGGAGAGCGCACCGGAGATCAGCCTGCTCTTGCTGGAGGAGAAGAGGTGCGTGAGGTCCCTGAGCCTTTCGGACCTGACCGCCTCCGGCCTTACGCCCCTCGACCTCAGCTCGTCCCTGACCCGCTCCAGGTGCAGCAGCCTTCTGACCTCGTAATCGATCACCTTGGGCAGGTCCTCCAGCTCCTGGACTCCCTTCACCTCCACCAGCCCGCTCCCGGCGATGGAGATGTTCAGGTCCTGCCTCACTGTCCCTATCCCCCTCTTCACCTTACCCGTTGCCCTGAGGAGCCTCCCTATCGCCAGCGCCACCTCGTAGGCCTCCCTCGGATCCTCGATGACCGGTGCGGTGGAGACCTCTATCAGCGGTATCCCGAGCCTCGAGAGGTCGTAGACGACGGTCCCGTCCCTCTGCTCGATGAGCCTCGCCGCGTCCTCCTCGAGCGTTATCGTCTGTATCGGCACGACCTTCCCTCCTACCTTGACGGACCCTCCCACAGCTACGACGCACGTCCTCTGGAACCCGGTCGTGTTGGAGCCGTCTATGACGATCTTCCTCATCACGTGCACCTCGTCGACGGGCCTGGCGCCCACCATCGCAGCGAAAGTGAGCGCAATCCTGAGGGCCTCCCTGTTCAGCTCGTGGGGCGGCTCCTCGTCCATCTCGACCAGACAGACCGATCCGAGGTCGGCCCGGTAGACGATGGTCCTGGCGCGCTTCATCTCGAACCTCGCAGCCGGATCGACCTCTCCCAGCTCGCTCTGGGCCTCCCTCAACCTCCTCACGAACTCGATGGTCCTTCCTGTAGTCCTGGGTTCGGTGGGGCAGTCGCAGAAGAGCTTGGTCCTCGTGTCCAGCTGCCTGTGGATCTCGAGGCCCACCTTCAGGCCCACTTCGCGGTAGTTCAGCCCCAAACCCTTGGCCCCCTCCAGCGACGGGTCGCGCCCTCACTAAACCGTTGCCTCGCGCCTCTGCAGAGAAGGTCCGGCAACGACTGAAGCCTGCGCTCCTCGAGGTTTATGAGTTGATGGAGGGGAGCGGGGTGGGAGATGCAGCTGAAGCTCCAGAGGAGGCTCGCGGCCGACATATTGGGCGTAGGGGAGAACAGGATAAGGTTCGACCCGGAGAGGCTCGAGGAGATAGCCGACGCCATAACCAGGGAGGACGTGAGGGCCCTCATCGAGGAGGGAGCGATATACGCGGCACCGGTCAGGGGCCAGACGAGGAACAGGGCCAAGGAGACGAGGGTGAGGAAGGGAGGAAAGTACGCGACGCTGACGAAGAAGGAGAGGTGGATCATGAGGGTCAGGCCCCAGAGGAGGTACCTGAGGAGGCTGAGGGACCACGGCATCATCGACAGGTCGCTCTACAGGAAGCTCTACCTCCAGGTCAAGGCTGGCAGGTTCAAGTCTGTGGCCGACATACGGAACCTCCTGATCGAGATGGGCGTCATGAAGAAGGAGGGGTGAGGGGATGGCCGTTCTGAAGAGGATCCCGCCGAGGAGGAGAAGGGAGGGGGTGACCGATTACAGGGCGAGGCTGAAGCTGGTCAAGTCGGGAAAGCCGAGGCTCGTCGTAAGGAGGACCAACCGCTACGTGATCGTCCAGCTGGTCGAGTCCAAGGCCGGCGGCGACAGGACGGTCCTGACCGTGACATCGAAGGTCCTCGCGAGGTACGGATGGAGGGCTGGGACCAAGAACACGCCCGCAGCCTACCTGACCGGATACCTCGCAGGGAAGCTCGCGGTGGCGAAGGGCTACACCGAGGCGATAGCCGACATAGGGATGAGGACGCCTTCTAAGGGAGCGAGGGTCTTCGCGGCGATCAAAGGGGCCATCGATGCGGGCCTCCGGATACCTGCGTCGGAGGAGATCTTCCCCGACGAGGCGAGGATAAGGGGAGAGGTAATCGCCGAGTACGTGAGGTCTTTGGGAGAAGAGGCGAGGGATAGGTTCTCGGCCTCCGACGTCGAGCTGCTGAAGGACCTGTCGTCCCACTTCGAGGAGGTCCTGGAGAGGATTAGGAGCGGCTGAGACCTCAGAGGAGCTTCGGCCTCTCAAGACCTCCTGAGCCTCTCTGTGGAGAACTTCATCGCCAGCACTGAAGCTGCGAGGAGCGAGACGCTCGAGAGCGCAGCAGAGGCGAGGAGCTGCGTTTGCCCGAGGGGCAGCGAGGGAACACCGGTCACAGACCTCCTCAGCAGCTCGAAGACGTGGGCGATCGGTGAAGCGGCGATGACGGACCTGATCTGCTCGGGGAAGAGCTCGACGGGGATCATGCCTGAGCTCATCGGCAGCAAAAACTGGAGCACGTTAGTGATTATCCACGGCCTTCTGATCCAGAGGAACGCAGAGCCGGCCAGCAGGGAGATCGACATCAAGACCGCGTGGAGGAGGAGGAAGGAGGCCGCAGCGCCAAGGGGGTCGACGAGGACGGGGCTCGATCCGAGGAGCAGGACCATGACGACATAGGAGAGCGCCATCGCCAGAGCCGTGTAAGGAAGGGACGTCACTCCCCTCGCCAACATAAGGACCTCTACCCTCCCTCCAGCGAGCACCACCGAGTGGAGAACACCCTCTTCCTTGACCTGCCTGAGGAAGTGGCCGACGTTCCAGAGGACGATGGAGGTGACGACGAAGTAGCCCGCTCCGAGCGAAAGGCCCCTCAGCGATCCCTGATCGGCCAGCAACGACGGCGCGTGTATCGCGAAGGTCAGCCCTATCCCCATCGACCAGACCGGTGCGGTGACGAGGCCGACGGCGAACCATGGGCTCCTGAAGAGGAGCTTCGAGAAGGCCCAGAGCCCAGCTTTCAGGTCACTCGGTGACGACCTCATACCTCCCTCCCCTCCTGAGGGCGCGCTCTATCCGCGAGTAAAGGACGGTCGAGAAGACCGCGTAACCTGCGAGGACGACCAGCATCGGAATGAACCTCGCCGGCTCTATGATGCCGTAGAAGACCGCGAGCCTCACCGACTCGGCCACGTGAGGGTGCGGCAGGAGCTGGGCCAGTGTTACGACGATCTGAGGGAAGACGGTCAGAGGATACGCTATGCCTGTGAAGGTGTAGACCGTGGCGGAGACAAGCTCGATGAAGGCCTCGGTCCTGACGAGGAGCGTGAGGATCGCGACGAGGGCGGCGAAGAGGAATAGGGGCACGAGACCTACCGCCAGCACCAGGAGGGCCGGAAGGAGGTGGGAGACGGCCTGCAACCCTCCCCTCACGTAGACGAAGGGCACCGTCACGACGAGGTAGTAGAGCAGGGAGATCAGCGTGATCGTCGCCGAATGGGCGCCGAGGACCAGCTTAGCGTCGACCGGAAGGGTCTGGATGTGCTCGAGCGCGCCCCTCCTTCCCAGCTCGATCACATACTCTCCCACGGCCGAGACCATCACGAGGCTCAAGAGCAGGACGGGGACCCCTGCCATCTGGTAGAGGACCGAGTCGCTGTAACCCGAGATCTTAGCGAAGAGCTCCTCCTCCCTCCTGACCAGCGCGCCTATCAGGAAGAAGAGGCCCTGAAAGAAGGCCAAGAGGACCGCCATCAGCAACAGCTCGCCGGAGCGCCAGAGCTCCTTCAGGTCCGACTCGACGACCACGAGGAACTTCCCGATCGAGCTCATCCCTCACGATCCCTCAACTGCACGGACAAAGGCCTCCTCCAGCGTCGGCTCCCTGACGCTGACCGAGAGGACCTGAACCCCTTTGGACCTGAGCTCGGAGAGGATGACCGGCACCAGCTCCGCCGGGTCCTCCCTAATTTGGACCCTCAGCAGCGTCCTCCCCCTCTCGCTGACCCCGACCTCCGTCTCCCATCCGAGCCTCAGCCCTTTCACATCACCGGAGACCTCCAGCTCGACGCTCCAGGAGAGCCCGAAGGCCCTCTTCACCTCCTCCGGAGAACCTTCGGCGACGACCTTACCCCTGTTCAGGACTATCAGACTGTCGCTCAGCTCCTCCGCCTCCCACAAGTTGTGGGTCGTAACGAGGACGGTCCTTCCCTCGCTCCTCAGCCCCTTCAGCCTCTCCCTCACCTCCCTCGCCGAGATCGGGTCGAGACCTGCGGTAGGCTCGTCGAGTATCAAAACCTCGGGGTCGTGTATCAGGACCCTGCATATTGCCAGCCTCGCCTTCATGCCCTTCGAGTAACCCTCGACCGGCCTGTCTTTGGCCTCCCCAAGCCCGAACTCCTCCAAAAGCCTGACGGCCCTCGACCTCGCCTCGGATCTGGTTAGCCCGTGGAGGACGCCGTAGAAGATCAGGTTCTCGAGGCCTGTGAGGCGGCCGAAGTGGCCCTTCTCCGGGTCGAGCATCACGCCGATCACTTTCCTGACCTCCTTCGTCTCCCTGACCACGTCATGCCCCATCACCCTCGCCGTCCCTCCGTCGGGAAGGAGGAGCGTGCTGAGGATCCGGACAGTGGTGGTCTTCCCTGCGCCGTTGGGCCCGAGGAGGACCACCATCCTGCCCTTCTCGACCGAGAAGGAGACCGATTCCAGCGCCCTGACCGTGCGTCTCACCCTCCAGAGCCTCCGCTCTACGTAGGTCTTCTGGAGGTCCTCGGCCTCTATCGCCGCGACCATCCCTCCCGACGGGTATGGGCACGCCTTATTGTGGATGTCACCCGTGGTTCGGTGATCGGGGATGGAGAAAGCAGAGCTACCTGATCTGACAACACTGGGGATAGAGGAGGGCATCGTCTACGAGCTGGCGATCGTGACACTCTCTCCAGACGGCTCGCCCCACGCAGCCGCCATCGGTTGCACCTTCCTCAGGGACGCTGAGGGCTGGAGGGCTCTCTCGAAGCTCGCGAAGAGCTCTGTCACCTCCGCGAACTTGCTCGGGAGAGGCGATGCGGTGCTGAACGTCGTGGAGGAGGAGGTGCTGGTGGAGGCTGCCCTGGACCTGGGCGTCGTCGAGATCGACTTCGAGCCGATCGCCGGATCCGGTCTCTTTGCGATCAGGGGCGCTGCGGCTGCGGTCGCCGTGAAGGCCAGGCTCATCGACCAGGACGAAGTCTGGTACAGGTTCGAGCTGAGGCCCGTCTCAGTCCACCTCTGCAGTAGATCACGGAGGCCCTTCACGAGGTCCCTCGCGGCTCTGGTGGAGGCAGCCGTCCACGCATCGAGGATACAGGTCTTCGAGCGGTCCGATCCGAGGAGGGCCGAGGAGCTGAGGCTCAGGGTCAAGGAACTCCTCTCGCTCGCCGAAAGGTTGGGGCCCGCCGACAGGATCAGGGCTATCTGCGGTGCCATCAGGAGGAAGTACGGGATCGGGTGAGGTTGCGGCAGAGAAACCGCTACAGCGTCGCGATCCGCATCAACTGACCTCGACCTCGGCACCCCTGTTCCTGCCCCTTGTGACCACAACGCTCCACCTCTCGCCCAACTCCTCCTGAACCCGAGTTGATGCCCTCAACGCCTCCTCGATCGAAGCGAAGAACCCGTAGACCGTAGGGCCCCAGCTCGACTGGCCTATGCCCGAGGCGCCAGCCGATGATAGGGCGTCAACAGCCTTGACTGAGTGGGCGCTGAACCTCCCTCCCTGGACGTGGCTGAAGGCTTCGCCGACCGTCCTCTGGACCTCCTCCACGCCGCCGCAGAACTCGCGGAAGTCCCTTCCCACGATGCCCGGAACGACGGCGCCGAGAACGATTGACCTCAGCTCCTTGACCTGCTGGGGGTCGAGCCTGAAGGCCTCGAGGGCCGGCCCCTCCTGCAGCTCGTCAGGCCCCCTCGCATCGCGAGGAACGCAGAGGACCACGCCCCAGTCAGCAGGGAAGGGGAGGGCTATCAGGTCGTGCTCCCACCCTTCCTCCCTCCTGCCCAGGTCGACGACGAAACCTCCCCTCGTGAAGACCGCTATGCCGACCCAAGACCTCGCTCCCCTGCCGGTCAAACGTGCGACCTCGATCGGACCTCGTTCCCTTCCGAGCAGCTTGAGGACGGCGGTGCAGGTTGCGAGCGTCAGCTGCGTCGTGGTCCCGAGGCCTATGTGCCGGCGCGGTGCGCTCACTTCGACACGGAACGACGTTGATCCGAGCCCCAACAGCTCCAAGGCCCTCGAGACTACCTCCGCGTGATCCCGCTCCGCTACGATCTCCCGCGTCGCCGATTCCCTCACCGAGACCTCAACCGTCGGATCCTCGACGGCGAGCCCTATCCCTGCCCAAGGCCTTCTTCCGTTCGACGAGGAGATGAAGCCCATGTGGAGCCTCGAACCGGTCCTAACCCGAACTTGCAAGCGCCCTCACCCTCTCGACGATTCCTGACCACATGCCGCCCAACGCCTCCCTCGATGCCATCAAATGCGTCCTCTCTCCGGACAGGAAGACCCTGTACCTCCACGACCTTAGGTCGACCTCGAGCCTTCCCACCACTAGGACCGTCTCACCGGCAACTGCCTGCTCCGCGAACCTCGACCTCACCGACTCGACCCATTCCACCTCCATCCCCTCATCACGTCCCCAAAGGAGATCGAGGGGCCTGACCCGGTACATGTTTGGAGTGTCCTTGGAGTACTCGTCACCGACCACCTCGCAGACCAGCGCCACTTCTCCTATCGACCTCCACCTCGAAGAGCCCCGCTTCTCCCAGTGCTCCTCAGGAAGGTGGACCGCCTTGACCGAGAAGGGCATCCCCTCGAAGCTGCCCATCAGGACCTTCCGCCTCTCGTGAGCAAGCCACTCCTCAGGGGTCATCAGGCTGTCGGCCCGCCTCGACGTGATGTCCCTCACCAGCTGATCCTCCCCCAGCTCGACCTTCCGCTCTGCCCTCATCGCCTTCAGCGCCTCGACTGCAACATCCCTCTGTTTGGCCGAGTAGACCACCAGGTCGGCATCGGAGAGCTCGGTGTGGAGGCCGAGGAGCATGGAACCAGTCAGCCTCGCATCGACGCCGTGATCCGAGAGCGCCTCGACGAGCCTCAGTACCCTCGAGTCCAGGTCGCTCCGCTCCTTCAACCGCTCAAGTCCCTGCGGTTCGATGAACGACTCGACCTCAGCGAGCGGCACAACCGGCAGGACCTGACCGGCCTGGTCGTCGAAGAGCAGGTACCTCTCGCCTTGCTCCTTCAGGAAAGCATAGGTCTCGAAAAGACCCCGCGCTCTCCTGAAGCCTACTGGATCCCGCCTCCACGTCAGGACGGCCACAACCCTGCCCTCAGGATGAAGCAGGCCTTTGACCGCGAGGTGGCTGCCGCGGAATGTGACGTACCAGCCCTCGATGGGACCCAAACCGTCGATCGATCTCCTTGCGGAATTTAGGTGATGAGCGGTGCCTCAGCAGTGATGCGGAATCAACCAGTTGCGACAGCGAAGCGGGAGGCGATTAGGCTGCAGCATCAACCATTGACGGCGCATCGGTCAGAAACGGTTCACAGTTTGATCAGCTTAGATCTCCTCTCGTAGAGCTTCAACATGCCCCTGTCCACCACGTGGATCTCGAAGGGGTCGTCGAACCCCTCCTCCTTCAGAGTAGCGATGACCTCGCCAGGACTCAACCTCTCCGTCACGATCAGGACGTCGACGTCGCTCGAGTAGAGGTGCCTGCCCTCCGCCACGCTCCCGAACAGGTAGACCTCGGCTTCGGGATCAAGAGACGTGACTACCTCTGCGAGCCTCGCAAGGTACCGGTCCAGCTGGCTGAAGATTTCGATCCTCCTCCTCGCCTCCCTAACGAACGGATCGCTCGACGTTCGACCTCACCTCCTCAACTACCGCGCGCAACCTCTCGAACTCGTCCTTTGTGTAAATTCTTGGGATGTACCTAGACGATATGTAGGCGTCCTCGAGCGCACCAAGCTCAACGCTGTACCGAGATGAGAGCTCCCTCAGCTCAGAGCGTCCCGTGACCTCGGTCAGCAGCTCCAGCAACCTCCTGACGCTGTGGGTCCTCGGATAATCCGCGCCAACCCTCAGAAGCGTGGCCTTAAGGAAGAGCTGGAGGGACTGCTCGAGGCTGAAGACGGCTAAGTCGTACATCCCTGCCCGGGCCTGCATCAACGCCGTCTCGAGGAAGCCGCCCGTCCTCCTCAGCAACGCCTCGTACTCCTCGAGTTTTGACATCCGTCAGCTCACCCTTGCACCCTCAGCAATAAGCATGGTGCGAACCGCTCGCGAAAGGGGCCAATTGTCTCGGTTCTGCATCGCAGATGGGGCCGACACGGAGAGCGGAGTCCTCCCTGCGTCGTGAAGACGCAAGCATCCAACAAGGAACCTAAACCTCTCGCGATGAGTAAAGGAGCGGGAAGTTTCAACTGTCCAGCCCATCGCAGCTTCGACGAACGCGCATTCCATTCTGCAAGAGGTTGTTAAGTTGAAATACGGTCATCTGCAATCAAGATAGGACTTGAATGAGGGTTCTGATGGTCGGTAAGTCACCTTCGATCGCTTTGGACGACCTACGGCGGTATTGGGGAGAGGTGATATTCGCCAGACCTCCGTGGCTGAAGCCCGGAAGGTACGATCTGGTGATCGCCCAAGAGCCGACCATAAGGTCAGGGCTTCCCGCATACCTCATCGCTAAACAGACCGGTGCTCCTTTCTTCTGCGAAGTACACGGCAACTATCTCGAGCATATGACCGTCACGCAGAGAATGTTGGCCTACTGGATATTGAGGAGGGCAAGCCTGGTGAGGGCCGTCAACGGCACCATAGAGAGGCAGCTCAGGAGGATGGGCTTTCGGAACGTCTTGAGGATACCCGCGATTTACATCAAGCCCGAACTCTTCAAACCGCTGAAGCCGCAGAGGGAGCGTGGGCCTTTGGTCCTCTTCGTCGGTCGGCTTTCGAAAGAGAAGGGCCTCGACCTTATGCTGGAATCCTTCAGGTTGGTTGCCGAGAAGATGCCGGAAGCCACATTATACATAGTCGGACGCGGAGAGATGAAGGAGTGGGTCAGAGGCAGGCTGAGCGCTCTCGGGTTGGAAAAGCGCACACAAATCCTCCACTGGGTCCCTCAACGTGAACTGGCGAAGCTGTACAACGAGGCGGCGGTCCTCGTATGCACCTCCCTCTACGAGGGCGGTCCTAGGGTCGTCTTCGAGGCAGCGGCCTGCGGAACACCCTCGGTCTCGACCCGCGTCGGGATAGTTCCGGAGGTCTTCAGGGACGGCGTGGAGGTCCTCTTCGTCGAGAGGAGGGCCGAGGACGTCGCAGCCGCTGTTGTCGATCTGCTGAAGGACGCGGATTTGAGGGAGAGAATTGGTGAGGCTGCCAGGACGAGGACCCTCTCGCTGTTTTCTTGGGACGAGGCGGTCAAGAGGTACGCCATGGCCTATCTGGAGGCACTGGAAGACCTCAGAGGGCCTCTTCGTAGAGCTTGAGGTACTTGGCCGCAACGACCTCTGGGCTGAAGAGCCTCATGACCCTCTCCCTCCCCCTCATGCCCATCTCTGCGGCCAGCTTGGGATCCCCAAGCAGCCTCAGCACCTTCTCTGCCAGGTCCTCGTGGTCGCCTGGCCTGTGGAGGAGACCGGTCGAACCGTCCTCGACGATCTCCTGAAGGCCTCCGGTCCTTGACGCTACGACGGGTTTCGACGCCGCTCCCGCCTCCGCGGCCGGCATACCGAAGGGCTCGTAAAGCGAGGGCATGACTAGCATGTAACACGTCTTGAGGAGTTCTTGTGGCCTCCGATGGAATCCCAGCAGCCTGAACCTCCCTTCGAGCCGTGCGCTTTCCCGCTCGAGCGTCTCCCTCATCGGTCCGTCTCCCGCCACCAGGAAGGTCGCTTCGCCGTCGACCCGGATTACCTTCTCAGCGGCCCTCAAGAGGGTCCTCAGGCCCTTCACCTCGACAAGCCTGGCCAAGGTCACTATCGTCCTCCCCATAGGCGTGCCGGGTTGCGAGAACCTCTCGACGTCGACCGGGTTCGGTATCGGCTCTGCGTCTATGCCGTAATTCTCCCTCAGGTGTGAGGCCAACCATCTGGAGCAGGCGGCCAAAGCAGCCGAGGTTCTGACTATTTCGCGAAGGAATTGCCTGTGGAGGGCCTCGTCGTACAGGCGTCGCTCCTGGAAACGCAGTTCTAGCAGCGGATCCCCCTCGAAGGTGTACACAAGGGGTCTACCCGTCAGCCGTGAGACCAGCGAGAGGACCATGCCCTCCTTTGGCGTGTGGGCGTGCAGCACGTCGACGGAACCCTTCAGGGCCATTTTGGTTGCGGCAGCCAACAGTCCGGCCCAGTAGGACGCGCCGACCGCTCCGCGTACCCAGTAGACAATTTTGATTCCCACCTCTTCAAGCCTCTCGAAGTAGGGTCTGTAGATCTGGGAGGGTTCTGTTCCCAAGAGCAGGGGCTCGGCTCCCAGCTTTCTCAACCCTATCATCAGGTTCATCATCGCCATCGTGCTCCCGCCCAAGTGGCTGCCGGAAGCGGTGAAGAGGACCCTCAACCGAGACTAACCTCCTGCGCCACTACTAGGTCATATTTTCCGGCCTGATTAAAGGTGGTTTGGCGTATTGGATCATGCTTCAGCACTTCGATTTCCAAAGCGTTGGACAAGGTTTACCTACCGTCAAAAATCCTCGTGCCGCCGCCCGCGCAATCACCATCAACGCGTTTACCTGTGGGTCTAATGTTGACTTAGCTCTATGCTATAATGGCTTGGCTGAGTGAAGTGTTGTTTTGCGCCTCTCCCAACACTATATCGCTATAAAGGGCTTTTGATGCCTTGGTTTGGTATGGTTTGTGCCATGACATTTATCGGTAGACTTGAGGGGGTTAATGCTCCGAGCCTTCACGCCCAGTATTTCGAGGAGTACGTGCTGCTAAGCAGGTATGTCGACGGTCTTAAGGTTGTGACTGATAACGTGGTTGCACGGGATGCTACGCTACCTCCGAACATGGAGGTCGTTGAGCTTCCAGCCATTAGAGTTCCGAAGGTCTACGGCGCTACAAAGATTCTCTTCTATAGCATGGCCCCCGTGCTGAGCAGGAACGACGTTGACGTACTTTATGTGAGGACCTTCAGCCCACCGGAGCTTTCAGCCATATGGGTTGCCAAGACGTTGTCCGACATGCCCTCCGTACTTGTCCTCCCCGGCACATGGCTTTTCGGACACCCTTCTGAAGCCCGCGGTAAGGAACGGTTTTACAGGTTTTTTCTCCGCAAGGCCTTAGATGCCTGCGACAGGGTTGTCCTCTATTCGAAGCTCATGCTGCCTGAGATTATGCTATACCATCCTAAGCTAGACGTCTCAAAGGTCGTTTACATCCATAACGCTGTGAACGTCAGGCGTTTCACCCCCGACGGTGAGGTCAGCCACCGTTTAATGTCTTTGAAGGATGGACGCAAATGCGTTCTGTATGTTGGACGTGTTAATGAGAAGAAGGGCGTCCGCGATCTTATACGCGCCTTTGAAATTGTTTTGAGTAAGCAGAGAGATTGCATCCTTGTGGTGGCTGGGTCTGGAGATAAAGAGTATGTTGAAGGATTGGTTAAGGAAGTTGGTAAGGCAGGATTGGATCACCATGTGTATTTTCTCGGTCCTGTCCCTAACAGGGAGATGCCGGCTTTAATGAGGGCAGCGGACATCATCGCATATGCAACTAGGGAAGGAGAAGGCATTCCACGTGCATTGTTGGAAGGGATGGCCTGCGGAAAGCCCGTGGTCGCTACGGAGGTTGCGGGGATACCTGAGGCGGTCATAGATGGTGTGACGGGGTTCCTCGTGAAGCCACGTGACATAGCCGCTTTGGCTGACCGTCTATCGATACTGCTTATGGACGATTCGTTAAGGCGGGAGATGGGGCTAAGGGCCAGGAAGCTTGTAGAAACTGAGTTTAACTATGACACGGTTATCCCCAAGATTGCCTCACTCCTAAGAGAGGTGGCATCAAGTGGCCGATGATAGATATAATTTTAGGAACGTCGACACGTTGCGTTGGTTGTAATATGGCTGTCGATGTTGTGGTTTTCGGCGGCTCCGGATTCATAGGCTCAAACCTTGCAGCACACCTTAGCTCCCGCGGATACCGCGTCAGAGTGGCTGACGTAAACCCGCCAAAGAGGTCTTTGGAGAACGTCGATTTCAAAAGATGCGACGTCAGGGACGCTCTAGATGTGTTTGCATGCTTGGCTGATGCCGCGGTCGCAATTAATACTGCGATTATCCAGATACCACGCATCAATGAGGAGCCCGTTCTGGGCTATCAGGTCAACGTGGTCGGGACTCAGAACATCTGTGAGGCCGTTGCGCGTTTGGACAATGCGGTGGGACTCGTCCAAGCGGGGACCTGGCATACTATTGGTGAGATGGGTTTGGAGGGGGTTGTGGATGAGGAGTTTGGTTATAGGCCCGATAAGGTTGAGGAGAGGGCGAAGATCTACGCGTTGTCGAAGGTATGTCAAGAGTCTGTTGTGAGGCTCTACTCCCACATGTACCCCAACAAGTCTTACGTGGTTTTGAGGACTGGGACTGTCTTGGGGCCTGGGATGCCTGAGCTGACGGCCGCTAGCATATTCATACGCAATGCCCTTTCGGGTAAGCCGTTGACACCCTATAAGCACAGCATGTACAGGCCCATGCTCTTCGTCGATATTGAGGACGTTTGCAAGGCCTACGAGGTCGTTGTGGGCAAGGTTTTGGAAGGAGGTTTGAGGGGTGTCAACAACGTTTTCAACGTCGTACATCCCGAGCCAGTTACAGTCATAGAGCTGGCGGAGTACATCAAACAGATTGTTTACGAGGAAACAGGGGGCAGGATAAATCCAGCTATCGAGATTGTTGACAAAGGCCTGCCATCCGCCTTCACCCCTGAGGATAAGCACAAGTTTAAGGTAAAGATAGATAGGATTATGGAGTTGCTGGGCAATCATGCATTAAAACACCCTAAGGAAACACTACGCAGGGTTGTAAAATTTTTATATAGCGAATAGCAGTGAAGATTATGTGGCACCTTTTCAAAATGTAATTGCAGCAGCATTTCTCTCGGCGAGGATGCCTAAAGAAGGACGGATACTTGACGCAGGGTGTGGTACAGGCTTATTTGGCGTCGTTTTCAAAGCCATGCGGAGGCTCAATGTACCTACTCTAATTGGCTGTGATATTTTCGCCCCCTATCTCAAGGCCATACCTAACGGTATTTACGATGATTTAGTTTGCTGCGATATTGCGCATCTGCCATTTAGGAACAAAGCGTTCAGCGGCGTAGTGGCCGTTGAAGTCATTGAACATTTAAGCAAGGTAAATGCCTTACAGGCCTTGAAAGAATTTGAAAGAGTTACACGAGAAGTTATCTTTTTAACAACGCCCGTAGGTTATCATAAGAAAACCCCGGCTGATGGAAATCCTTATCAAACACATCTTAGTGGTTGGAGTGCGGGCGAATTTAAAAAACTTGGCTTCAAGGTAAGGTTTTTGCCTGATATGAGCAATAAACTATGGTTGTTCATACCTTTTGCTTTAACATATTTGACAGGAATAATGGCAAAAACATTGGTATGCTTCAAAAAATTCGCCTAAGATATATATGCGAATGAAAATAAACGAAGTTTGGTATGGAAATTCTACCATCAAATGTTTAACTTTTAAGATTTGAGGAGTAATAGAACGAAATTACGAACGAACCATTTGATTGTTAGCTGCCCAGCTTTGTGATTAAAAGCTTAACCATCACCCTCCCCTCCCTATCTAGCGTGAGCACAGTCCCTAAGTATGTCGTTACACCTACGAGCAGCAAAGTGCTTACCCTAACTAACTGGAGGATCGCTGTGTTGCTCGAAGGGATGATAGCGTGCAGGGGATACATCGCCGAAACCATCAGAGCGGAGGCTCCGAGGTAACCGGCCAAGCTTTTCCAGGGGATTTTGAACACAACCCTGCCTTTTGAGAACAGATAACCCACCACAACACCCGTAACGCTCGTCCCAAGGTGCACAAATGACCAGCCGTATGCCGTATCCACAGGACCCCATCTGCCGAGTCTTGCCACCACAGTGATCACCGAGAATGCGGCCACATAACCAGTTGAGAGGAATAACGCGATCAACATGTAACGGAATAGCTTGGACTTCACGTAATCCTGGAACGAAACGTCAACTCTACTATCGACCTCCTCCTTTCCGCCCACGATGCTCGAGAACAGCGTGCTCAATCCACCAATCCAATAGCTCACTGCAAGGACGTACAGAACCGGTGCAGCCTCCGCGTACGCCGGCCTGAGCAAGAGGAGGAGGTCCTTGCCCAGGAATAAAGCACCGAAGAGAAGAGGAGTGCCCAGCATAATCGCAAACCTGAAGACCTTCTCGACTTCCCTGCTTCCGCCACCGGAGAGCAGAGCGGGATAGAGTCCGACCACAAGGTTGTTGTAATAACTCACCACCAAAGCGATCGTCAAGGCAGCCTGCCAATAGGAGAGGGGAAGCGCGGAGCCGTAAATCACACCTCCCATGAAGACGTCCAATCCGTAGACGAATCCGTTGACGAAGCCCAGCAACGGTATGGCAAATCCCTTCAGCCATCTCAGAAAGTCTCCGAGGTTAAGTCCCCCCAGCACGTCCTTCTGCAGATAGACAAGAACGAGTAGCTGAACCAGCTGTGCGATTGAAATCGACGCGAAGACGCCGGAAAGGCCCAGATCCAATAGATGGACCATCAGAAACGCAAGGAAGAGCTTCACCACCTCGAAGGTTACAAAGGCATATGCCGAGGCCGTCGGCCTATGCCCATACGAGACACCATCAGCTGTGTTAAGGAGATGTAACACGGGGAGCTGCATCAAACCGAGCATGACGACCCAACTCTCCCGACCGATGGCATGGGCTGAGAACCCAACAACTGCCAGGTAAACCAGCGAGAGGGGGACGACCATCAGCCCCGAGCCGACCAAGGCAGTCTTCAAGGGTCTCCTGCCACGTCCAGCATCGCGCCCGGCCCAAAAGCTGACGAACGATGCGGTAGCTGCAAAATAGGAGACAAGCCGCCCAACATATGCCCAAGCACCGAAGTCCTCTTCTGAAAGCCTTCTGGCAACGATGATGGAGAAGGCTAGCCCAGTGAAGAGACTGCCGATTCTGACGGCGAAGGCGACGAACCCTGTAAAGCGCAGTCCAGGTCTTGCAGACGGCAAATCCCTGCTGACCTCAAAAAGTCCACGTAATAGATGCGTTGAGGCAACAGTTACCCTCTCAAAGGCATGCGGGGCCGATACGGGGCGACCTCACTTCACCAGGGCTAAAACAAGAACGTCTCCACCTTCTTCAATCGTCCGGTGGCGGTATCGGGCATCAGACCCGCCAACTCGACCGTCGTGAGCCCGATTATTACGGAATCATCTACACCTATTTCCCTCAAGACTTTCCTCACATCACCGCTCAGTTCAACCACCATCACCTTCTCGTAATCCAACACCTCGTCCTCTACTACCAGCTCCCTGACTATCGCAACCTCGCTCACCAGCGTGTGCCCTGTTGCGCTGACCAGCGACCTCCTCCTACCGGTATACGTCACACCGACATTCTCCGCCAAACTCCTATCAATGACGGTCATGGCGGCCCCCGTGTCAACCAATGCGATGCAATCTTTAGAGCCCCTCATTCCCTTCAAGCTGACTCTCGTCCTAACGATGCCCATGATCCTTTATCCCTCACCTCCCTGTTTGCTCGGTCTTCATGAACCTAAAGTTCACCTCTGACTTCAGTTCAAAGAACGAAAGTCATCTCCTGAACAATGCGATCAACGCACCGCCCAGCATCGCCACCTCGCTCCGCTCGACCGCGAAGAACTCGATCAGCATCGCGATGAGCTTCCGTTTAACGGGCCACCTCCTGTAAGTCCTGTAGATGTCCCAGACCCTCAGTCCTCTCCGACCTGCAGCAAGGAAACCGAGGATGGGAGCGATCAGGAACCAGTACGCCGAAACGACGAACCTGAAAGGAGGTCTATCGGGTTTCGCGATGTCGCAGACCACGTATCTCCCGCCCTGCCTGATCACCCTCCAGATCTCAGAGAGCGCGGCCCTGAAATCGATGGCATCCCTTATCGAGAAACCGGTCAAGACCAGATCGAACGTGCCGGACCTGAAGGGCATGT